>RCNF010000517.1_pt1 | contig 19686 bp, 21 predicted proteins | sample 2041311 | NCBI WGS metagenome assembly RCNF01 (sample SAMN09708228, study PRJNA481090) | Marine sediment metagenome, whole genome shotgun sequencing project. | biome: marine sediment; feature: ocean; material: sediment; isolation source: Sewage treatment plant 2 marine sediment (STP2) ... | reverse complement strand
CTGATCGATGTGTATCAGTCGACCCAACTGTGGAACTACACGCCGCAACGGGCAACTTATGACGAGCTGCTTTCCATCGGTATCGCCAATGCAATCCCTGATTCAAAGGTCCGAAGTCACTTGGCGAACCTGTACAACGGGCTGGACAATTCAAAAGCAATTCAGCAAGAGATCACGCCGCTCCGCAACAACTTGAGGTCTCACATGCCCTATGCGGTTCAGAGCGAAATCTTCAAACGTTGTGGCGACGCTGTTGGTTTTTTGGAAAACGGTGTTGTCGTTGTTAGCTTGCCAGAAGTTTGTGATCTGAAGCTCGACCCGATGCTCACTTCTGAGGCCGTTGTCGCCTTACGTTCTTACGAGGACCTGGAAAGAGACCTGACTCGTCGGCTTAGCGAGCTGGAGGGCAAGCTGTTGAACCTTGCCAATTACATACAGCCGACAAGAGATATGGTCACACGCCTGGCTGAGTTAGCGAACTAGGCCCTCGCCGCAAACTGCGCGCCCTATTGTCCTCCTGGGTGAGCTCAGCTAGTCACTCTTCTCCTTGTATTCTGACACGAACCACATAAAGCCAGCACCGAGAAAGAACAACCCGAGTCCACCCATTACGTTGAACAAAATCTGTGTTACCAACACGGCCTGTTCCATTATCTTCACCTTTTTGATTTTAGGGTTGATCGGCAGTGTAACTTTGCCCTTGTATCAAGCCATTCACATGCGGGCTTGTATTTCTAAAGTTTACCGGGAGCGAGCGACAGTTAGTATCTACATGCGGTATGCAGGGACCATCGCCGACATCGAAGTGCAAGTGAGGCTCCGAGCTGTTGCCTGAATGCCCACTTATCCCGATAGTCTGTCCTTGCGTAACATGTTCCTGCAAGGTTACCAGCGCGCCCAGCGTCGTCAAATGTATGTATCGGCTTGTAGTGCCATCGATGTGTTCGATAACGATGTAGTTCTCTTCGCCAGGGACACCTGTGCCATCGCCAAAGCCCTCCTCTACGGCAACTACCGTTCCCCCGCGAGAGGCAATAATTGCAGTACCGATCGGCATCAGCATGTCGTAGGCAAACTGTTGATTAATTGCTGCATTGTGACTTCCGCTAGTGCAATTACCTTGTCCGACCTTATACGTTTCACCGATTGAGTACGGTAAGACGTAAGCCGATGTCGACTGTGCCGGATACATACCCGCGGCGGCATCGGCACACGAAATATCAGCAACCGAACCTCCGCCGCTCTGGCATCCTTGCATTGCCACAAGTAGAAGAACCAGACTTGGTAAAACAAGTTCTAATCTAGGTGTTGATCTGAAATACATGTTCATTTTCAGTTTTCCTTTGCCAGGCGTAAGACTATTGCGCGTCAATTAAAGTGAGAGCCAGTTCTATTGCAGTATCGCGGCCCGAAATTATGTCCGACGGGACATAGAAGTCGACGAAGTATTCAACGGGTACGCCGACACTCTCGTAGACATTGCCGTCAACGTCGCTATAGATTTCCGTCGAAAGTGTGAAGGACCATCCGTTGGGCAATTCTTTGGAAATCATGTCCGAAAATATGCCGCCACTGGGTTCGCCGATCAGAGTGACTTGCGGAAAGCCCATCATCGAGAGAGCGAACGTCTCAGCTCCGCTATAAGTACCGCCGCTGGTAAGCACGTAGACCGGGTTGGTGTACGGGCTAATACCAGTCGGTGTTAGATAGATGTCGTGCGAATTCGCGAACGTATCCTTGAATCGGGTTTGTTTGCGATAAGTGAGTTGATTCTCCGTAGTAAATCGACCAGCGATTTGCAAGGAAACGCTTTCCTGGCCACCTTGATTCTGTCGAACGTCAACGATCAAAGCGTCGCTTGCGGACAGCGTCAAAAAGGCCTCGTCCAGTACGGCGTTGAGTGTGGCCAGGTCGTCAGTACTGTCTTGTTCGTCATTGCCGGCGACATAGTCCTGCATTGCATCGATAACGAGGTAGCCAACATTGGTGGGCGTTATGCCCCAACAAATGTGATCAGCAGCGCCACATGACATGTCACTGAGGTAGGACTGCACGTTCTCGCGGTTCTTTTCTGCGAGTGCCTCATAATTCTGGCCGAATACCGCTTCGACGAAGATGTCGTAGTCCTCGAAGTCATCCTGCTCTTCAAAAGCCCGCCGTAATTCTTCTTCAGGGAAATTTTCTTCAAAGAAGTCGATTACGCGTAGGAACCAAACGGGGTATACGCCCGCGTTCCATTCGTCGCGGAACGCCTCCGACACGAGATGGACGTGGCCGTCCCCAAGCGGTGCCAACATTTTCTTGAATAGATCGTGCAGGCTCTCTTCGTCGAAGATCTCACCGAGAAACGGGCTAGCCGCATCATCCACCGCAGTCCAATCAACACCTCTGAGGTCGAAGAAGGCGTAGTAGTCGTTGAAAGTATCCCAGAGCACTTCATAGTTAGCTGTCGGGTCTGACGTTGCCGAAACGATATTCATATCGCTGCAGGCTTCGGGTAAGGCGTCCAGCCTTTTGAACGTGTACGCGTGAGCATAGTCCGGGATGAGCTCCGCCTGAGTCTCGAAGGACTGCTCATCTGCCGCCAGAATCACCTCAACTAAAAAGCCGTCCAGCTCATGTGGGAAGAACTCGTTGCTTAACCAGCAAGTGTTAGTGCTCACTTGATAGTCGTACGTGACGCCATCCTCTATTCGCAGAACCTGACCGTAGCCCGACTTCTCCCATACTCCAGTGAGTGTGGACGGGGCGACGCTGCTCGCAACAGGATCGGGCTCTGAGGAATCAGCTACGTCCGAGTCATTGCAGGCGCAAAGAAGCAAGGTAAGAACCGATATGGCCCAAGTGCGTGATTGGCTTTTCAGGGTTTTCATGATGTCTCCAAAGTATTTGATCTAACCTGGAGAGAATCGTAACCAGTACTACCTCAATGTTCAGCAGCGAAACGGACTCGAAATGTCTCAGTTTTGTTTGAAATGAGGGCGATCGAGACAATTCTCGACAAAAGTCGCCAGGCTCGATCTGCCCAAGCAACCTATAAACGGTTAGTCTGCCTAGATACATTAATCGAGAGTGAAATGATCAGACTTTTTCTAAGGCTCTACCTGGTTTTGTTAGGGTTCATACTGGTCTACCAATTTTCCGAAGAGTACGTTGAAGACATCTGGATGCTCGATTCCTTCATGTACGATCGGATGTTTGACCATGCGGGAACATTCCACTTGCTGGATAAGATGCATCAAGAAATGGATGCAGCTGAGTTTGAGGAGGCAGTTGCTACCTACCCCGCAGAATCCCTCGTGCCCCTGGAGCTTCTTGAGGTTACTGACTTGAACGCACCGGTAAGCGATGTAAAGCGAGGCGATGTCTATATTGAGGCGGAGCGGCCAAACATTCTGTATTACCGCTTTATCGATTCTGACCGCGTAGTAAAGGTGGGCCCCCTCGCAGACTATGCGCCTCTTGCCAGTGCGCGGGACGTCTATGACAAAGTTCTCTTTGCTGTATTGGCTTTGTCCGTTTTTCTTTGGACTTTCATGTTGCACCGAAGGCTCAAGCGACTGGATGATGCCGCGACTCGACTGGGTTCTGGGGACTTCAGTGCCCGGGTATCGGAGTTAGGGAAGCATCGTATCGGTCAACTCAATCATTCATTCAATCAGATGGCCGAGCGATTAGAGCGCCTCGTATCAGGACATAAGAGTCTTACCAACGCTGTTGCGCATGAATTACGCACACCTGTTTCCAGAATCCGATTTCAACTCGACATGTTGTACGAAGAGGTAGATGACGCTCAGCGCAATGAATACATGTTCGGCATGTCGGATAACATTAACGAGTTGACAGACTTGGTGGATGAACTTCTTACCTATGCTCGATTCGATCGAGAAGCGCCAGCTATTGAAATGCAGCCGCACTCCTTACATCGAAGCCTGCTCAATATTGTCGAGGCGACCGACTTGGATAGCGATGCTGAAGTACGCTATGACGACAGTTGGATACAGGAAAACCCGAAGGTGCAATTCCTACCTTTCGAGCCCAAACACCTGGAACGTGCGATTGGCAACCTTCTCAATAATGCACAAAAGTACTGTCATTCCAAAGTGCAGATGTCGGTTCACTTAGCGGGTAACGAATGCTCAATCTTCGTCGAGGACGACGGCCCTGGAATATCTGAAGAGGACCGGGAACAGATATTTGAGCCGTTTAGGAGGTTGGACAATAGTCGCACCAGAGCCACCGGCGGATATGGGCTGGGCCTGGCAATTGTCAAGCAAATAGCCGAGTGGCACGGCGGCAGCATCCGCATTCAGAACTCATCTCTGGGCGGAGCGCGATTTGTACTAGCGTGGCCAACTACCCATACATAGCTAGGCAGCGCCACCGATCGATAGGTAGAATATCGCGGTGAATGAGCGGTGGCCATAATGACTAAGATTTGTATTGTCGAGGACGACGAAAAACTTGCTTCATTAGTCCGCAAGTATCTTGAGCAACGGGACTATGAGGTCGACATTATCGATGACGGTGACTTGGCTGTTGACGGCATTCTATCCACTCGTCCTGATTTGGTCGTCCTGGACCTAATGTTGCCCGGAAAAGATGGCCTCACGATTTGTCGAGAAATCCGGCAAAAGTACGATGGACGCATTCTTTTTCTCACGGCAAGTGAGGATGACATGGATCAGGTAGCAGGGATCGAACTGGGTGCAGATGACTTTATCGTCAAGCCGATCAAGCCTCGCGTACTACTTGCCCGTATTCGAATGCTACTAAGGCGCAAGGACGCAGAGTCTCTGGCCGAGTTGCAACCCGATGAGGCAATAAAGAAGCTGACATTTGGCCGCCTGGATATCCACCACTCAAAACGTTCGGTGACTTTGGCGGACGAACCTGTAGCGTTGACAACCAGCGAGTTTGAATTGCTGTGGCTGCTGGCGAGCCATGCGGAAGAGGTTCTTTCACGAGAATATCTGTACAAGCAGATGCGCGGTATCGAGTACGACGGGCTGGATCGATCAATCGATACAAAAATTGCGAACTTGCGGAAGAAACTAGGTGACAACCCCTCACTTAGTCATCGAATAATTACTGTGCGTGGGCAAGGGTATTTGTTCGTACCTGATAATTGGGACTGACGGGTGGCGCGTTGCCGGATCAATCCGGCACTGACTCACCACCTCATTTCATAGAGTCGAGAGCTGAATACTTTCACCCGGGCACATTCGGAAGATTGACGCGATCACCTGTATCGTCGGCGAGACTGGTGACCTGAATCGAAATCGGATACTCAGCATCTTCCTTTAGTGTGCTGACGTCTGGAAGAGTATGTTGGCTGACACGAACATTGATTGATTGCAGAGCCGCGTAGAGGGTGGGCAACTTACTGGGATAGATCTCCGCGCGGACGACCAACCGGTTATTACCAAATCGGTTCATGTCGTCGATTCCATTACACACTCGGCTCACGGCTACGCGCACATCGTCTATGATGTTTCGTAATGGTTCGTGCACTGACGCTTGCACGCAGATAATGTTCATTTAGCTCTCCCACCCGCATGCCGAATAAATTGTTGTAAATACAGGTGATGTTGTCGTGCTAATTGGCGGTATTGCTAGGGTGCCAAATAACGACATCTCCTATCAGGAGCAGCAGAAAAATCGGAACCACAATCGAATGAAGAATAGCGTTTCTTGACATGGCCAGAGCAACGAACCCAGCGACAAGAAAGGCCGATGTTGCATTATCCATATGAAATAGAATCGACCCGAACGATATCGGCCGAAATAGCACCGACGAAACGGTGGACAAGACAGCCAGCCACCAGATCGGACGCATTTGATCATAGTAATACACCCTCATATCGGTGCCTTGCTTACGTTCAGGGAATATAAGATGGGCAATCAGGTACAAGGCCGCCGGACTAATCAACATCAATACCATACTGAAGAAAAGCCACTCGCCAGTATCGCGAAGCCCCCAAAGCTCCCACCAGTTCTGAAGAAGGGCGACAGCAACCAAAGCAACGCCACATGAATGCAACCAGTACCCTTTGATTGCCTGTCGATATCGGACCTGAAGGGCAATCCCGTTCAGTATTTCAGCGATTCCAAGGCCAACAATAATGGAGACCAGTACCATCAAGAACTCAAATAAACTCAACTTCCTCTCCGGGTTGCAACGCAAGGTAACGACACAAGGTTTAGCGTAGCAGACGAACTAGCGACAAGCCGCCTTCTGACGATTGAATTTGGTACGAAACAGTGAATCTCTGCTTCCGGACAGAATTGTCCTGCCTGCAGGTGACGTGAACCTCGTGAGTGCCTCCATCAGAAACTCGCCCTCAACTGGACTTGCAGTGACCGCACTTCTCCGAAAGCAGCGGAGCAAATGATAAACTATTGAACGACGGCTACAGACCCCCATTGGATGTTGCCGTAGCTCAACACAGGGTTCGATTCGAAGGTTAAGTTGAAGAAGTTATTGATTGCGGTTCACTGGAGGGTCGAATGCGAGACTGGAAGAAGTATGTGGATCAATACGAGCCGTCGGCATCTTTCAAAGACGATGTTGCCTCAGCTCGCGTCTGCCAACTCGCTGCGACGGCGGCAGAACTCGGCACATTCGCCGTAGGCGCTGTATTGCTTGACGACGAAGGACAAGTATTGGCCGAGGGCCACAACGAGACCTTTGTGGACGGCTTTCGATCAGACCTGCATGCCGAAATGGTCGTTCTGACCAAATTCGAGACCGAGCATAAAATGCCTCAGAGTCCCGCCACCTTGACGCTCATATCTTCACTGGAGCCTTGCCCGATGTGTATGGCGCGACTGATCTATTCCGGGATCGGGTCGATACGGTACCTTTGTGAAGATCCGCAAGGGGGAATGGTGACCCGAATATCCTTTTTGCCGCCAAAGCTTCAGCAAATCAGCGAAGACTTGTCTCAATCATGGGGGCTTGCGGAGTGTTCAAACGAATTGAGAGAAGCCGCGACTCACATATGGGAACAAACGCGAGACGCCGTTGATCATCGGATAGTCGAACATGGCAAGCGCGGTATCAGTGATGCCTAAAGATTCAATGGGTTCACGTACGTAACAGAGACAAGGGCCCGGTGGCGATGTCCGCTTCTGACCATAGGTACGCCCTGGGCCGCAAGAGAGGTGACCGAATGCTGTTCACCCAAAGCAATCGATCACGAATTACAAGAACAAGAAGGCCTACCCGATAATCACACATGAATTTCGAGAGCGATTCAACGACAGGACTGGACCACGTTCATGATCGAACTGGTGCTCGTCAACCTGGGCGTTTTGATTGCTCTGCAACTGAATCAATGGAGGGAATCTCGGGCGGAGAACGCCCAGCAAATTGAGCTCATAAAGAAAGCAGGGAATGACATCGAGGACGGAGTCGAAACGCCAACCGCCGTCTCTGAATTCGGCTATTCCGCTGCGGTGTTGTTGGATAAGGGCGCTTGCAAGGATCGACGCTGGCCCGAGCTTGTCGAGATTTTCCACGAGTGTCATATTGGATGGTAAGGTGGCTCGTCGTTTCATATCACTCTTGTAGGCGTCCCGAGACACCTTTCCCGCTCGATGTGGAACTCCCTGTATAGGTGACCTATTGGAATGACTGCGAAACGAGAATTCAATCAGCCCCTACATGCGTTTCGCGGATTCGCGATCCTCAATATCGTCGTTATTCACGCGTTCGGCTTCGTCTTTTACCTGGCAGAGTCCATGCAGAACCCGGCGGAGTCAGCGCTCATGGTTCTGGACTGGGTGAACAGCATCCTGTTCCACGATTCGACCCTCTATTTTGCCTTCATTTCCGGTATTTTGTTTTCGATGGTTTTACAAGATCGCGGTTACAAGCGATTTTTTAAATCGAAGCTTGCGTACGTCGGCATGCCGTATCTCTTTTTCACCCTTCTTTTTACCTGGAGAAACTGGCCTTTCGACGGCGGAGCTGCCGTTTATTTCGACGGCACGGCGCTGGAGTTCCTCCAGTTGGTCGGAATGAATTTTCTAACGGGCGGCGCAATTTTCACCTTGTGGTACATCCCGGTGCTCCTGGTTCTGTATATCGCCACACCGCTGTTCGCGCGGCTGCTCTCAATAGAGGGTGCTAAATGGCTGAACGTGGCAATAGTGTTGTCCCCACTGATCATCTCACGGGTATGGCCAGCGATCAGTTGGACAAACTACGCCTACTTTCTCGGTGCCTACTTGCTGGGTATGTATACCGGCGCGAACTACGGTTCGGTTATTGAGCTCGTGCGGCGGCATGCGGTTCTGTTTGTCGCCGCGGCTATCGGTACGACCGCAATACTGGTTGCATTGTTTGCTTCGGAGGGTCCAGCATGGGGCATAGTTCGATTCACGGAATCAGCTTGGTATCTCCAGAAAATCGCGATATCAGGACTGGTGCTGCTGTGGTTCGAGCGTAGCATTACGACAGTACCCAAGTGGCTCGACATGCTCGGAAACTACGCGTTTTCGATCTACTTCCTGCATGGATATCTTCTATTCGAATTCTATGCCCTGATGGAACGAACCGGCCTCGTGTTGGAGAGCGTTCCTGTGATTATCTTCTGGGCAATCGCGACCTATATCGCCGTGATCGCTACGTCCGTGCTTATCACCTTTACTGCAAAGAAAGCGCTCGGCGGAAAGTCACGGTATTTCCTCGGTGCGTAGATTGTCGAACAAGCGTCCAAAACGTCGTTGTGCAGCGACATTGCGTATAAAGCCGAAGCGTATGCAGCAAGATCGAGCCAAGCTAGAGGTCCTGGCCTAATCCACAACACTCATTCCAGGTGGATAGTGCGTGACCTCAAAGCGGATTCCGTCAGGGTCTTTCATAAACAAGGCTGTCGCTCCACTCAGGTTCTGTATGGCAGGAACCTCGAAACCCGCTTCCTGCATGGATGACTGAATTGCACGGACCTGGTCCGGGGAGCTAGCACCAAAGCCAAGGTGATTCATGCCCGCGCCGTATCTTTCGTAATCAGATGTGCCTGGCTTCGCTTGCCGAAACTGGAACAGGAACCCGGCACCATCTGTCCAGACGTGGTCCTTCAGCTTGTGGAAACCAACTTGCGGCAGCAGGCAACTGTAATACGGCATGCTGCGATCCAGCGACGTCACTAACAGAGTTATGTGGTCAAGTTTCATACAGGTCTACCTGGTTTGTTCGGTGTTCCAAAAATATGGCATCGAAACGATCAAAGACAATAGCAGGAGCGAGCAGGCATTGCAGAACAACTCTGCTCATCAATGGTCATTGAATAATCAATCAAACCAGTGCTACCGCCAGTACGCTACCGCCACCCCACCCGCTGCGACGAGTGCGATGCCAATCGCTCGTCTGCCTTTGACTCGCTCTTTGAGGAAGACTGCCGCGATGATGGCGCCGAAGACAATGCTGGTCTCGCGAATTGCCGCTGCTGACCCGGCAGGAATCAGTCGCAGGGCGATCAAGGCTGTCGAATAGGTCAGTAGCGATGCGAAGCCGGCGAGAAGCCCTGGTTTAATTTCCTGGCGTACGCGGTGCATAAGCGTGTTGCGGCGCTTGGCCAGCACAATCGATGACATGATGCAGCCGTCAAACACGAAGAACCAAACGACAAACGTCCAAAGTACCGGGCTTGTTCGAACAGCATGAGCATCCAGCAATGTATAGGCTGTTGTTAGCAACCCGGCGATGATCGCGGCGGCCAGACCCGCGTATGCGGGGCGTCGATCTGCGGCGATGTACAGCAAACCAAAAGTAATGATCGCAACGCCGGCAATGGCACCAACAGGCATGCGGTCGCCAAGAACGGTCACGCCAAGAACAGCTGTTGCGAGTGGCACCACACCTCGCGCCAGCGGATACGCGACCGAAAAATCTTCACCTTCGTAGGCCCGTATTAATGTGAGCTGATAGACCGCATGCAGTAAACCGGAAGCGAGTAACCAACCCCAGAGCTCGCCTTGCGGAAGCGGCACGAAGAACGTTAATGGAGCGACAACGATCATTCCTGAAAAGCCAATCAGCCCGCGAATGACCAGCTTGTCACGCCCCCCGGCGAGCAAGGCATGAGCGATTGCCTGAGTGACTGCCGACACCAGGGCGGCGAGGACACCTATCGTCGCAGACATCAAGTCTGAATCGCGATCATGAGCTTGCCGTGAGTTCGAGTCTGTTTTGCTTTGAGCCAGTAACGACTATTCAATCTCAACCGGAGCGTCGACATCCTGCGCAGCCACGATTTGCCAGACTCCGTCGGTGTGAACCCAGATGTCCGTCCAGACAAATCGTCCGGTGCTGCCATCTTTCTTCACCCAGGTTTCATCACCATACGCGACAGCGGTCTCGCCGTAGAATCTGACATCGACGCTGTTGATCGAATTGGATGCATAAACTTCCGACGGGCCTCCTTCACGAACCACAGCCACCTTATCGTAGCGATCACCGTTCGTTCGGGTGCCGAGAAATTTCTCAGAAAAGTACACTTTGCGACGCGACACATCGCCAGTGACTACTGACTCAGCCCAATCGGTGGCGCACTCGACAATATACTTCTCAGCACTCGCATATTCATCTTCGGTCAGGGTGTCCGCCCGGACGTTGGCGACGATCAGAAAAGGAACAAGCAGTAACAAGTACGATGGTTTCATGGTTGTCTCCTGAATGAGCCTGTTGTTGCTGCGGGCATGTATGTCGGTGTCAACACCGGGCCAGAAACAATCACTCATCATTCTAACAGCGGCATTGCTGCTTGCGGTCTGAAGTGGCCTACGTCGTCTACACGTCATCCCATTTGATAAATCTCACCCGCGGCCAGTGAGGCTCCCAGCGGGCTACCTTCTCCGCATAAATAGCTTGCGTGATCTGGCGCTTGTTGGGTCTGACAACGAGGCTCACCAGATCGTCGAACCCGAACGGCGCAAAAGCCTCGAGTTTTTTGCCAGCCGCGCGAACGCCGATTGCTCCTGCGGTGGTTGGAAATGTCTCCATTGCAGCCTCAGCCGAGGTATATGCGTTGATAGGGTAACCAAACCGTTCCTCATACCATAGATGGACACGCGCTTCGTTCTTAACATCGAATCTAATGCCCAGGTCCTGATATCGATTGTTGATCCGAGCAGCGTGTTGGCATTCTGTCTCCTCGGTCAGATCATCGGGATCGAAGTAGATGAGATCGATGTCGTTTATTCCGTGTTGTGGTTGAAAGCCATGCACGTGGTTCCAGTAGCTCTGGACCACGGCACCAGCAACCAACCAGCAATTCGGCAATGCCAGTTCGGACCAGTCATCAAACACAGTTGCAATAATCGGGTTCGCCCGCAGGGACGTTTCGACGTTCGGTGGGAGTGGCACGAACATAGTCGGTTCTCAGTTGTCGATCGATCGGCTGAACGGGGTTTTAAGCCTTCGTTTCTTATTCTAACAGCGACATGACGGTCACAGCCCCGACTTACGACGAGAAGGGGTCAGATTCCTTCCGGATCAGGTCCCTTGATAGATATGGGCAAATGTTCTCCATATACTGAAGCGCATGAAAGACGTCGATCACAAGCTAGGCATGGACCGGGATATCACGCGGCGAGATTTCATTCAGGATCTCTCACTTGCATCAATGGCACTTTCTTTGCCGGCTGGGGTGTTGGCGGGTGCGCTTGATGGGGATGTGGACTCGGCCAGGGTGAACTACCCGCCGGTCCGCACCGGCATGCGGGGATCTCACCCGGGTTCATTCGAGGCGGCGCACGCGGTCGCACTAGAAGGTAAGGCGATTGCGAACGCCGTTGACCTTGACGAGGACTATGACCTCGTTGTCGTCGGCGGTGGTATCAGTGGTTTGGCGGCAGCGTACTACTACCGCAAGAAATTCGGGGCGGATTCCCGGATCTTGATTCTTGACAACCATGACGATTTTGGCGGGCATGCCAAGCGCAATGAGTTTAATCAGGACGGACAGATGCGTCTGTCCTGGGGCGGCAGCATGAACCTGGAATATCCGATGTTCAGCGATTCCGTAAACACCCTGCTCGGTGAGCTCGGCGTGGATATCGATGAGATCCTTGAAGGGTACGACTTCAGGTACGGCAATGGGCCAAAAGGCCATCCGGCCGTTTTCTTTGACGCTGAAACGTTCGGTCGTGATGAGCTAATCCAGGATTTTAGTTTACGCGCAGGCCACAGTGAAAATGTGGATGCAAAGATTGAGCGCTTCCCGATCAGCGACGAATCGCGTGAATCATTGAAACAGTTCTACGCGAAACGAGAAAACGTATTCGAGGGGAAGCCCGAAGCGGAAGTCAGCGAAATTCTCAGCAGCATCAGCTACACCGATTTCCTCACAAAGTACGGCGGACTTACCGAAGAGGCAGCGAGCCTGTTCATCAAGACCACGCACGGCTATTGGGGTGTGGGTGCTGACAGTCTGTCGGTGGCGGAGTGTATCGACGCAAGCCTGCCGATCATGCATCTCTTGGGTTATCCCGAGATGAGTGGCAGCGGCGATGACGACCCTGGCGGCAGCGTTGCCATGCTTCCGGATGGTAACGCCTCAATTGCAAGGCTGCTGGTACACGCGTTGATTCCTGCGGTGGCACGAGGTACCGATGCCAGCAACGTTGCGCTGCAGCGTTTTGATTACGGGCGTCTCGATAAAGGCGCCAGTCCTGTTCGGCTGCGCCTTGAGTCAACCGTAGTGAACGTGGCCAATCGAGAAGAAGGTACGAGCGTGTCCTATGTCAATGCGGGTCGGGTAATGCGCGTGAAATCCCGGCACACGGTGCTCGCTTGTTACCACAGCATGATTCCGCACTTGTGCCCGGAAATGCCTGCGGCGCAAAAAGAGGCCCAGAACTACCAGGTTAAAAGACCATTGGTTCTAACGAATGTACTGCTGCGCGATAGCAAGGCGTTCGACAAGTTGGAAATATCAGGCGCTTATTGCCCCGGCCGATTACACGGCGCGGTCTGGCAGGTGAAAGGCGTCAATACGGCTGGATATAGTTACGAATGGAGTGACTCGGGTGCGGTTCCGATCATGTTCTGGGGTTCGGTCGCACCACCCGACGCAAGTGTTTCCATCAAGGAGCAGCATCGTGCGTCGCGCGCCACATTGCTGGCCATGACCTTCGAAGACTTCGAGCGTGAAGTACGCACTGTGCTGCATGGCATGTTGAGCTCTACTGGCTTCGACGTACAAGAAGACATTCTCGCTATTACCGTTAACCGCTGGCCGCACGGTTATTCGTACGACTATCTCGACCTATGGGACCCGGAATGGCCTGATGGTCAGGCGCCGCATGAAATCGCACGTCAACCATTCGGCAATATTGCTATTGCCAACGCTGATGCCGGTGCTGATGCCTACATGCATGTCGCAATTGATGAAGCACTGCGGGCTGTTGGAGACCTGCACCGCTAGCGGCCGGGCGAACGCAGCCCATACTGGCGGTTTGGCCTATTTCGTAACCGGCCCGAAACCTTCCGGCGGTCTTCTGTGTCTGGTTTTCTGCTCGTAGGCATAAGCCAGTTCGATCAACGTTCCTTCCGAATACGGGCGTCCCGCGAACTGAAGGCCAGCCGGTAACCTGTCCTGCCAAAATCCCATCGGCACGGTGACTGCGGGGAGGCCCGCATCGGGCACGAGTGATTGGCTGTTGTCACCTTTGTATTCTTCTTCCGCGTTGTCGATATGCGCGGGCGGGTTGGACCAGGTTGGGTAGATCAGCGCGTCCAGTTGGGCGCTTTCCATGGCTGCAAGTGTATTGGCGAGGAGTTGGTTTCGGCGTTGATCGTCAGGCCACGTTGGGCATGGCTCTTCCCAGTCATCGGGGCTGACATCCAGAGGTAATGCAGCGAAGTAGTCGAGCGCCTCCTTAGACTCGGGTGCGTATTCGTTTGTTTCCAGAACCTCGTTGACGTCGATAAACGGAGGATTCTCAAGCGACTTCAAGTACTGGCTTAAGTCGTATCTGAAGCGGCCGCAGAAGCCGATTTCTTCGGTAAGCTCCTCGAAGTCCGCAATCTCCAGCGGGTCAACGATAATCGCGCCAGCCGCGACGAGATCGTCAATGGCCTTGTTGAACAGCGTCATGATTTCTTCATCGGCGTCTTCGTGATCGACGAGGGCGCGGAAGATTCCAAGGCGCTTGCCCTTCAGGCCGTCCGCATTCAGAAAGCGCCTATAGTCCGCTTCCCGCTTGTTCGGCAGGGTCAGCGGGTCCGATGGGTCGTAGCCTGCCACCACATTGAACAGGCGTGCGCCATCCTCAACGGTGCGGGTCATGGGCCCGGCAATGTCGCGGTCGTAGATCAGCGGGATAACGCCATCACGGCTGGTTAGCCCAATGGTGGAGCGAATGCCAAAAAGCGCCAGGTGCGATGACGGACCACGGATGGAATTTCCAGTGTCACTGCCCATGCCTGCAACGCCCATGCTTGCAGCGACACCGGATGCTGTACCGCCGGAGGATCCTGCCGGCACAAAACCAACATCATAGGCGTTTGCGGTTCGACCGTACGAGGAAGACACAGTTTGCTTCGGACTAAAGGCCCACTCGGCCATGTTCGTCTTGGCCAGGACAATGCCTCCTGCTGCACGGAGTTTCTGCACCATGAAAGCGTCGTCCGGCGGATAGCTGTTTTTGAGTGTGATCGACCCGCCGGTTGTCACCATATCGTGCGTATCAAAATTATCTTTGATCAACAGAGGCGTGCAAAAAAGATCGGGTAGCGTCTCACCATTTTGGATGGCGCGGTCAACTTCGTCGGCTCTTTCAACCGCGTTTGGGTTAATGACGGTGATGGCATGAACGCCGCTCGCCTCGTCATAGGCGTTGATTCGGCTGATGTAACCTTCGACCACGGCACGGCAAGACACTTGTCCGGACCGTACGGCATTCTGAACATCAGAAATCGTTGCTTCGACGAGCGAGAACGGACTCTCGGGCTCTGCGCTGCAAGCAGTTAGCACGCATATCGCTGCAAGCGAAACGCATCTGTTGAGAAAAGCCATGTTTGATCTCCAGCGGAAAATTGCACTTCAGGCAAGAATGTCTGCTTGCGGATCGTAATCAGACAGTGAAGATCATATCAGGTGAGTGTCTGCTAACGAGTGTTCACCGACCAACCGGGCCGAGCCTCGAGCGGGACCTCAGTTCAAGTATCGTCACACCTGAGCTGCGTTACTTTACGGGGTTGGGATGAGTTGATTGGGATCGATTGTTACCGACCAATACTTATCGCTCGTGATTCGGTGTTTTCGCCCAATACTTTCCCTTGCTGGACGTCTGCTTTACTCTGCGATAGTAGTCGCTCGCCAATACAATGCTGAGAGGCTGCTTGTCACCCACAGCAGATCCCGCTCGAGCGGCGAATTCGGCCAGAATGCGGCTCGTGATATCGTCTTCAACACGCAATTTACTTAGGTAACCATAATGTTGAGATACATTGCTGGTCTTGTCGGCGCCGTGGCGGCGATGATCGCATTCGGCGTTCTCGTCATGCTCGACTTTTCTATCAGGATTCTGATCTTTTTCGCCGTCTACCTTGCGGTAACAATCTTCGTAGACAAAGCACTGGCGCGCTACGGCAAGAAGGACTAATAATTCACAGACGTGCGGCATGATGACAGTCGTGAATACTGGGGTCGAACCGCGGTTCGACCGCATTCTCGCATGCGGAAAGGATACTTGCGGTTTGTTCGTGAGCAGCAGCCTACGGGTTATAGAGCACATCGATCTGAGCAATGTGCCCGACAAGGAAGTCGATGAAAGCCCTGACTTGTGTGGGAAGGTGGCGTGTTTGAGGGTAGAGCAAGTACATCCCAAACTCGGGCGATTGTGCATCCTCTAGTAATCGAACCAATCGGCCATCACGTACGTTTTTTACGACAAAGAAGTCTGGTAACAGCGCAATACCTGCGCCTGATAGCGCAAGTAACTCAGCAATCTCGCCATTATTCGCCGTGACGTTGCCAGTGATTCGAATGTCACGCTTTGATGACTCATCCTTAACAGGCCATCGATCCCGATAGCCAGGCACCGTATCGATAATACAATTGTGATTTTGCAAGTCCTTAACGCATTGAGGTGAGCCACGACGATCAAGATAGTCGGGACTCGCAACTAACACGAGTTCAATGTCGCGCAACTTGCGCGAGACCAGCGTCGAATCAGCCAATGCGCCGATTCGGACCGATAGATCGAATCCTTCTTTCACTAAATCAACGCCGCGATCCAGGGCCACGACATCCAATTCAACTTCCGGGTAGTTGTTTAAGAACGGTGTCGCGAGTGGGCCCAATACGCGCCTGGCGATGAACACCGGCGCGGTGATACGGACGCTACCTCTGGGTGACGATTCGCTGTGTCCATGGATGGGGATAGCGGCAACTTCAGCCAGAACTTGTCTGCACGCCGGGAGCATTGAAGCTCCAGCCTCGGTCAGGGAAATTTTCCGGGTTGTCCGACGGAATACTTCAGCTCCCACCCAATCTTCAAACTCCTGGACATAGCGGCTGACCGCCGTGGTCGAGATTTTCAGAGCTCTGGCCGCGGCTGCAAAACCTTCGTTCGTCGCCACCGCATCGAAGACCTCCATCGCTCTTAGCGTGTTCATCGATTATCCTGATAATAGGGATTAATAATCCAACTATAATCATATTATCAATTTTATCGGCATAAGTAATAATGTATCCATCGATTATCTGCCAGAGGCACGACTATGTTGAAAATACCGAAAAGACAGGGCGAGCGACCGCAAACAGGCGATCAGCCACCGCACCTCCAGTTCACGGAGCAAAGTCCGCGAGAGATTTACGAGCAAATGGCCCAGTGGGCACTCGTAGACATTCCTGCGGGAATGCCTGAACTGAGTGAACAGCCCACACGTATCTCCGTACCCACATCGCGAGCCTTGTGGCTAGATGATTCTATTAATGCTCCGGCCAAAGCGTTCATGCCCCCGGCTGGCAGTCGAGAGTTCGCTCACTTGCACGCCGACGGTAGTTGGCACTTGGTGGTCGATGACGATCTGGTCCGGCAAATTGATGAACAGAGCTGGGGAGAACGCCACCCGTGGTATGACCGGGGCGTTCTTGAAGTGCTTGTGTACGCTCCTCGCAACCTGGATGAAATGACAATCGTGCAGCAACTGGTCGCGGCCTCGATCGCCTACGCCAGCAATCAGCGATTGCTACTGCCAGAGGTGGCAGCATGAAGCTCGTCGCAATCTCGGGGAGCCTGCGTCAGAACTCCTGGAACACCGCGTTACTGCGTAATGCGATAGAGCTGATGCCCACTGGCAGTTCGCTCGAGATTTTGTCGATTGCCGATATACCGTTGTTCAATGAAGACGTTGAGGCGCAGGGCGCACTTGATGTTGTCGAGTCCTTGAAATCGAGCATCGCTGCGGCCGATGCGCTGGTCATTGCTACACCCGAATACAACGGTGGTATTCCCGGTGTCGCCAAGAACGCCATTGATTGGATTTCACGTCCAATGTCAGATCAACCGCGCGTATTGCGCGCCAAACCTGTGGCATTGCTCGGTGCAACGCCCTCCGGTTTGGGAACGGCCTACGCACAGACCGCTTGGATGGCTGTGTTTCGCGCACTGCGAATGCCGTTGTGGGCTGGTGAGGGCCAATACATGGTCTCACGCGCATTCGAGCACTTCGATTCAGAAGGTCAATTAGTTAGCGATGAACTACGCGATGGGCTGCAAGCCTATCTGCAAGGCTTTGTCGATTGGGTTCGCAACTCGAAATAGGAAAACAACAAAGCGGTTGGCTATGATGTACGTAACATTATCTGGCCAAACTTCTGTTTTGAGCACAACGAGACAGAAAAAGCCTGCGTCGTTGAATATAGGAACAATAGGGTGATCAATATGAGTCTGACCAAATCAGTTGCGTACGTACTCCTTCTCTGTCTTTCAAGTTCCGTCGCACTCGCGCAGGACAAACCCAATATCGTCCTTATATTTTTGGACAATTTCGGTTGGGGTGAGCCTGGCTTCAATGGTGGTGGGATCATTCGTGGTGCTGCTACGCCGCGACTGGATCAGTTGGCGGACGAGGGCCTGCGCTTGACCAATTTTAATGTAGAGGTCCAGTGCACACCTTCCCGTTCCGCCATCATGACGGGGCGTTACGCCATCCGCAGTGGCAACGCTACGGTTCCGTTGGGCGAGGGCGTTTACGGCCTGGTGCAGTGGGAAGTCACGATGGCGGAGATGCTTGCCGATGCGGGTTATGCCACGGCCATGTATGGAAAGTGGCATCTCGGGCGCACGGAAGGGCGCTTTCCAACGGACCAGGGATTTGACGAATGGTACGGTGTCCCTAACTCCACTGATGAGTCGGTTTACTCATCATTGAAAGAATTTGCAGCAAGTGGTCTCTCCGAATCCTTCGTTATGGACGGGCGAAAGGGTAGCGTCCCAGAAAAGGTGCGACCTTACCGACTGGACTACCGCCCGCTGATCGATCGGGACCTAACCGACCGCGCTATCAGTTTCATGACGCAGCAAGCAGAGGCGCAGAAGCCCTTCTTTGTTTACCTTCCGTATACCGCTACGCATTTTCCGACAATGCCCCATCCTGATTTCGAGGGTAAATCCGGTAATGGGCCGTGGGGCGATTTGCTGATGCAGATCGACAGCTATACCGGTGAATTACTCGACACATTGGATGATTTGGGTCTCGCCGAGAATACGATCGTCATCTTTACGGCCGACAACGGCCCTGAGTCGCTGAGTGCCGGCGAAACGTCTCTCACAGTAGAGACCGCAGTGCACGGGTCTGCAGGACCGTGGCGTTCGTCTTTGTTCACCGGCTACGAGGGAGCGCTTCGCGTACCTTTCGCCATGCGCTGGCCAGGCAAGATTGAGGCTGGTCGTGTGAGTGACGAGATTGTGCACGAGATGGACCTGTTCCCGACCGTTGCCCAAATTGCTGGTGGCAAGGTTCCTGAAGACCGTGTTATCGACGGAATTGAAATGTCCGAATTTTTACTCGGACAAAAAGAGGCCTCGGGACGGGAGGGCTTCGTTGTCTACATGGGGAAAGAGATTTTCGGCGTTAAGTGGCGAAACTGGAAACTCCATTTCAAAGAGCAGACCGGCTGGAATGGTGTATTGCGTGAGTACACGATGCCCCGTGCCTACAATCTCATGAACGACCCCCAGGAGCTCGATAACGTTCTCTTTCCTCACACGTGGGTACCGAAGGCGGCTCTGCCACAATTGGAAGAGCATGTAGCCTCGCTGAAGGAGAATCCGCCGATTCCAACCGGAACCCTCGATCCGTACCAACCACCCAAGTAATTTGCGAATGAACCGTGCTCTGCTATTGATCGCTCTATTCTTGGGTTGGTCGCTGCTCAATCCATCGGCAGCACAACTATCTGGGCATAACACTAAGGGTGACTTTGGGTTGCAGGCCGGAACCCAGCCACCGCCCGGCTGGTACTTGGTCCCCATGTACTATGATTACTCTGCCGACAAATTTTTAGACAAGAACGGCGACAGATTCCTTGCCGACAACGACGGTTTCGCCATTTGGCCATCCGTTACCAACAATGCTTTGGAGTTTCCGCCGTCGGCTACCAATACGGAGGTCAGCACGGGATTAGCAGATCTGTACGTTCAACCCAATAACCTTGGTTGGAA
>RCNF010000516.1_pt1 | contig 19709 bp, 16 predicted proteins | sample 2041311 | NCBI WGS metagenome assembly RCNF01 (sample SAMN09708228, study PRJNA481090) | Marine sediment metagenome, whole genome shotgun sequencing project. | biome: marine sediment; feature: ocean; material: sediment; isolation source: Sewage treatment plant 2 marine sediment (STP2) ... | reverse complement strand
CGTTCGGCACACCGCTTCGCTGCTCCATGCATTGCCCTACTACCGTACTTCCTGTACATAAGCTATGGTTACAGGGGAATCGTACCCAAAATAATATAATCCTGGGGTCGCTGATATTTTTCCAAAAACTGCATATATTGCCATGGATGGCAGGTAGTAGGGCAATGCAGGAGCAATTGCCGAGCGTTATTGGGTACATAGTGTACTTTTCTAATTTACCTGCATTTCTTATTATAATCATCGTGTTAAGTGAGATTAGCAGCATTCCTATGAAATACCAGGGTTAACACGTTGCAGGTTTCAACTCTCCAGTTCAAGGAAGCTCAGACAGGCTGGTTCGAGCAGTTTTTTCGCCTTTTCAAGAATACGCTGCTCCTGTTCGGCTGTCATTAGTTCCTGAAATTTTCCTACCTTTCCCTGTCTGATAAATTTTCCGGCTTTAAATACCCGCGTATTGCCAGGACCCTGACTGGAAAACTTTTCATCGTTTGCTTTCATCCAGTCAAATGAGCAGTATTCAAGCACTTTCTGTTTTTGTTCGTCAGTCACATGCCACTTTAAAAAACCGAGTATTTTATCGATGCTCGATATAAAGTCACTTTTCAGATCCTGATAGCGCAACCATAAAACATTTGCATTATCATAATAAGGCCACCAGCTTTTTACATTTCGATACCAGGCCGCGTATTCAAGCCACATATCAACATGCTGGTCAAAGGATTCAGGCACGGGCATTTGTTTGTTGGCGCGTGCTTCATCAGTCATATTCATGATGTGATGATAGAAACTGACGCAGCAGTCACGTGGATCACGTGAAGATAAAATTATTTTTGTAGTGTTTATGCCCGGCGTTTGTTCTGCTGTGCAGTGTGTTTTAAAAACACGCGGGTCAGCCAGTGTTTCAAAATGCTGCAGGATGTCCTGCCAGCTTTTTCCATCGCGTTGTATCTCAAGCCAGGGAACAACTTCGTCAATCGAGGTAAAGCCAGTGTCACCGCCACTGCGTAATTGATGCAGGATTTGCTGCATCCAGGTGGTACCGGCTTTAGGTGCAGTGGTGATCAGCACATCAGTGGCTCGAGGTTTGAAATTAGCCAGTATCATCGGGTCGTGTAAGGGAGACAACTGTCCCCAGCGGGAATTGATAGTATTTGTTTCAGAATGCATTTTTATCGCCTTCTCTTTTTAACAAACTCAAAGATATCAAACTTTTGCAATTTAGGTCATTTCTTTGTAAATTTTGCGTAATTTGCGGCAAAAGTATTTTTTATCTAAAACTGCATATCTCCCAGCCCCTTTTTTGTGCTGTCGCTTTTAACTCATCATCAGGATCAACCGCAATCGGTGTGGTGACTATTTCCAGTAATGAAATATCATTATGCGAATCACTGTAAAATGTGCTGCCGTCCAGATTGTGTGAAGTGCCCTCTAACCATTGCTTTAAGCGAGTTATTTTTCCTCCCTGAAAACAGGGAGTGCCTGCAACCTGTCCTGTGTATCTGCCATCAATAATTTCCGGCTCCGTTGCTATCAGCTGGTCAACTTTAAATGCTTTTGCTATTGGTCCGGTAACAAAGTTATTTGTCGCCGTAATGATAGCGATGAAATCGCCTTTATCGCGATGAAGCTGTATTTGTGCAATGCCTTTTGGCGTCATTGCTGATTTGATGTGTTTCTCCATAAACTCATTATGCAAGACACTTAGTTCTTGCATTGAAAATTGCGTTAATGGTTTTAGCGAAAAGGCAAGAAATTCAAAAATATCCAGTGTGCCATGTTTATATTCCGCGTAAAAATGCTGGTTTGCTTCATCGTAAGCGGATTTATCCACCAGGCCTTTTTCTACCAGGAAACAGCCCCAGAGAAAATCGCTGTCATCAGATAGTAGTGTGTTATCGAGATCGAAGAGCGCTAAAGCCATATTTGTTCACGGTGAGTAGGGGGTAAATGTTAATTGTTGCAATTTTATATTAGAAGCTCCTAATATCATACTGATTAATCTCATTTTAATATTTATTTTTATGGTGATTAAACTTTTATTATTTTTCTTGTCTGTTATCATTATTGTAATTAAAATTTATGTGGTATGTACTAGAAATAAATATTTTACATGCCCGGATGGTATTACAAGTGATTGATTCTAAAGGTTTTAGGTCAAATGTTGGCATCATCCTGAGTAATTCTGAAGGTAAAGTTTTCTGGGCGCGACGAGCTGGCCAAAAGACCTGGCAGTTTCCTCAGGGAGGTATCGATAGAAATGAGTCGCCCGTAGATGCGATGTATCGTGAATTACATGAAGAAACAGGGTTATTGCCTGAGCATGTTGATCTGGTTGGTAAAACAAATGACTGGTTACGTTACCGTATCCCCAATCATTTGTTACGTCGTCGATCTAAACCGCTCTGTATTGGGCAAAAGCAGATTTGGTTCTATTTGCGATTGACCGGTTGTGAAAGTGATTTCAATTTATATTGTAGTGATAAACCCGAGTTCGACTGTTGGCGCTGGGTGGATTACTGGGTACCTGTGGATGAGATAGTTGGTTTTAAGCGAAACGTTTACAAACAGGCGCTAAGTCAGCTTGAGCGCTACGCATAAAGAAAGTTGGTAGTCGTCAGTTTGCAGTTAAAAGCAAAAATAGTTTGAACCAGGCAGTAGTCTTTCTAAAATTGCTGCCAACTGGTTACTGAGGCTGTAATTCAACCAGTAAAACCACTGCAATCAGTATTAACACTGGAAACTCATTAAACCAGCGATACCAGACGTGGCTGTGCGAGTTGTTATCGTGCTTGAAATCTAATAATAGCTTTCCGCAGTATATGTGGTATATAACTAATATGGTGACCAGGACTAATTTGCTCTGTAACCAGAATGTAGAGAGAAGACCATATCCCATCAGGTGAATTAACCAGAATCCCAGTACGATAGTAATTATTGCTCCCGGGGTAGCGATGCCATAAAACAGTTTTCTTTCCATGATTTTAAAACGTTCATTACTGGTTTTGTCTTTTGTTTCGGCGTGGTAAACAAACAGGCGTGGCAGGTAGAACAGAGCTGCAAACCAGGTCACCATGAAAATAATATGGAAGGCTTTAACCCATAACATTTGAAGTACCGCTATAATTGAAACAATGTGTATATTACCGTGAATAGAGAATAGAGAATAGTGTGCTGGAATAGTTCCCGACAATTTCCAGCATGCGACCCACATGGATGTGGGAAGTGCGGAAAATGCATCGTTACATGGATGTAACTTATTAGGGCAATGCAGGAGCTATTGCCGAGGAGCAATTTTAAGCCGACCCACATGGATGTGGGAAGTGCGGAAAATGCAGGAGCAATTTTAAGCCATTCCATCCATGGAGATAAATAGTAAAATGAATAAAGGTGTGAAATGTTAACGGTAGGTGTTGTAGGTGGAACTGGGTATACCGGCGTGGAGTTACTGCGTTTGCTGGTTACGCATCCAAAGGTTGAACTAAAAAGTGTGACTTCTCGTTCTGAATCAGGTACTAAAGTGGCCGATTTATTCCCGAATTTACGCGGTTTTACTGAACTGTGTTTTACTGAACCAGCGGTAAAAACACTGGCAGAATGTAATGTGGTGTTTTTTGCAACGCCAAATGGCACCGCGATGAAAATGGTACCTGAGCTTATTAATAAGGGTGTACGTGTTATCGACCTGGCGGCTGACTTCAGGCTGCAGGACGCGGATGTCTGGAAACAGTGGTACGGCATGGATCATGCCTGTGTTGATGTGCTGAGAGATGCGGTTTACGGTTTGCCGGAAATTAATCGTATCGCCATTAAATCGGCTACGGTGGTTGCGAACCCGGGTTGCTACCCTACTGCGGTTACACTTGGTTTTTTACCGCTGATCGAAAATGCATTAGTCGATGATCAGCATCTCATTGCAGATGCAAAATCAGGGGTTAGTGGTGCAGGTCGTGGTGCCAGTGTAGCAACCTTGCAGGCCGAATCGGCAGAAAATTTCAAAGCATATGCGGTGGATGGTCACCGGCATTTACCGGAAATTAAACAAATCCTGAGCCAGGTGGCATCACATGATGTTGGATTAACCTTTGTGCCGCATTTAGTCCCCATGATTCGTGGTATCGAAGCCAGTTTATACGCCACTATACCGGCTGATTTTGCCACTGATTTACACCAACTGTATATGCAACGTTATGCAGATGAGCCTTTTGTTGATGTGTTGCCTCAGGGCATTATGCCGGAGACGCGTTCGGTAAAAGGGGCAAATACCTGTCGAATTTCTATTTTCAGGCCCCAGCAGGGAGACACGATAGTTGTGTCATCAGTGATTGATAACCTGGTCAAAGGTGCCGCTGGCCAGGCTATTCAGAACATGAATATCATGTTTGGATTTAACGAAAAGTCAGGATTAAACCAGGTTGCTTTATTACCATGAAAATTAAACCATTACAAACACGTAAGATTATTACCATACAACGGCCAGCTTTATGGTTGCTTAGTTTTGTTTTTTTTATCTGCCTTATTTTGATTTCACTTTGGGTGTCATTTGAGTATGGTCGTAATATTGCCGGTTACAATAGTACGAATTCTGAAGCATATATAGAACAATTACAGGCGCAATTAGAAGAGTCTCAGGCCGAAATTGTTGAAAATAAACGACAAGCGACTATGCTTGAACGTAACAGTTTCATTGATGACGATGCTTCGTCGCAGTTAAAAGAAACTCTGGCACAGACACAGAATGAAGTTCTGGTGCTTAAAAAGGAATTATCATTTTACAAGAGTATTGTTGCGCCGGAGCAAGGCAGTCGGAGTCTGGCAATTCAGACCATTCAGCTCAAAGCTAACGCTGCTGGTGGCTATGATTACAAAATCATGGTTAGTCAACGTGGCCGCAATGACCAGTTTGCCCGCGGTACCGTTGATGTTAGTATCGAAGGAGTAAGCAAAGGACAGCCGCTAACATTGAAGTTAGCAGAAGTCTCAAATGATACTAAAGAGCCAATGAAATTCGGATTTAAATATTTTCAGAATTTCGAAGGGGCGATGATTTTACCAGAAGCATTTCAGCCGGACTTTATTCACGTAAATGTGAAACCGGGCAAGGGGAAAATCAAAGCTATCGATGAACAGTTTGCGTGGTCAGATTTGACTGCTGGGGGAACATGATTATGTTTGGTAGTAATAAAAAGATTAAATCATCAAAAATTGACACCTTGATTGGTCAGGGTGTGGAAGTAACAGGCAATATTAAATTTAAGGGGGGGCTTCATTTAGACGGTATCGTTACAGGAAACGTGTCTACCGCGGATGCAGCAGAAGGCACCGTGCTGGTTATCAGTGACCGAGGTCGTGTTGAAGGCGATGTTCATGTCGCTTATGCGGTTATTAACGGCGAAGTCAAAGGCAATGTATACGCCAGTGAAAAACTGGAATTATCCGCCCACGCACGTATTTCAGGCAATGTGGAATATAACCTGCTTGAAATGGCCAGCGGCGCAGAGATCAATGGCTCGATGTTACATAATGTTCAGGCAAAGAAATTGCCGGAACATAAAAAAGAAGAAACCGTTGGCAAAATTCACCACCTGGATGATACCGTCACAACTAAGAGTTTTGATACGGCCACAACGAAGAGTTAATTAGATTGAAGTGAATACTTGACTAATTTACTTGGTTAATTTAGCATTGCCTTATATTGTAATAGTATTAGTCAGGTAGTTTTCGATGGATATTCAAATAAATTTTGCACCAAAACCAAAAGTTATAGAAGATGCGACAATCGGCTTTACAGAATCGGCCGCCAACAAAGTTAAAGCGCTGGTTGAAGAGGAAAAAAATCCGAACCTTAAATTGCGAGTTTCGGTTGATGGTGGTGGTTGCTCTGGTTTTCAATATGCTTTTGCTTTTGATGAAAACGTCAACGATGACGATACCGTAGTAGAGAAAAATGGTGCTAGCGTGTTAGTAGATGTCACCAGTATGCAGTATCTGAATGGCTCTGAAGTAGATTATCTGGAAGGTCTGGAAGGTGCACGTTTTGTGGTGAATAATCCGAATGCAAAATCAAGCTGTGGCTGTGGTTCGTCGTTTTCTGTTTAAGCTGTAACCGAGTCCTTCTGGTTGTCTTCCTAAAAGGTGCCTGATTCAATAGAATTTGGTGCCTTTTTTGTTGCTTAAAAGGGCACTTATTTTTACCGCAAAGTCGCAAAGGTAGACAAAGGTTTTTATATCTTCGCCTGTGGCGCAGTGGCTAACAAATAGTTTAATCGTTGCGTATCTTTGCGACCTCTGCGCTAAAAACTTTTAATTTTTTTGTTTCTAATGAGATAAAACCAGGCTTTATACTTTGATAAGCTATTGCTCTAATCTCTAAGGAAGTTAAGTATGAGTAGTGAATATTTACCCGGTTTAGCTGGCGTGCCAGCAACAAAATCTAATATTTCATCCATTGATGGTGAGAAGGGCATACTTGCCTATCGCGGTTATGACATAAAAGAACTGGCGGAAAAAAGTACCTTTGAAGAGACTGCCTTATTGTTGCTGGATGGTTGTTTGCCGTCACCGGCAGAGCTGGATGATTTTGACCGCCAGCTAAGAGCAGAGCGTCGCCTAAAATATAAAATACGCAGCATTATGAAAAACCTGCCAACCTCTGGCCACCCAATGGAGATGCTGCAAACCGCAGTAGCCAGTCTGGGTATGTTTTATGGTGGTGAAGAGGTTTTGTCAGACGGCATATCAGGTAACGATGTTGCTTATATTCATAGAATGTCAGTTAAAATTATTTCACGCATGGCAACCATTGTCGCGATGTGGGAGCATATCCGAAATGGTTACGATCCAATCGAACCGCGAGATGATTTAACTCATGCAGCCAATTTCCTGTATATGCTTAATGGTAAAGAACCGGAGCCATTAGCGGTCAAAATTATGGATGCCTGCCTGGTATTACATGCCGAACATACGATTAATGCTTCTACTTTTGCTGCTATGGTTTGCAGCTCAACACTGGCTAGTCCATTTCTGGTTATTGCTGCTGCTATCGGCACATTGGCGGGTCCGTTACATGGTGGTGCGAATCAGCGTGTGGTTGAAATGCTCAGAGAAATTGGACGCCCGGAAAACGCTAAGGACTGGCTGGGTAAGCAACTGGCTGATAATAAAGTTGTCTGGGGAATGGGGCATCGCGAGTATAAAACCAAAGATCCTCGTGCTAAGGTGTTGCAGAAACTGATGGTTGAATGGGGTGAATCACAGGGCAATTTGAGTCCGGAATTTGAAACTGCATTAGTACTTGAAGAAGCCTGTGAAGAAACACTGGGAGCAAAAGGTGTGTACCCGAATGTAGATTATTATTCTGGTATTTTGTATACAGAAATGGGCATAGCGCCTGATCAGTTTACACCCATATTTGCGGTATCTCGAGTCGCTGGCTGGTTGACGCACTGGCGTGAGCAATTATCGGATAACCGTATATTCAGGCCAACGCAGATTTACACCGGAGAGGATATTCGTGGTTATGTGGATATGTCTCAGCGTTAGGAAAGTTATTAGTTGGCAGTAGGCAGTTATTAGTTAAAAGCGGCATTAACTCTTTTAAATGACGGCCAACGGCCAGCGGACTTACAAATGAAAATGTTTTTTGCCGGGAAGGACGCAAAGAGCGCAAAAAAAAGCTTGTGATTTTTGTAGGGTGGGCATTGCCCACCATCACGGTATGTCTATTGGCTACATTCTGTCGGGCAATGGCCAACTTACGCTGTTACAAACTTATAATTGTTTTTTCGCGTTCTTTGCGTCCTTCGCGGCTAAATGCTTTTAAATTTATAACGTCAGAATTGGCTCGGTTAGCGAGCCTTGACGAAGCCTTTGACCCCAAATATTTATCTCCGTTGAAATTTGTTTATTCAAGAGTATAAAGTCATGGATTAGCGATAATCCGGCATTAATCAATTTTTCGAACAAATTTTAGATTGTTAATAAATTCAGCTATAAGGGGTCACCCATAAGTCGTTAATTAATTCGTAAATGCGTAGATAAAAAAGCCCCTCCTGAACAGGAGAGGCTTGTTACTTGAACAACCGGTGTGCCCGGGCACGATCACCAGGTAACGATCACCCAGGCAATCCGTTTATTTTCAGATGTCGAAGCGATCGTTGTTCATCACCCTGGTCCAGGCCTTGACGAAGTCGTCGATGAACTTCTTCTCGCCATCGTCAGAGGCATAGACTTCAGCGACTGCCCTGAGCTCAGAGTTGGAACCGAACACCAGGTCGACAGGTGTTGCAGTCCATTTCAGCTTGCCGCTGTTGCGGTCACGACCTTCGTACACACCTTCTGACTTCGACGGCGCCCAGGTGGTGGACATGTCGAGCAGGCTGACGAAGAAATCGTTGCTCAGCTGTCCAGGCTTGTCGGTGAGCACGCCATGCTTCGAACCGCCGGCATTCGCGCCCATTGCACGCATGCCGCCGACAAGCGCAGTCATCTCCGGTACTGTCAGGGCCAATAGGTCAGCCTTCTCGACCAGCATGTTAGCTGGAGAGCCGTAAGCACCATCGTTGTAGTAGTTGCGGAATGCATCAGCCTTCGGTTCAAGTACAGTGAACGAATGCACGTCGGTCATCTCCTGTGTCGCATCACCGCGACCCGGTTTGAACGGAACCGTGACCTTGTGACCAGCATCCCTGGCGGCTTGCTCGATAGCTGCAGCACCGCCGAGTACGATCAGGTCAGCCATGGAGACATTGCTGCTGAAGTCCTTTTTGATCTTCTCCAGCTTGTTCAGGACGCTGGCCAGTTCTTTCGGGTCGTTGGCTTCCCAGTCCTTTTGCGGGGCAAGGCGTACGCGTGCACCATTGGCACCACCGCGCATGTCAGAACCGCGATAGGTAGAAGCTGATGCCCAGGCAGCTCTGACCAGTTCAGGTACGGTCAGACCGGATTTCAGGATCTTCGCTTTCAGTTTGTCTGCTTCTTTATCACTTATCTTATGATCGGGAGCTGGAACAGGATCCTGCCATACGAATACTTCTTCTGGTACCTCACTACCCAGATAGCGGGTACGCGGACCCAGGTCACGATGCGTCAGTTTGAACCAGGCCTTCGCGAACGCCTTGTCGAACTCTTTCGGGTTCTTCAGGAATCGCTCAGCGATCTTGCGGAAGTCGGGGTCTTTCTTCAGAGCCAGGTCTGTCGTCAGCATCACAGGCGGATTGCGTTTACCCTTGACGTGGGCATCCGGTACCGCAGACTGCGCATGTTCATCAGTCGGCACCCACAGTGTTGCACCTGCTGGAGTCTTCGTTTTTTCCCACTCGAACCTGAACAGGTTATCGAGGAAAAGTATCGACCATGCGGTAGGCGTCTGGGTCCAGGCGCCTTCAAGACCGCTGGTTAAGGTGTCTTCAGCATTACCTTTACCACACTTGTTCTTCCAGCCTAGCCCCTGCTCTTCGGTAGCGGCGGCGGCAGGCTCCGGGCCTACGCAGTCAGCTTTCCTTGCACCGTGGTTCTTGCCCAGGGTATGTCCACCGGCGATCAACGCTACGATCTCCTCATCGTTCATCGCCATGCGGCCGAAAGATTCACGTATGTCGCTAGCGGCAGAGACCGGATCGAGATTGCCGCTGGGGCCTTCCGGGTTCACATAGATCAACCCCATCTGCAGTGCTGCCAACGGCTTTTCGAGCTCGCCGTCCTTACTATAGCGCTTGTCGTTGCCAAGCATCTTGGTCTCGGGGCCCCAGTACACCAGGTCAGATTCCCAGTCGTCTACTCGGCCACCAGCGAAGCCCAGGGTTTCAAAACCCATCGATTCCAGTGCGACGTTACCGGCCAGGATCATCAGGTCGGCCCAGGAGACATTACGCCCGTATTTCTGCTTGACCGGCCATAACAGGCGGCGTGCCTTGTCGAGGTTGGCGTTATCAGGCCAGCTGTTGAGTGGCTCGAATCGTTGTTGACCGCCATCGGCACCGCCGCGTCCGTCATCTACGCGGTAGGTTCCTGCGCTGTGCCAGGCCATCCTGATCATCAGGCCGCCATAGTGACCCCAGTCCGCAGGCCACCAGTCCTGTGACGTGGTCAGTACATTTTCGATGTCCGCTTTCAGTGCCTTGAGGTCGACGCTATTGAAGGCCCTGGCATAGTCGAAGTCATCACCGTACGCATTGGATTTTTCATCGTGGTCACGTAGCGAGCCGAGATCCACCTGATCAGGCCACCAGAAACTGTTCGGTTTGGCTTTACCACTGAACATGCTTTCGGACCAGGCCTCTGGTGATAGTGCGATCGCGACTGCAGCGACCAAAGGTAACATTCTTTTAAGCATTATTTTTTCCCCTCATACTAGTGTTGTTCGTGATTTCGACAGATTCCAGTCAGTTGTTCTTAGTCGTTGTCAAACAATATTAATACTGGCGACCGATAGCCTCAATTTAAATTTAGCTATGGATGTGATTAGTTATATCTATCACAGACCTGGACTTAGTATAAATGCCCTTTCTAAACCAAGTCAAACCAACGAACCCTAAAGATAACCCCTTTCCCTCTGAATTCAACCAATACGTTTCACTTTCTTATCAACTCACACCATCAGAAGCGAGTAATTATTAGAATATTCGCAATGTCGACAGTTGCTGAGTGTCCGAGGGTAGGTAAGAGACGGTCAAGCATAGACTTTGCTCCAAATTTAACCGACTAGCCATCTTCGACCAATCATAACAACAGGCAAATTTGACGTTTATAAGTGCCGGGGGAGTCAGCGAGCCAAGAATTTTTTACCAAGAATGACCGCTTTATTTGCCCCCGTTGCCGAGGGTAAATTACCTGCCAATTGATGGTTATGCTGGTAGGCTAACCAGGCAAATGCCATGGCTTCTACCCAGTCAGGGTGAATGCCTAACACTTCAGTTGTTGCTACAGGACATTTAGTGATTGCCTGTAATCTATGCATTAATTCTTTGTTGTGCGCGCCACCACCACAAATAAATATTTCGTCAGTGACATCTGTATATTGATTAATGGCTCGTATAATTGAGGTTGCGGTTAAATCACATAACGTGCTTTGTATATCCGCGACATCCATCTCTTTATCGACATGTTTACCTAGCCACTCAAGATTGAAGTATTCAAAACCTGTGCTTTTGGGTGGTGCAAGCTGAAAGTAATCATCCATCAACATCTTTGCTAATAAGGTGGTGTTGGTTTTTCCTCTGGCTGCAAACTTGCCTTCTGCATCATAATTTTGCTGCTGGTGTTTTGCTATCCAGGCATCCATTAGTATGTTGCCTGGGCCGCAATCAAAGCCCATCACTGCCCGATTTTTATCTTTTGGCAGCACAGTTATGTTTGCAATACCGCCGATATTGACGATAACGCGATTGATTTTGTCATGATGAAATACCGCCTGGTGAAATGCCGGTGTTAGCGGTGCACCCTGTCCGCCTGCTTTAATATCTGCAGTTCTAAAGTCCGAAATGACATCAATGCCGGTTAAGCCAGCGATGCGTTGTGCATTACCAATCTGCAATGAAAAGGGTTTGTCAATATCAGGCCGGTGTCGAATGGTTTGTCCGTGACTGCCTATAGCAATGATATCCAGCGTATTATAAGGCGTATCCTCCAGTACTCTAACGCAGGCTTCAGCAAATATTTTTGCTACATGTAAATCAAGAGCGTTTAGCGACGATAGCTCGTCATCAGGAAGCTCGCGAGCCTCAATCAGTGCCTGCTGAACATCTTCGGGCCATGGATGGTTATGTGTGTTGATTAGTTTGGGCTGTGGCCCGGAGAAGTCGACCAGTGCAGCATCAATACCGTCCATGCTGGTGCCGGACATCAGGCCAATATACAGTTCTGGTTGTGATGAAGGCATTGGCTGTTTGTTTATTTCTGAAAAATATTGATGTTTCTGGTTGCGTTTGCGCTTCTGAGTGAGTTTTAGGTTTTTATTACTGGATTGTGTCGGTTGCGGAATCGGCAAGTGCAACTTGTTGTGAGCGAGTTACCAGCTCAAGCTGCGCAAACACTGGCGTGGTGGTTAACTCGAAATCAGCCATATAACGTTTTGGTACCGGGTTTGATTCGGGCAATTTAACGGTTAAAGGATTTCTGTGGGTACCATTAACGCGGAATTCATAATGTAAATGCGGGCCGGTAGCTAAGCCTGAACTGCCGACATAAGCGATGGTTTGTCCCTGTTTAACTCTGGAGCCGGTTTTAAGTTTACGGTTATAGGTTTTTAGATGTGCATATAGTGTGGTGTATTTTGTGCCATGTTTCAGAATCATGACTTTGCCATATCCGCCTTTTTTACCTTTAAAGATAACTTTACCGTCGCCTGCCGCATAAATTGGTGTGCCTCTTTTTGCAGCGTAATCAACACCTCTATGAGGGCGTTTATTAAGTAATATAGGGTGTTTACGTTTGAGGTTAAAACCGGAGCTGATACGAGAAAAATGAACTGGTGATCGTATGAAGGCTTTTCTCATACTCTTGCCATCAGCTGTATAGTATTCACTTTCATTAGTTTGCGGATTGGTATAACGAACCGCACGGTAAGTTTTGCCATCATTAACGAAATCCGCAGCAAGGATATTGCCATCAGAAATCTTTTCACCATTACGGAATAACTCTTCGTATAACACGGTGAAGTTGTCACCCTTGCGAATATCCAGCGCAAAGTCGATATCCCAGCCAAAGACATTCGCCAGTTCCATAATGACATTTTGTGAAATACCCGCTTCCTGCGCCGCCAGGAACAGCGATGAGTCGATCACGCCACTGGCATGTGTTTGACGGGTTTCTATCTGGTGGTTGTAGGTTTTTGCAACCAGTACACCGCTGGTACGTTCGACCATTAAATAAGATTTATGATCGATGTCATAACGAAGTGCCTGTAATACACCCGCATCATCAGATAAAACGCGAATAGTGTCTTTTGGGAATATTTTAGTAAGCTTTTTCACCGCTTTACCTGACTTCATTAGTTCATCAAGTTGCTGTGGTTTGATTTTTGCGCGTTTAAAAAGCTGGGAAAGACTATCGCCGGATTTAACTTTGAATTCACGCCATTGACGTGGTGACAGATCGGAGGCGATATTATTAGCATCGTCAAGAATTTTTTGCCGTGCCTGCAATTCAGGCAGGCTGAGTGAAAAACTATCTCTAGCCAGTTTGTCAGAAGTGGTTGCTGTAGGCTCGAAAGCCGGTAGTGAATCAGTGGCAATTTTTTCTGAAATTTTCGCTGAATTAGTAGATCCAGTATTGGTATTAGCGATAACAGCACCAATGCCGGCAAACGCAATAGCTAATATAGCCCAACGTAAGCGGATAGTTCCACGTTGATGGCTTTGCTGCTGGTTTAAGCGAAAATCTTTGCTTATCATAGACATAGTCGTAAAAATGGTCAGTGCAGAAGGTTATAAATATACATACTAATGTAGTCGCAAATTAATGCCCGGTCAATGTAATTATCGTCAAATAGCCCGAAAACTTTATGGATTATAAGCATTTATTCAATATTTCTAATGAACAGCTTGAGAAAGCATTAAAGCACGAGTATCTTATACACCTTTTTAGCGTAACACCAGTCAGGTAACAGATATGAAATCGATACAAGATCAACTAGAAATAATCCAGCGTGGGGCTGATGAAATCCTCGTGGAAAAAGAGCTGATCGCCAGGTTAAAAGAAGGCCGGCCGTTGCGCATAAAAGCCGGATTTGACCCTACTGCACCTGATTTGCACCTTGGGCACACAGTATTAATCAACAAGTTACGCCAGTTCCAGGATTTAGGACACGAAGTACTGTTTCTGATCGGTGACTTTACCGGCATGATTGGTGATCCCACTGGAAAATCAGCAACTCGACCACCTCTGACGCAACTTGATGTCGAACAAAACTCAGAAACTTATCAGCAGCAAATTTTTAAAATTCTTGATAAGGAAAAAACTAAAATTGTGTTTAATTCGCAGTGGATGGAAAAAATGAGTAGTGTTGACATGATTAAACTGGCTGCCAGTAGCACCGTTGCGCGTATGCTGGAGCGTGATGATTTTAGTAAGCGTTACAAAGGCGGTCAGTCAATTGCGATCCATGAATTCTTATACCCGCTGATTCAGGGATATGACTCTGTAGAGATGCAGGCTGATATTGAACTGGGTGGTACTGACCAGAAATTTAACCTGTTAATGGGGCGCCAGTTACAGGAACAACACGGCCAAAAGCCCCAATGTGTGTTGACCATGCCGATTCTAGAAGGTCTGGATGGCGTGCAGAAGATGTCCAAGTCGCTAAATAATTATATCGGTATTGCCGACCAGCCTAAAGATATGTTCGGCAAAATTATGTCCATTTCAGATGACTTGATGTGGCGTTATTTCGAGTTGTTGAGTTTCCGGCCGATGAGTGAAATCGAAGGATTCAAACATGAAATGGAGCAGGGCAAAAATCCGCGTGATATTAAATTTTTACTGGCTGAAGAAATCATTACACGTTTTCATAATGAAGCAGAAGCCACTGCGGCTCGTGAAGGTTTTATCGCGCAGTTTGCCAAAAATAAAATTCCAGATGATATTCCAGAACTTAGTTTTGAAGCGCCTGCAGAAGGTTATCCTATTGCCAATCTGCTTAAAGATGCCGGTTTATGTGGCAGCACCAGTGATGCCATGCGCATGATTCAGCAAGGTGCCGCTAAGATCGACGGTGAAAAAGTTACTGATAAATCGGTGAAAATCAAGAAAGGAACAGCCGGCGTATTTCAGGTCGGCAAACGAAAATTCGCAAAGCTGAGTATTAATTAAGCCGAATAACATTTTAATCCACAGATAAACACAGATGTTTAAGAGCTTAAAACGGTTTTATCTGTGTTCATCTGCGTTTATCTGTGGATAGTTTATTTTTTAAAATATTCACACCTTGCGTGTGTTTCGCGGACTGATTATATTTTTTAATCTGCTATATTTTAACTAACGCCAGACTTATCGATAATTAATCTTATGACAAATATTACCCTTGATCTACGTTGTTTTCTGGTATTTTTAATAATGCTATCAATCAGCGCGTGTACACCAACGGGCAGTAACTCGAAACAGGTAGAAATGTCCGATCTGATTGGGTTATGGAACAGTTCAGAAAATGCAGGTGCGAAAATCGACGTGATGTATACCCGTATAACCAGCGATGGTTCTATTATCGAGTATGATTTTGACGGTGACGAAGCCGATAATGGATTAAAGTGCTTCCAGGTAGACTCTGGCTCTGTGAAAAATATTGGCGCAAACCGTTTTCTGATAATGGCAGATATGCATGCTAATAATCGGTTTGAAGTTGAAATGGAATTACTGGATGCAGGCAATGCATTACAAATAGTTTTTTTTGATTCTGATGATCCTTCTATCATACTAAAATCTCAGATCTGGACGCGAGTTGCTGATGAGGCTTTACTGGATGATGAGCCATCTTGTCGTAGTGATTAAATGCTGCATTATGGTGAATAATGTCCTCAAAATAAAAATACTTTTTTTCCGCAAACAAGCGCAAATACACACAAATAAAAACTTATCAAATCCACAGATGAACGCTGATACACACGGATTAAGTGTTTTATTATTTTAAACAACCGTATTTATCTGCGCTCATCTGTGGAAAATTGTTTTTTGCTTTTAGATATTTCCCTCCTTCCTAAATAAAAAATTGTATCTGTCTACTATACTAATCTGACCATAAAGACGAATGTTATCGCCTCGAAAATGCTACTGGCAGAATCGAATTAGCGCATTACGGCAGTTATTATAATACTAAACAGGCACCTCATTGAATCAGCACCGACGACTTTATTTTTCAGTATTTATCGTTTTCTGTTTTTTACTGATTTTATTCTCCTCACAAAACAGTACTGTTCGCTGGCTGGATGCGCAAATGTTTCGTTTTGCCAGTCATTTGCTGCCGGCGCAGTCAGAACTCAATGAATTTCGTGTGATCCAGCTGGATGAGGCACGTCTGCAGAAACCAGATGGGATACGGGAGTTTCGCTTCTTTTTGCGTAAGTTGCGAAAATCACAGGCCGCAGAAATTGTCTGGTTAAGTGATAATTTTCCGCAGATGGATTATGTGCAGGCTGAAGAAGAAAAGCCTGAGCCAAAATCCAGCAAGTCGAAAGCCAGCTCAGTGCCCAATAGTGAAAATGAAGAGCCGCCATGGCAGCCAACCCAGGGTGAACGTAATAAGCTGGCGTGGATGCTGGAAAACCAGCATGTGTTTTTAACGCAATATATTAACGTACCTGATCAGCAAAATTACATAGCTTACAGTGAGTCATTGCTTTATAAGAATGGCTGGCGGCAGTATATACCTGCGGTGTTTTTACCTGAGGTACAGACATTTAGACTAACCAATACGTTGTTACCTTACAGAGTCTACCCTTTTAATCCCCAAACAGCAGATGAGCAGTCTTTGATCTGGTATGACGAAACCAGAGAATTTTCTCTGCCGGATCTGACCCTGGCTGTGTTTAGTCGTTTTCAGAAGAGCGCTTTATTACACTGGAGTGAAGATGGCCAGATTCGTCTGGATGATTTAGATATCCCTGTTAATCTTTCAGGCAAGGTGTTTAATTATTTTTCCGCACTAACCGGGCGCCATACAAAATTAAATGTGCAATCTCTTCAGGTCGCGGCTGCAAAGCCGAATGTTTTTTTTAAAAATAGAATGGTATTGATTGGGCAGGATATAAATCGCTTACAGATACTTGCTGATTCTCTCAGTAGTTTACAGGCGAAAGCCATTTATTACACACCTTCACAAAGCTGGTGGCTACAGCCTGTGTTATTGATTTTGGTGGTAATTTACTTATTGTGGTTGTTGCCTTTACTGTCGAAATCAAGTGGTCTGTTTTTGGGTGCGTTTCTGGTGATGGGAATAATTTCAGTACAGCCGGTACTGTTGATACTGAAAGGCATCTGGTGGCCAACTATTAATATATTGCTGCTCATATTGATCGGGCAGTTAGTGGTGTATGTCTACACATCTGGCCAGGCTATTTTAAACAGTTTAATGAAACAGCAGCATGATGCATGGTTTCAGCTTGGGCATTATCAGTACGAAAAAGGTGATTATGAAACGGCGACCACCAGTTTATTAAAATGCGGTGCTGATGAAAGCGCACTTTCTCATTTATATGAAATAGGTTTGAGTTTTGAACGTAAACGTCAATATGATAGAGGACTTCAGCTTTATACCGATATTAGTGAGCGACGAAAAAATTATAAAGATATACAAAAACGCATTAAATCAATTGTCGGTTTCACTTCAACACAGGCAAAAGTCTTATCGCCTAATCAGTTACAGAAAACACTGGTGATGTCGCAAATGGAGCTGCCGGAGTTCGGCCGCTATAAAATTGAGAGAGAATTAGGGCGAGGTGCGATGGGTGTGGTCTACCTTGGCAGCGATCCAAAAATTAATCGACAGGTTGCGATTAAAACGCTTGATTACTCGCAGTTTAGTAAGCAGGAATTAAACACGGTTAAAAATCGTTTTTTCCGTGAAGCAGAAGCGGCAGGCCGCTTAAGTCACAGTAATATTGTTACTGTATATGATATGGGTGAAGAACAGGACTTTGCTTTTATTGCTATGGATTATGTTTCAGGTGTACCTATGTCTGATTACACAAAGGTTGAGGCTTTACTGCCGGTAGCAGAGGTTTATCACATAATTCAGATTGTCGCACATGCGCTGGATTATGCGCACCAGCATAATATCGTTCATCGTGATATTAAACCCGGTAACGTTATGTACAACCCGAAAGACAGGCAGGTGAAAATCACCGATTTTGGTATTGCGCGTATTACCGACTCAGTAAAAACACGAACCGGCAGCTTCCTGGGAAGTCCGTCTTATATGGCGCCAGAGCAAATGACCGGTGCAGGTGTTGATGGACGTGCAGATATCTATTCTTTGGGTGTCAGTTTCTATCAATTGCTCACTGGATCGCTGCCATTTAATGCAGATGGTCTGGCCAATCTGGCCTATAAAATCACCAATGAGAAATACCGGCCGGTAAGAGATATACGCACAGATTTACCTGCAAGTGCGACGCGTATTATCAATAAGGCATTACAGAAGGAGCCAGATAAGCGGTATGCCACAGGTGCCGAGATGGTGAAAGCACTTAAACGTGAAGTATGGGTCGAGGCTTAATACAGTTGTGCTTTAGTTACAGATTTTTGTTACCTGAACAGGAGAGGGTGAAGTGTTAATTATTTTTAGAAATATGTTTTTTCTGTTGTTGTTATTTTTTGCCGCATCGATACAGGCAAAACCCTTTACTGTGAGTACTGAGATAAGTATTCGCAACGGTGACTGGTATCCGTTACCTGAAGAAGATATGAAAGCGGCGGCGGTTGATACCGCGTTAGCTGAACTTACTAAAGGCGGTTTGTTTTCTATTGTTACGGAAAAGGCATTTAATAAATTACGCCTGGAGATTTCTTTGATTGGTCCTGCGGAAACAGTAAAATTGACAATTCAGGTTAATCTAAAAGATCAACCAAGTTATGTTTCAACGGCTTCGATTTCTGTTCATGACATGGACTTTCAGGGAATTTATAATGCTTTTGAACATATTGGTCAGGTCGCTGCGCAGAGGCTAAATGATAAAACTGAAGCCTTGCTCATAAATCCCGGTAAAGAATTTAATAGCAGTTCGGCACCAAACAATAAAAAATTAAAAGCAGTTTACGATAAGGCGCAGCAATTAAAACGCAGATATCAATATAATAAATCACGTATTCTGTTTGAGCAGGTGGCTGCAGCGACCGGTGAAGGAAGCGAGCGCTTAAGTGCACTGGCGAAGGATGAGCTTATATACGGCCTGACAGTATTTGAAGCAAGGCAGTCGATGGTTGCGATGGGAAGCGGTGACCATAAAGCAATATCCAGCTCCATCCGCAATGCTGAAAATCTTTATCGGCAGATCCTTGCTGAGAACAGCGATAATTTAATGCGCACACAGCAAGCGCAGTCTGCATTGGATAATTTATCTGTTAGCCGAAATGCCCTTAAGCATGTCTTGCGTGCGCAAACATTAATGGCTGCAAACAGTGTTCGCATGATGATGGAGCAAGAATATATGATGGCAGGTGAGTGTCCCGATAAAAAACAGACTTCTGCTTACGCTTCTAGTATGCACACAGATGTAACCATAAAAAGTGTTAAAAAGAAGGCAAAGGAAACTCTCTATGCGTTCACCGAAAACAAAACGGGCAACTCATTTACCTTATCCTGTGCTGACCATCGGATAACCGTTATCAACTAAAAAACCAATTGAAAAACCAGCTAATCGCTGTGTGCTGCGCTACATGCACACTTAAAACGTGGCCACGCAATCAGCTCACTATTTATAGAGTAAAAATTTGTTGAATTTTTTGAATCGAAATATCAACGCTTGATTTTATAAAGCAGCAAATTTCATTGCAGGCGTATTTAAGAATATCCATTTCTATTTCTCCGAGTTTTGGTGCAATATTAGTATTGAACAGGTAAATGCTTAAGCAGTCCTGCAACAATGCAGATGATTTTAACAATGGATAAAATTGTTAGCTATTAATCTCGGTCCGGCAGATATGTATATCTTGTAGGAAAATGCTGATATGTACCTACCTACCTACCTACCTACCTACCTACCTACCTACCTACCTACCTACCT
>RCNF010000515.1_pt1 | contig 19709 bp, 18 predicted proteins | sample 2041311 | NCBI WGS metagenome assembly RCNF01 (sample SAMN09708228, study PRJNA481090) | Marine sediment metagenome, whole genome shotgun sequencing project. | biome: marine sediment; feature: ocean; material: sediment; isolation source: Sewage treatment plant 2 marine sediment (STP2) ... | reverse complement strand
AAGCTGGATTACTTCTTTTTCAGCCCAAATCTTACCATACCCGGCCCATTTTTGAAGGGTAAACGGGTATAAACTCCCTCAAGGTTCTTTAGGGCAGTGAACCTTTCAAACAGGATTATAAATCACTGCTTCAATCATAACACTAGTCCCGGGGACTTGATATATAATAAGATTGCCAATATCTGAAGAAGATATCAAGAATGAGGAGATCCAGATGGCAGAACCACGAGAAGTCCGCGCTCCCCGCGGCACTAGCAGGAAATGTAAAAATTGGCAGATCGAAGCAGCTTACAGGATGATTCAGAATAATCTTGATCCTGAAGTGGCTGGAGATCCCAACCGGTTGATAGTTTATGGGGGTAGTGGAAAGGCTGCCCGGAGCTGGGAAGCCTTTGATGCGATCCTGAAGACTCTCCTTGAGCTGGAAGAGGATGAAACCCTGCTTGTTCAATCCGGGAAACCAGTTGCGGTATTTAAATCTCATCTCGACGCACCCAGGGTGCTGATTGCCAATTCGAATTTAGTCCCATTCTGGGCAACCCAGGAGCATTTTGATAGTTTGGTAGCCCAGGGTTTGATGATGTACGGACAGATGACGGCAGGTTCCTGGATATATATTGGTACGCAGGGAATTTTGCAGGGAACATATGAAACCCTGGGGTCCCTGGCTGAGCAGCAAGGCTGGCCTTCGCTAAAAGGTAAATTTGTATTAACTGGTGGCTTAGGAGAAATGAGCGGCGCCCAACCACTGGCAATCACCATGAATGAAGGAGTGGGTTTGATTGTAGAAGTAGATCCAGCCCACGCGCACAGAAAGTTAGAAATTGGTTATGTGGATGAGGTTCTGGAAGACCTTGATCTGGCATTGGAAAAAGTTGAAGAGTATAAAAACACAGGTAAGGCAATTTCTATAGGTTTAATTGGAAATACAGCTGAAGTTCTCCCGGAAATGGTGAAAAGAGGTGTGATTCCGGATGTTGTGACAGATCAAACCTCTGCCCATGACGCGCTGGATTATGTTCCATCGGGTTTATCTATTGAGCAAGCCCAAAAACTCCGCCAAAGTGATCCGGTTGAGTACCGCAGACGTTCTTTGGAGTCCATGGCTGTTCATGTGAAAGCGATGTTAAAAATGCAGCAGGCCGGGGCAGTAGTATTTGATTATGGAAATAATATCCGCCAGCAGGCTTTTAACGTCGGTGTGAAAAACGCCTTTGATTTTCCTGGATTTGTTCCGGCTTATATCCGGCCGTTATTCTGTGAGGGCAAAGGTCCCTTCCGGTGGGTTGCCTTATCCGGTGATCCGGAAGATATTTACCGGACTGATGAAATAATCCTGGAACTTTTCCCTGAAGATCAACACCTTAAACGGTGGATTAACATGGCCCGGGAGCGGATCCCTTTCCAGGGTTTACCCGCCAGGATTTGTTGGTTGGGATATGGGGAGAGGGTCCAGGCGGGATTGGCATTTAACAATCTGGTTAAAGAAGGAATAGTTTCTGCACCAATAGTTATCGGCCGGGACCATCTTGACTCAGGATCTGTGGCCTCTCCCAATCGGGAAACAGAAGGGATGAAAGATGGCACTGACGCGGTAAGCGACTGGCCGATCTTAAATGCGTTAATTAATGCGGTTGGTGGCGCTACCTGGGTTTCTTTTCATCATGGTGGCGGGGTTGGAATTGGGTACAGTCAGCATGCCGGGCAGGTGATTGTCGCTGATGGAACCGAGGAGGCTGCCCGACGCCTGGAACGAGTATTAACAACGGATCCTGGATTGGGAGTAGTCCGTCATGCGGATGCAGGATATCAATTAGCAATAGATACAGCTAAAAAACATGGGATAAAAATTCCCATGCTGGATTAATCAGGGAATAGTTAATGAAGCAGTTATATACAGGGAACCCCTGAGTTTATTACCCAGGCGCAGGAGACTTTGAACTATGAATAAAATCGGCATACTTACCAGCGGTGGAGATGCACCCGGTATGAACGCTGCCCTTCGATCGGCAGTCCGGGTATCCCTGGATCTTGGAATCGGAATTTTTGGAATCAGTGAAGGGTACCAGGGTATGGTTGAAGGGGGAAAGATGATCCGGGAGATGACCTGGGAATCTGTTGGAGGTATTTTGCAGAAGGGTGGAACCATGATCGGGACCGCCCGCTGCCAGGAATTCAAAACTAAGGAGGGACGCTTAAAGGCAGCTAAAAATCTTGTTAAACGAGGAATAGACGGATTAATAGTGATTGGGGGAGATGGCAGTCTAACTGGTGCATCAATATTTCAGAAAGAATGGTCCGATCTCATAAAAAATCTGATTAAATCAGGAGATATTCCCTCTGATAGTGCAAAAAAATACCCCCGGTTGCTCATAGTTGGTTTGCCGGGATCTATTGATAATGATATATATGGCACTGAGATGACCATTGGTGCAGATACAGCATTGCACCGCATCACTGAAGCAATCGATGCCATTAACAGCACAGCCTCGAGTCACCAGCGCAGCTTTGTGGTTGAGGTTATGGGAAGAAATTGTGGTTACCTGGCAATGATGGGTGCATTGTCTGCAGGAGCAGATTGGGTGTTTATTTCAGAGGTTCCCCCAGATCCTGATATCTGGAAGGATGAAATGTGTCAAGCGCTCAGTGCTGGCCGTAAAATCGGCAGAAGGGACAGTATTGTAGTGGTAGCCGAGGGAGCCTGCGATAAAGAAGGGAACCCGATTACCAGCCAGGATATTAAAGACACCCTGGAAGAAAAACTCGGAGAAGATACCCGGATAACAATTTTAGGTCACGTTCAGCGGGGAGGTTCCCCAACTGCATTCGACCGCAACCTGGGAACGATCCTGGGTCATGCAGCTGTGCATAAACTCCAGGAAACCAATTCCACAAACGAACCACAGCTGATTGGCATGAAAGGCAACCGAATTGTCAGTTCTCCATTAAGAGATTGTGTTGAGATCACTCAAAAAATCTCCGATTTTGCGGATGACAATCAATTTGACAGGGTGCTGGAATTGAGAGGAGCAGGTTTTCAATCTGCCTATAAAATCCTGCAAACCCTTCAACAACCCGGACCGAAAATAAAAAATCAGCCTGAAAAATCATATCGAATTGGAGTGATGCACTCCGGGGGTCCCGCCCCTGGAATGAATACGGTTGTCAGGGCGGCAGTCCGCTGGGGTTCTAATATGGGTCATAGCATGCTGGGCATTCAGAATGGATTTCCTGGATTAATAAAGGGAGATCTCAGAGATCTCTCCTGGATGGATGTCAGCGGCTGGGTTGGTCAGGGTGGTGCAGAAATTGGCACCAATCGGACTATCCCAGCGGAAGGTGATTATTACTCCATTGCCCGATCTATTGAAGAACACCAGATTGATGGATTGCTGATGGTGGGAGGAGAATCCGGGTATGACGGTGTCTATGAAATGTTCAGCCGACATAAGGAATTTCCCATTTTCCGACTTCCAGTTGTTTGCCTACCTGCCACCATTGATAATGACCGGCCGGGATCTGAATTAAGCATCGGCGCAGATACCGCATTAAACAATATTACCCAGGCAGTTGATAAAATTAAACAGTCCGCAGTAGCTTCCCGACGCTGTTTTGTAGTTGAGACAATGGGCAGATACTGTGGATATCTAGCCCTGATGGGAGGATTAGCCACCGGAGCAGAGAGAGTGTACATTCATGAAGAAGGAATTACGCTTCAAGATCTTCAGAACGATGTTGATGACCTTGTGGAAGGATTCAGCCAGGGGAAACGATTGGGTTTGATGATTAGGAATGAAAGTGCCCATCCAGTTTACACAACAGATTTTATGGTTCGCCTATTTGAAGTGGAGGGAAAAGAGCTCTTCGATGTCAGGCAGGCAATCCTTGGGCATCTGCAGCAGGGTGGAAATCCAACTCCCTTTGATAGAATCCAGGGTACCAGACTGGCAGTGCAAAGTGTTGATTTCATTATCAATGAAATCGGTACAAAAGATCCCCGAAGTGTGTTCATTGGCTTAGAGGGAGGAAAGATTCAATTTACGGGAATGGAAGATTACACCCGTCTGGAAGATTGGGATTTTGGCAGACCCAAACATCAATGGTGGTTGGATTTAAGACCAATTGCCCGGGTATTGGCGCAATCCAGACCTCAACAGTGGCAGTAAAATGAATATATAAAGAAAAAAACCCCTGAGAACTAATAGTTTTCAGGGGTTTTTACTATTTAGGGTCCTAGAAAAGGTATTTTTCAACCTGGACGTTGTCCCGCCCCAGCATATCTCTCAGATGGTTTATAAGTTCTTTGGTCACATTGGTTGACGCATTAGGGAACTCAAGCAGATGACTTTGTTCGTTTTCTGTAATCTGAAAAGTAAACCGGTCTTTTCCCGGGTAACTGATCAAGGTGCCATAAACCTGACGTAGTCTGAGTTTATCTCGCATAGTATCTCCCCGGTTTTTCAGGAGGATCGTAAGCAGGTAAGTGGCATCTTCTTCAAGGATAATTGGACCGGGTCTTGATGAAGCCGGTTCTTCTATTACTGGAGGAATTGGTGATTTTTCCTTTTCCTCTTCCTCTTCGTTCTCATCCTCTTTTATTCCAGTCGTTTCATTTGTCCATTCGAGAGGAAAAGCTTCTGGCGGAGGTGGTGCATCCTCGGAAGGAGATTCAAATGCTTGCAGCTTCTCTTCGTCCTGGGCCGGGATCTCTGTGGATATTTTTTCGGCCGGAGGGGTTATAGTTGTTTGCTTCGGTGGGGTTTCCGGTGGAGATTGTATCGGTGGTCGGGGTTGTTCTGGAACTGAATTAACCTGAGTTATACTGGTGCTCACCTGGTCAACCAGGACTTTGGTATCCCCACCATTGGCATCAGCTTTTCCTTTAACATATATAATTTCATCAAAACGAATCATGTCCGAATATTTTTTCCAGGTATTTGGGAAAATCACCAGGTCAATCATACCCTGAACATCCTCAATGGTTGCGAATGCCATAGCTTTCCCGTTTTTTGTCTGATGCTGCCGAATCTTGGTAACAATTCCAGCAACACTGACCCGTTCCTGGTGTTTGGCTTCATTTAAGTCCTGGGCAAAATGTGTCACATGCTGCTGCAGGCTGTCCATCACTGTGCTTAGTGGGTGATCGGATACATAGAGCCCGATCAGTTCACGTTCCCAATCCAATTGAGCTCTGTGGCTAATCTTTGTTTTAGCTTCTGGCAGGCTGATGGTTTCGGTTAGCCCGGTTTCCTCTCCAAACATGGAGACCTGACCAGCTTCAGAAGCCTGGAAATTAGATGAGCTGATGGCAATAATTCTGTCCATGGACTCCAAGAGAGCTGGTCGATCTCCAAAATCGTCCAGGGCGCCAACCTGGATCAAGGACTCAAGAGCCCTCTTGCCGACTTTTCGCATATCGACCCGCCTCAAAAAATCATTTACATCTTTGAACGGAATTTCCCCCCGGCCTTGAATAATCTCCTCAACCGGTCCTTCGCCAACGTTTTTCACCGCACCCAATCCAAACCGGATACAGAATTCTCCTTGAGGATTGTCCTCAATAGTGAACCCATAACAGCTGAAGTTAACATTTGGCGGCAAAACCTCGATATCCATCTGTCTGCATTCCGAGGCATACAGAGTGACTTTATCAGTGTTGCTTTGATAAACAGTCAGCAGAGCTGTCATATATTCCACCGGATAATGGGTTTTTAAATAAGCTGTTTGGACAGAGATCAAACCGTAGTCTGCCGCGTGGGCTTTGTTAAACCCATACCGAGCAAATTTTTCCCAATCGCTAAAAATCTCTTCTGCGATTTGTTGATCCACACCACGCTCAACGGCTCCGCTGACAAACTTTTTCTTGTGTTTGTTGAGTTCGGCTACTTTCTTTTTTGCAACGGCTTTCCGCAGACTGTCTGATTCTGAGGGTGTGTATCCGGCAACTGCCACCGCGCTGTGCATAATTTGTTCTTGGTAAACAGGAATTCCATAGGTTTCCTCGTAAATAGGGATTAATTCTTCATGCCTGTAGCTGATTTCTTGCCGGTTGTGCATCCGGTCAATGTAGTCAGGTATAAAATCCATCGGACCGGGACGGTAGAGCGCAACCATTGCGATCACGTGTTCCAGCCGGGTGGGCCTCATTTCTTTTAAGTAACGACGCATGCCCGAGCTCTCTACCTGGAAGAGTCCAATCGTTTCACCCCGGCCAATAAGCTCATAGGTCTCTGGATCATCCGTTGGTATATTATTAAGGGTGAGTTTTATTCCATGGCGCTGCTCAATTAACTCGCTGGCCTGGGCCATAATGGTCAGTGTGGAAAGTCCCAGGAAATCAATTTTTAATAGTCCAAGTTTATCAACCACGTCCATTTCATATTGAGTGATAGTATCTATCGGACTGTCACCCAGATTACCGGTTGGCCTATGAAGTGGTATGTATTCTTCTACAGGACGGTCAGTAACAACTACTCCGGCTGCATGAGTCCCGGCATTACGGATGGTTCCTTCTACTCCCTTGGCAGTGTCAATTAATTTCTGTAGGTAAGGAGCATCATTGTAGAGCTGCTTAAATTCCGGCGAATTCTCCAGGGATTCTTCAATGCTCATGGGGGGCATATTAGGAATGGCCTTGGCAATCCGGTCTACTTCCTGGAGGGGAATATCCATAACCCGTCCAACATCCCTGATCGCTGCCCTGGCTTTCATGGTTCCAAAGGTTATGATCTGGGCCACTTTATCGTGCCCGTATTTATCGGCGCAGTAATGCATCATTTCTGCCCGTCGATTATCTGGAAAATCAAGGTCAATATCCGGCATAGATATTCGACCCGGATTTAGAAATCGTTCAAAAATCAAATTGTGTTCCAGGGGATCAATGGGCGTGATTTCCAGGCAGTAGGAAACTATCGAACCGGCTGCGGATCCCCGGGCGTTGTACCAGATCCCTTTTTCCTGGGCATACTGAATTAGATCCCAAACAATTAAGAAATAAGCATCAAATCCCATCGATTTGATGATATCTAACTCATATTCCAGGCGCTCGCATATTTCTTTATCTTTAGCCCGGTTCTGGTAGCGCTTTTTTAATCCTTTTTTACAAATTTCTCGTAAATAACTATCCGCTGATTTTCCTTCAGGAACTGGGAAATTTGGTAAATGATATTCAGTGAAGCCTAAATCCACCTTACAGCGTTCAGCAATCAGGAGAGTATTCTCAATGGCTCCCGGAACTTCAGAAAAAATGGATTGCATTTCCTGGGGAGTGCGTAAATAATAGGTCTCGTCCGTCATCCTCATCCTGTTTGGATCACTCAGAATTTTTCCAGTCTGAATTGCAAGCAGGACGTCCTGTAGAAAGGCATCGTTGGGATTGACGTAATGCACATCATTGGTAGCGATAAAGCGGGCTTTGTAGCGGGGGCCCATTTCAATCAGGGTTTTGTTTATCTTTTCCAATTCAGGAATTTCATGCTTCTGTAACTCCAGGAAAAAATTATCTGGACCAAATACGTCAAAATACCAGTCCATTTTCTTCCGGGCTATTTCAAGATTTCCCTGATTGATTGCCCGGGGAATTTCCCCAGCCATACATCCCGAAGTAGCTATTAACCCTTCTGAATGAGAAGCAAGGAAATCATGATCGATCCGGGGACGATAATAAAAACCCTTCAACTGGGATGCGGTGGCGATTTTTAGTAAGTTTTTGTAACCCGTCTGGGTTTCTGCAAGCAGCAGGAGGTGTGAAGAGCGCTTATCCTGCTGGGGATCCCGGTCTTCCATTCCCCGGGCTGCGAGATAACTTTCTACACCGATAATGGGTTTAATATCAACCTCTTTCGCGGCGTGAAAAAAATCTACAACCCCATACATGGTACCGTGATCGGTAATTGCCAGGGCTGGCATCTCTAGTTCCTTGGCCCGTTTCACGAGGTCTTTGATATTACTCAACCCGTCCAGGATCGAATATTCTGTATGTACGTGGAGGTGTGCAAAAGACATAGGGTTAACGGATAAGAGTGGTTAGATGACTTAATAACTCTATTATAAGCTTGAAACCCTGGATTGAGGTCATCAACAAGTGAAAAAGCTCCTACTTAACCTTAAATTTTTAACCAAATAGAGCCCTGGTTTTGCAGAGTGAGATGGGGAAGAACAAAAACGCTGAAAAGGGGATGAAGAAAGAAGGACACTTCCTTAATTGACGAGAGTCGGGTGCGCCATAACCCGACTCTCTCTAAGGAGGAGAAGAAGAGAAATCCTTTTTCTGATATCAGTGTAGCATTTGGATTCATTTGCTGCTTGACGATAACCTGACGCTTAACCTACGCTTTGTATACGTTTTCAGTATTTTCCGGGTGGTATACTGGTTTCTAAATTCCATGAATTATCCCCGCGGAGAGTATCTGTGATCCCTAAAATATATCTACAGGTTATGGAGACAAAAAACTTAGGTTTGATCGGCTTTGCCGTATCAAACAGGGGAATCAGAAGGTTACGGATGTTTATAAAGAATAAAGCCGCTTTTTTAACTCTGAATGAATCCTACCGGGATGGAGAATACCTATTTTCTGAACAGGAAACTAAACCCGCACTGGATCAGCTGAAATCATATCTCAATTATGAGATTAAACAGTTTTCTTTGCCTATTGATTGGTCAGGATATACAAAATTTCAGAAAGATGTCCTACAAGAAACTCTGTCCATACCTTATGGAGAAACTCGATCCTATGGGCAGGTAGCAGCCGCAATTGGAAACCCAAAAGCCTCGCGAGCTGTGGGGCAAGCAGAAAAATCAAACCAGGTACCGCTGGTGATTCCCTGCCACAGAGTGCTAGGTTCAGATGGTAGTCTGACGGGGTACGGTGGAAAAGATAATACAGATATTAAAGCCTGGCTGCTGGATTTTGAGAAAATTGGATTGAATCAGGGATAGGATCAATCGATCCAGATCACAGCTTGATTTTCAAGCACTCCCCAGGATTTGAAGAATTCTTTTTCGTAGCGGGAATACACCTTTGCCCCATCAAGGAATGTGACTTTGTGTTCTGTATAGCCGATCACAATCACAGTATGCTCAAACCTGGCGACTGTAGTCTTGGCCCCGCCGGATGCAGTGTAGGGAATTGGAGTCCCTCGTCCAACATGGCCAACAACCCAGACGATCACCGGATGGCCAGCCGCTATTTCTTCTTTTAATTCCGTATAAGTCATATTACGCACTGCCTGTGCGTTTAGACCATATTCGCGCAGCCTCTGGGCAATGGGTTTGGAATGAACTCCATACGGATAGGGAGGTATCTGACCCCAACTTCCATACACATTGCCGACAAATCCCTTGTTCGGATTATCATGAACTGGAAGTCCGTTGAAGAATTTATATTCATTGATAGATTTCCCAAAATAAGCTGCCCAATCCACAGCTGAACGGGATTCACAACTGAGAGGCATGGATTGAGAATGCCCCTTGATTCCTTTGATGCTGCTTTCATCTGGCAATATTGCTGTAGGTGAAGAAGTGGGTGATGGAGAGGGTGAAGGGGTGGGAGAAATAGTTGGTGTTGGGGTTAAAGGGGAGGGGAGAAAAGGTGTATTTGTTGGCAGGGGATCTTGAGTTTCAGAACCCAATGTTGCTGTAGGGCGAGCTAAAGTTGGGACAGCGGCAGAAACAAGATTGGGTTCAGATTGGTGATTGAAAAATATAAAAGCCAAAAATCCCCCCAGAATCAATACATTCACACCAATGATGGTTGGCCCACTGGTGAAAAAAGACCTGATTTGAGGGAGAATTGAGTCCAATCGCTTTTCTGGAAACCGATTGGCTGTGGTTGAAATTTTCATACTATACCGGTACCGATATGTGTAATGCCACTGACCGTGAATTAAAAGTAGCCTAATTATACTCAAACCTGGCTCAGATTAGAATAACTATTTGATTGATTTACAGCGATGTAAGGTCAGTGTGATTCAAAGATACCAAAGAGGGAATTTGTCACCTGAAATATTTTTCTTGAGATTATATAATTTGAAGTAGATAAGATGGGATTAGGCTCTATGTCAAAAAGTGTTTGGTTTTATCCCCGATCCAATGGTTTATTGTTGATTTTTATCTTTATTCTGTTGGAATTAACTGCCTGCCAAATGGGCTCTCTCTCTACTTTGCCGAATCCACTTGAAAAGGCGGAAGATACCCTTCATCCAGCAGAAATTGGTTCTGCTGATTCTGAAAGTTTGGAAGGTACTTTGGGTCCACATCCAACCCCATCCACACAGGAGACGCCTGGATTAATCCCAACAGCAGGCGAAAAGGAAGTCGAAATGATCACTATAACCATAGTATTTGACAATTATCCCTATAAAGAAGGATTAAATACAGCCTGGGGTTTCTCAGCGTTTGTTACCTATAAAGATCAAAATGTTCTTTTTGATACTGGAGCTGATGGATTGATGCTGCTGGATAATATGGAAAAAATGAAAATTACCCCGGCTGAAGTCCAAAATGTGGTGCTCTCCCATGAACATACCGATCACACCGGTGGTCTGCAGTCACTACTTTCCGCCGGTGCAGATCCAAAAATATATCTGCCGCCCTCCTTCTCCTCTTCCTTTAAAGGTCAGTTCAACCAGCTGGCAGAGGTAATTGAGGTGGTCCCCGGCCTACCCATTGCGGAAAGAATCAGCACCAGTGGAGAAATTCAAGGTTCCCCACCTGAACAGGCATTGGTCATTGATACCACTCGGGGATTGGTAGTTATCACGGGTTGTGCCCATCCCGGTGTAGAAAAGATGGTCCTGGCTGCAAAACAGCAGTTTCATGAGGAAGTCTACCTGGTCTTGGGAGGATTCCATTTGGGCAATGCCAGCCACCATGAAGTAGACCAGGTCATAACCGAATTAAAACGCCTTGGAGTTGGTCAGGTAGGTCCTTGTCACTGTACTGGTGATCAATCAATTAGTTATTTTAAGGAAGCCTTTGGTGATAATTTTATTTCCTTGGGTGTCGGGGCGGTAATTGAGATCGAAAAATAAGCGTAGTGTTAAAAATGTACCCTTAGAAATGGAATTATTGAATTACCAGAGGTGGAGGATATGGGTAAAAACAACCCGGCAATAAGAGCGGGTGAATTGGTTGAAATAGGATTTCATTGAGCAGAATCTGTTATGATCGCCGTGGGCGAACATATCTTAGGGCCGCTGGATGACCGTGAAATTCGTATGTCTACCGCATTCGCGGGTGGTATCGGGGGAACAACCCTGGAAAACTGTGGTGCTTTTTCTGCCGGTGTGATGATTATTGGCGGTTTATGTGGTCGAATATCCTCTGAGGAGGATGACCAGGTCTGTCAGAATTTGGCGGAAAAGTACCGGGAACGATTTGTCGATCGTTTTGAGACCTTAAATTGCGGTGAACTCAGGGTAGAAAAGTTTGGATCCGGAGGAGAACAGCCATGTTCTGTCCTGGTTGAAGAGGCTTCCCAGATTTTGATGGAAGTGATAAAGGAATATCAAGCTCTTTTGTAGATTGATATATCTAGAAAGAAAGAGAGATGGATAATCAGAAAGAACCGAAAAGAAAAATCCTGTAAGGCGGAAAGGGATCGGACTGGCACTCGGCGCTGGAATTGGGTTAGCCCTGGATGAATTGACCGCAGGGATGGGAGTAGGAGGTTTATCCGGTGCCCTGCTGAACATGCAGCGAATGAAAAAACAAGATCAGGACCAGAGAGGGGGAGAAGAGTTGTAAAAGGTTTATTACAGAATGGGGGAAATACACGTCAGGGTTGATAATCACTCACCGCGTTGAGAAAATCGGCCAGTAATCCGTAAGCAGTTGTTCGCGTGGAAGGATTTTTTTCAATCAAGGATAATTTCCCCAGTACATCACTTTCAATCTCCAGAACAGATGAGGTTCCCATCACGTTATAAAGGTTGGAATCAGAGCTGATCTTGATAGGCTTTACCTGAGCATGGATCCCCTGCGGCTTGCTCCCGTCCCTTTGGGCAGTACAGACTAATTTCCAGCGTTCCCCGTTTTCTTTTGCTTGCTGGAGTAAATCCGGGGTTAACCCACGGATTCCAGTCCGGTCGACCTGCTCAGGGGTATAGGGTATATCCATCAGGACCGTGATCAAGGCGGCAACTTTAACCGCTGCATCCCAACCGTCAATATCTCCGCTGGGATCAGTTTCAGCAATTCCTATAGATTGGGCATAGGCAATGGACTCTTCCTGACTCTCTCCCTCTTCCATTCTGGTAAGGATTAAGTTCGTGGTGGAGTTCAATACCCCGGTAAAACCTGTCACCACTGCAGCGGGGTAACCGCAGCGGGCTATTGAAAATACCGGTGCACCATCCATAACGGTTGACTCAAATAAAAAGGATACTCCCCTTTTTTTAGCAAGGTTGGTTAGTTCGCTGTATCCATGGACAACCGGACCTTTGTTGGCTGTGATGGCATGCATTCCTCTCTCCAGCGCCAGACGGTTAAAATCCAGGGCTGGTTGACCGGTTTGATAATTGACCGGAGTGGTTTCAAACAGAACATCTGCCCCGCAGCATTCAATAAAATCCTGGCTGTCTGAAATGGACTGTTTTGAAAACTCATCCAGGGAGACCCCGGACCTGTAGGCTGTTAAGAGTTCCTGCAAAGGAAATCCCTGGGGGTTGATAGCGGCACCATGATTGCCAGAAGCAATACCTATTACACGGAAGAGAATACCCAGCTCATCTTTTAGGGTTTGTTTTTTCTCCAGCAGAAGCTCCACCAATGCCTGTCCAACATTGCCAAATCCGAGCAGCGCTATTTTATATTCACTATAAGTCGAGGAAGTAGAGGACATGAAGTTCTCCGGGATTAATGATCAGATGGGTCTTTAATTTGATGCTGTCTAGCTGTGGGAATTACTTTAAGCCTTTTTTATGGCGGGTTTTGATGGATTGAATTTCCTGTTCAGTCAGATCTGGAATTTCTTCAGTGCTTTTAATATTGAGTGCTTTGCGCTGGGCTTCTCGCCAGCGTGTTAACCTTTCGTCAACTTCAGGTTCGTATCCCTGGGTGGAAGGATGGTAAAAATAGGTTCCAAGGACATCATCCGGCAAGTACTGCTGGGGTAGAAAGTGATCGGGGTGAGCGTGTGGATATCGGTATCCTTTCCCGTGGCCCAGGGCTTTCCGATCCCGGCTGGCATCTTTCAGGTGATTGGGTACCCCGGTTCGGCCGGATTTTTCAATTAGATCATACGCCTTAAAATACGCCCCTGCAGAATTGGATTTTGGAGCTGTGGATAGATATAAAACAGCTTCAACAATGGGATAAATGCCTTCTGGTAATCCAATATAGTCAAATGCCTGGGCTGCGGCATTGGCTATAACCAAACCCATCGGGTCAGCCAAGCCAATGTCTTCCCCGGCTGAAATGATCAGGCGCCGCAGGATAAAGCGGGGATCTTCACCAGCGTAAAGCATCTTCGCCAGCCAGAAAAGAGCTGCATCAGGATCTGAGCCGCGGATGGCCTTGATGAAAGCTGAAATGGTGTCGTAATGGGCATCTCCGTCTTTGTCGTAGAGCACAGCCCGGCGCTGGATCGAATCCTGGGCAATATCTAAAGTAATCTGAATCTTTCCTTTTGAATCCGGTTGGGTGGATTCGACTGCCAATTCCAGGGCATTAAGCGCATTGCGAGCGTCTCCGCCGGCCACCCTGATCAGATGGGCTTCGGCATCCTCATCCAGGGTGATTTGTTTCTCGCCATATCCGCGCCCTTTATCCTCCAGGGCTTTCTTTAGCAGAGTGCTGATGTTTTCATCTGTGAGGGACTTCATTTGGAAAATTCTTGAGCGGGATACCAGGGCGCTGTTGACTTCAAAATAAGGGTTTTCAGTAGTAGCGCCGATCAGGGTTATGGTGCCATTTTCGACATAGGGCAGCAGTCCATCCTGCTGGGCTTTGTTCCAGCGGTGGACTTCATCCACGAAGAGAATAGTGCGTTTCTGGTACATTTTTCTCAGGTCGCCAGCTTCCTTAATTACTTTCCTCAAATCTGCTTTCCCCGCCATCACTGCCGAAAGGCTGGTGAAATTTGATTCGGTATGGTTGGCAATCACCATCGCCAGGGTAGTTTTTCCTGTTCCGGGAGGACCCCAGAAGATTAAAGAGGAAAACAAGCGGTCTGACATGATTGCTCGGTAGAGCAGTTTGCCTTCCCCGACAATCTCTTCCTGGCCCACAAATTCATCCAGGGTGCGGGGCCGCAGCCGGGCAGCCAGGGGGGCTTTTTTCTTGAGGTCTTCTTCCATGGCGTGATCAAATAAATCCATGAGGCTATTTTATCATGGAGGATAAAAGCGAAGCCTTACTCCCCCATTGGGGGAGTATTCACTGGGAAGGTCTAAGATATCCTGGAAAGTGGTTTTTGTCTGAGAGAATGGGCGATGAAGGTTGGGATACAGCCTTGTTCGAGTGCGGGTCAACCTGATAAATCAGTTCTCCCGGGTTATAATCCATATGTCGCCTAAATGTCGTTAAGGCGACATGGTGTTTCTGGCTGGATTTTATAAAATAGGGGAAAATCTAGTTAGAAGGAGTTTGTTATGAAACAACCTGATTTAGGTCTAAAGGTATCAGAATTACGGAAAGAAAAAGGATTTACCCAGGAACACCTGGCTGAAGTGTGTGAGGTCACTCCCCGCACCATCCAGCGCATTGAGAGTGGGGAAGTGGAACCCCGGGCTTTTACACGTAACAGCCTCAGTAATGTGCTGGAATTTGATCTGGGAAAAAATGATATTGAAAATGAAAGGTTCTGGCTGGCAGCTTTGCATCTCAGCAGTATGTTTTGCATCGTTTTAATCCCCCTGGTGATCTGGTCCTGGATGAAAACCCGCAGCTATCAAATTGATAAACACGGCCGCCAGGTATTGAATTTCCAGATCACGGTCACTTTTGCCTTGTTTGCGGGCGGTTTCTGTCTGGCAGTAGGCCTGCCAGCCATGTTGATCCTCCTGGATCAAGGCACGGGAAATGTTGCGATAATGAGCACCCTGGCTTTACTCAGTGTGCTGCCGATGATTTTGATCGGTATTTTTATAACCATCCAGGGAATAAAAAACACCATTCGGGTGCTAGCGGATCAACCCACCCATTATCCTCTTAGTATAAAATTTGTGAAATAATTTGGGTAATCCTATGATCTTCCCCCTGGAACACCAGGGGGATTTTGATTTAAGGCGTTCAATTAAATAAAAACCTGCAACTTTTTTGTGAATTGGCCGTATAGTAGTATGGTCAATGTATCGATGGAAAATTCAGAGAATATGAACAGAGATAACCTTGACTCCCTTTACCGGGGGCTATTCATAGAGAAACTATTTCTCATTATTCTCCATTACAATATACCTAGTGGATCTGACCTTAAAGAGGAGTTTATTTTATGACCTCTCAACAAATTATGATCCGTCCAAATACAAAGGAGAAGAACATGTCAATATTAAAAAACCCAGTACAGTCGTTTATCCGGAACTTTATCCGCCTGGTGGTGTTTATTCCACTCTGGCTGATCTTTGCCCTGGGCAACTTTACAAGAGCGCTGGGGGGAGCAAGTGTTGAACAATTCTTTTATGGTGGAATTAAAACACTGATTGTTCTGTACATTGCGAATGTTCTGGCAGGAATGTTCTATATTCTGCCCCAATGGGAGCGCCTGGTTTTGCTCCGAATGGGTAAATCAGTTGGTACTCGGGGCCCCGGTTTGTTTATCATTCCCCCATTCATTTACTCTGTAGCCCGGATCCTGGATGTCCGGATCCAAACTTATGAGGTGAAAGCGACCAAAACCCTCACCAAGGATAATATCCCCATCGATGTCACTGCAGCTGTGGAATTGGAAGTGGAAAATCCCGAAAAGGCAGCCATCGCCGTCCAGGATTATTGGAAAACCACTGAATGGGCCTCCATGGAAGCATTAAAAAGCACTATTGGTGGCAATGACCTTCGGCCGCTGTTGAGTGAAACAGATAGAGTGGCTGCTGACCTTAAAAAGATTATTGATGGTGCAGCCTCTGATTATGGAATTAATGTTAGGGCTGTGCGCATCACCGATGTGGGTACACCTCCATCCCTGATAGAAGAGTTGGCGGTTATAGCCCGGGCAGAACGTTCGGCCAGGGCTAAACAAATCCAGGCTGATGCGGAAGTCAACGTAGCCAATGCCCTTGCTCAAGCCTCAAGTATTTTATCGAATGCAGAAGGTGGTTTAGAGCTTCGCCAGATCCAGGCGCTGCTAGATATATCCAAGGAAGAAAGCGCCATGGTAATTGTTTACCCGATGGATAGTGCAATGGGCGGTAGTATAGCTGCTGCTGCGGCTGGCAATCAAACTCAACAAATAAGAAAGAATCCTGGACCAGTAGCCTGAGATCCAGGAAACGACTACAAGTAAAAGGAAACGGTATCCGAAAGGATACCGTTTCTTATTTTAATGATCCCTCTCCCGAAAATAACACGCCAGTTTAAATGATTTTGTCATCTGTTCCCGCAGCCTGTCGGAGCAGCTCGGTTTGTCCAACGTGGTAGCAGTCGTGAAAATATAGGAAAAACACCCAGCCTGCCAGGGGTCTTTCAGGTCTGTCGCGGTATGTTTTTAGACGCTGGAGAGAATCCGTTGTCTCGTTTTCGAGAAGTTTAGCAAGAGTCATTTGAGTGTGCTCGAGATGATCGATCAACTCATTTAGATTCAATACTCCCTCACCATCATCCTGAATGGGATCAGACTCTCTCTCATAATGAGAGATATTTATGCCAGGAAGAGGATTATCCTCTCCCAGCAGCCTGATGATATTACAGCGATTGGTGAGCACATGGCCAACTACCCAGTTGAGACAATTGCTCCGGAATGGCAGCTGAAGCAGGCTGTCCTGGTGGGTGAGACCTTCCGTTTGCATCTTGATGATTTCTACATTCCTGGCAAATGCCGTTGATAAAACTTCGCTGGAGATCATTAGGTTATTCCTTTGGAATATCTTACAAAAAGTTGATCAGCTCTTTTTTGCCTTGCGGGCAGAGAGCCCTTTGGTGCGTGTGACAAATTCCTCCATTTCCATCGCTTTTATGCTTTCTCCAATTAATGGCAGAGGGAGGTCATCCAATTTGCGGAACCGGACACAGGATTTTCCGACATCATATCTTTTGCCGGTTTTTTTATAGGAATCCTCAAATTCCTGGTTAAGTTTTTCGTCCATGTAGATACCGGTCAGGTAGACCGCCATGTGGTTTTTTTGATTGGCAAGGGCAGCATACATTAAGGGTTTTTTATTGTAAGTATCTGGAAAGATCTCCAGGGGGATCTGGTAGGTGATCATGCCCCAGTTCATGACCTCTTCATAACCTTCTGGTAAGTTCTTGAGGATTATTTCCCGGACTTGTGCGATGGATTGCCTGCGTTCTGGAGGCAGTTTGGCTAAGTAATCTGCTACAGTGGTGGATTCGGACTTCATTATCAGCTCCTCTACGAATAAAAATTCATTATTGGTAGTATTAGTGATTCCATTTTACACGAAAAGAAAAACTTCTGATCTTCATTCCAGATCAGAAGTTTATGAACAAACACCAATAGATTTCTCCCTCTACTCCTTAAAATACCTTAAGGTAAAGGATGAAAAAAAGGTCAACAAGAAAAAGAGCAAAAGGGGAAGCCAAAGCAGCGGCCAGGATTCCCTGGCAATTGGGCTAACCTGCAATCCAAAATAAACTATCATGATTGGTATTAAAAATAGAAGGGATAAGAGTCCAGCCCGGGAGAGATCCTGGAATTGTTTCTCATCCAAACCCGGTTTGACACCAACCAAATACCGTCTGATCAACCAGATGAATAAAATTGCCAGGTAGGGAGACAAGATTACACCTCCCAGCATTGGTATGATCCGCTCCATCATCCAGGCTGAAAGATTGGTCATGATCCCTGCTATAACTCCCCCTAAGCCGAGCCAACCGCAGATAATCCCTGTAGAGTGTAGAGACAAAAATAGCACTTCATCCTTGATAACTTCCCCGGTAGGTTTGGTTTCTGCTCGGATGTTTCTAATTAGAGTGATCAATAGTAGGACCATGCTGAGCGAATGCAGACCATAACTGATGAAGAGGATGATCCATTCTCCCCTGGTTTGCCAGCCCTGAATAAATTCTTTTCCTATGTCGGAGAGCAGGGCGATATCAGCCAGAATCATCAGCCCGGAGATGATACCCAAGGTGATGGTCAAAACCTTCAGGCGGGATGTATTTTTTGCGGTGACAAGGTGAGCCAGGAGAGTGATAATACTGGCAAGATGAAAAATTGCAATCAAGATTATATTTATGGCTGCCACTATTCCATAGGATTCCCAGCTGGGATCAAGCTCCACAAATTGGGTGACCTGGGGGTAAAGGATAAGAAAGATCACGGTGTTGAAGGCCAAAGCAACTGCAGAGAGAAATCCAAAACTTAGTGAAAAAAGATGAAGGGTTTTTAGGAAACGGGACATCAGGATCTCCGGGTAATAGTTAACTTTAGTTTTCCAGGATAAAAAACACTTCTTCCAGGGATTTGCCAAAATAGCGGGAAATCTTCAAGGACAGTAGAGTTGAAGGATTAAACTTTCCGGTTTCAATGGAATGGATGGTCAAGCGGGTCACACCAACTGCATTGGCCAGATCCTGCTGGGAAAGGTTATTCTGTTCAAATCGGAGCCGTTTGAGATGATTGCCTAGTTCCACGGGTGTTCCTTCGTTAAAAATGTATAGTTTACTATACATATTGTATAGTAAACTATACTTCTTGTCAAGAGAATCCTAAATTATTTTATGTGGATTAGCAGGTAATATGGAAAAGGCCGATTAAGCGGCTCGGATTTTCATTCCAGGCCTTGGCCGCTTTTGGGGTGGGAAGGATTTCCACCGGCAGGTTTTGCTGCTGGAAATAGTTCTCAGCTTCAGGGGAAAGATGCACCCTGCCGAAATGGCCAGTGCCGATCAGCAAGCCCTGGGCACCTTCCTGGTAAATATACTCCGCCTCGGCTTGGGAGATGGTATGGGAGGTGCCGTAGAGTTCCTTGGAGAGTTTCTTTTTGCGTTTTTTAATTTCCCCATCCAGCCGGATTAAAATATCGTGGCTGATTCGCTCCCCATCCACATCGATAAAACCAAAGCCCGTTCCTTCTACTATGGGTTTAGTCATAGATCCTCCTTTTTTGATCCTTCATTGCCCCCTGGTTTTTTTTTCAAAGTTGTGCTGGGAGAAACATTATTTATAATCATCCCGGCAGGGATAAAAAGCATCCAGCAGCCGGCAGGAGGTGATGGCTTTGCCGCTGTGCGGTACGCCGCCTGGAATTACAGCAACCATGCCCGGTTCCAGGACCCGGGGTTCACCGTCCACGGTGAGTTCAAATTTCCCGTCCAGCACGTTGGCAATCTGCTGATGAGGATGGCTGTGCTCAGGAAGTTCCGCGCCCGGATCCACATCCCAATAAGCCAGGGTCATATTTTCGGAATGTACAAATATTGCCCGGAAGCCCGGAACGATCTCCTTCTCTTCAATGTCCTCTAGATCCAGATAAACCAATTAACCCTCCAATTAACCCTTAATACCCTTCTTTCCTCAGCCTGGGTAAAAAACGACCGGTGTTATTCATATACTCCTGATATTGGTCTCCGAACAGGTCAAGCATCATTTGTT
>RCNF010000514.1_pt1 | contig 19721 bp, 19 predicted proteins | sample 2041311 | NCBI WGS metagenome assembly RCNF01 (sample SAMN09708228, study PRJNA481090) | Marine sediment metagenome, whole genome shotgun sequencing project. | biome: marine sediment; feature: ocean; material: sediment; isolation source: Sewage treatment plant 2 marine sediment (STP2) ... | reverse complement strand
TGCCCCTTGCGCGGCCACCAGCGGACCGTTCGCCGCTGATACCCCTTGGCGTCGGCGCCGCCCTGTTGGTCGACAGTGTCGCGTCCGATGGCCGGGTCACTGTGCTCGACGAGGCAGGACGGAAAGACAGCAACCGACGCCTGAGGAGTGTCGATCAGCACCGGAGCGTCCCCTGCGAATCTCGCGTACATAAGCGTTGATGTCGGTAAGCTCTTCACGGTCGTTCCATATTCCAAACACAGGTAACTCTTGCGCAGGGCTGCCGGTATTGGCTCTTTCTTGCTTGATACTCGTCAGCCTTGCGCGAGGCTTGCCTCGATAGGTAACAGTCACCGGTTCGCCACGATCTACACAGTCCAGAATTTCCCTGGCCCTCTTGAGCACGCTGTCCGGTAACCCTGCGATCCGGGCCACCTGTATTCCGTAACTCCGGCTCGTCCCGCCCGGAAGCCCGGCTGGCAAGCCTGCCCCGATTTTCACTGACAGCTGGCGCAGGACTCGGCGATGCCATCAGCAGTCTCGCGGCGGGTGTCGTTGCCCCGTTGTACACCGGTGGTGCAATAGAGGCGCAGCTTGACGGTGCGACAGCCAGTCAACAGGCCGCAATAGCCGCCTATGGGGTAGCCGTTCTCAATGCGTTTGAAGAGGTTGAGACCGCCCTGACCAACGAGCAGTTATTTGCCGAGCGAGAACAGTTCCTGAACGACGTCGTTGCTAACGATTTCGAAGCGTTCAAAATCGAAATGGTTCGCTACGAAGAAGGCGCGACAGACCTGCTCAGTGTGTCGCTGATTCAGTCAAGATGGGTCGCGAGCCGAATTGCTTTGCTGCGAATTCAGAACGAAAGACTGGCGCAACGTATTAATCTGCATCTTGCGCTGGGCGGCAGTTTCTAGGCGCCAGCGAAATCCGAACCTAAGGGAACCCAAAGAGAGTCTTGTTTGCTGCAATCGCCGCATTTTTGAGTTGATGGCTTTTCGCAGCATGTGGTCGGCATGTGCTCTGTGAGCGCTGATTTTGGCATCAATGCACAGAACCCGATGCTTGATGGGTCGACGGAGAAATACGATCTCGAGGAAGAGAACTGGAGTCCGCAAAGGCCCTGATATCAGAAATAGGAATATCAAGCTCATCGAGTTGAGATCTACGATGCATTCTCGATGCTCTTAGCCAGCGCGCCGTCGCAGTACTGATGATTCAGGTTCCTGTAGCTTTGGTCCAGACAGTTGATTAGCGCAGTACGCTGCTGTCCGTTCTCTGCGAGTTAGGGAGCTTGTTTGAAATAGCCCCGCTGCCAAAAAATGACAGCAAGAAAGATAAGGCCAGCAGCAGTGGGTACAAGAATTTGCGGCAATCCCAATGCTTCTCTGACGGTGAAAAAGGCGACCGCGTTATTGAGGATGAATAATCCGATGTAAGCGAGCGCCCATATTGCAGCCCACGATTTCCTGTTCCAGAGAGCAAACAGAAACGTTATTGGCCCAATGATATCCAGCAGCAGAACGACAAGAACCGCCGCCATGCCGTACACGAAAGTTCCGAACAGCGGTAAGCCGTTTTCGACCAGGTTAGGCAGGTTCATCACTGCACCAACCATCCAGAAAATAAACACAACAAAAAGTATCTTCAACGGCAGGGGAATGGGTTTCCAGCCTGTTTTTTTCTCGGCAATATCTTCTGCGACTAGTTCACTCATCACAAATCCCTAGCTTGTCTTTAACTTCGCAAGCAACTCGTCGATGATCGCGTAGCCGCCACCCCAACCACCGCTCATGCCGTCTTTCATTTGCGCAAAACAGGCAATCTCTGCATCTGTGGCATCCAGCGGTACTTGTGACAGGCGCACATTCGTTTGCTCGCCCTTTTTCTCGAAAGTGACAGTTGTGAGCAGTATTCGAGGCCAATCCGGCATCATCGGACTGGCAGCGACATTCCAATCTGCATCGGTTGAACAATGATGCCAAACCAGTTTTTCCGGTTTAGTGACTTCCTTGAAGATGGCCTTTTGGAAGTTCGATCCGCCGCTCATTACCATTTCATTGAGCCACACGCCTTCGGGTTCCAGATCAAATTTGTGAATCACTGTTTCTACGCCCGGGCCATACCAATTGTGTAAGAGCTCTGGGTCAGTCCACGCTTGCCAAACCAGTTCTCGGGGCGCATCGAATACGCGGTCTAGTATGAATTCCGGTAGTTCACTCATGGCGTTTGTTTCTCCTGGTCTTTTTCATTTGAATAAGGAGGTCATCCAGCTGTGCAAAGCTCGTCCCCCACATTGGTCTAAAGTCAGCCAGCCAATCGACAGCCACCGCCAAATTATCAGCCTTTAATCTTGCCGGGCGACGCTGCTCGTCGATGTCTCTTTCAACCAGACCCGCTCGTTCCAGTACCTTCAAGTGCCTGGATACAGCGGGTTGGCTTATTTCGAAGGGCGCTGCGATTTCATTCACCGAGGCCTCGCCGTCAGCAAGCCGCGACAAGATCGCCCGCCGAGTTGGGTCGGCAAGGGCGTGAAAAACCGCATTGAGATTTGGCGAGTTCTTTATATGACTAACTTGTTCCATAACGATATAGTTATATAAAGAACTCGCCGTGTCAAATGAAAAATTCAGCCGGTTGATGGGATGCGCTTATGTTTATGGCAACAGTTACCGACAGCGTTATGGACCTGCAGCTGGGTACCGTTAATGGATTATCGCGAAAGACGAAGGTCGCTCTACTTGCTGACAACGTCGCGCTCGATGCTCTGTGTTTCTGTCAAAACCATCGTTCTATTGCGGCGGTTAAATTTTCTGTGCAGCTGATAAACATAGAACGCGCGCCCGATGCAGAGCACTCCCAGTGCAGGATAAGCGTAGTAGAAGCGCACACCCGAGTCGGCGACGGGGCCGAGCAGCAGAAATAACAGCCCCATGAATAGTCATACTTGTGGGACGCGACCGTACATGCCGCCTGACACTAACAATGAGAAATACCGCCAATGAGCAATAGCGAGGTCAGATTATGGAGCGCCGTTCGGCGGAAGTACCTTACACAATGCGGCGCTCAGAGCGTCAGCTGCTACATGGCGAATAGAGCACCGATTGAAGTATCATGCGCCTCCTGGCAAGCAGGCCCCACAAAAAAATACGCGGAGACTCCGATGCGGCTATCAACCGGCATTTTCTTAAATTTAGCTATCTCTTTAGTGCTCATCTCAGGTTGCAGCACGACGAACCACAATGCGGCCGTGCCGGGCGTAGTGTCGCTGGGAAAAATGAATGTCACGATCGGCACAGACTGGTTTCGTGTGTCAGAGGGTGAGGCGCCAGAGAAGCGTGCATCATCCCGCTTTTATACTCGAGGTAGTCTCGACAGCGACCGGCTGATGTTGATTCCGGGAGTAAGTGATGGGCAAGCCGTATTCAAGGGTGACTACGAATCGGCCTCGCTACTGTTCGGTGCCGATATGACGGCACTGCAGATTGCAGACCTGGTTGCCCAGTCGATGCAGCAATCACTATGGAACGGGCAGTCAACCGTCTCCGTATCTAACGCAAGAGACCACGGCTTTATGGGAATTGCAGGCTTCAAGTTTGAGCTAAATGTCGCGCTTCCGGGCGGGCAGAGCCAGCAAGGCATTGCGGGTGGTTTTGTTCATGAAGATCGGCTGTACGTCAATATCTTCGTCGCAGACTCTCCTGCGCATTTTGAGCAGCACGAAAGCGCGGCTCAGCAGGTAATCGACAGCGCGGTACTAAAGGTCAGGACAATCAAGATGAGTGCAATAGTCGACATCGACGAACAGCTTGTCGCCAGTCGCTAGAAGTCTGAACTGCGTTGTTGCGACGACTCTTTGCGTAATGTGCGGCGCCCATGAGTAGCCTGCTTATCATTATTCCTGTCGCGGCCAGTGCTTTCGTCGCGACCAATCTGGACAATCTTGTCCTGCTCGTATCCTTGCTGGCCCGCTACCAGCGGAACCGATTGGCCGTAATTGCAGGCTACCTTGTATGTTCGCTGGTGCTGGGACTGGCCGGATTCTCTGTAGCCGCCGCGGCTGACCTGGCGCCGGTACGATATCTGGGTTTGCTCGGAATCGTGCCGATCACGATTGGTGCGGCGGGTATCGTGCAACTATTCCGCGGTGCTGCGACGAGTTCTGAGGCTAGCGAGAAACTGCCCGGCAACGTGCGCTCGGCATTTGCAGCCACGCTGGTAATCCAGCTAAGCAATGGCACCGATACGGTAGTTACATTTGCGGCCTTATTTGCTGATTCGGCGGCGGCGTTCAACCTGATGATCATTTCTACAATGTTTGCCATGGCGGTCGTCTTCGCGATATCAGCCATGTATGCTGTGCGCCATCCGCTCCTGGGCGAGTGGATCGAGAAATATGGTCCCCGGATTACACCGTTTATATTGATTCTCGTGGGTTACTACATTCTGCTGAATACGGCTACAGATTTGTTGCCCGAATAGACGATTAGTCCGCTTTGGGCCCTGCAGCAGTTCGACCGCAAGCCTCTTGGCCCAAAGTTGCGCTAATCGACACGAATGTGAGTGGTTGACCCGATCCCGTGGCACTAAGCAACGGTATGCTGGTCAAAATGGACTGCTTCCTGATTTTCCAATAAAATTAGTTGGTTGCACACGTAGGTATGAGGTAGTTAGCAAGTGACAGGTTTTGTAGCAGAGCTGCGGAAACGCAATGTATTGCGCGTCGGCGCGGCCTACCTCGTGGTGGGCTGGCTGGTATTGCAGTTTGTGGACGTTGTATTCCCCATGTTCGGTCTTGATGAAGCTCTCGGCCGGCCTATCTTGATGATCATGCTTGTGGGGCTGCCAGTCACGCTGATCTTGTCCTGGGTGTTCGAGTTAACTCCCGAAGGCATCAAGAAAGAGAGCGATGTCGATCGCTCGGAGTCTATAACGACTGAAACCGGGCGTATGCTCGACCGATCGATCATCGTAATTCTGATGCTCGCGATCGGATTGTTGTTGTTCGATAAGTTTTTCCTTCAGCCCGACGTCGAGACTCAGACTCAGGCAAGCGTGGCTTCGAACCTGAAATCCGTCGCCGTATTGCCATTCGTCAACTTAAGTGGTGAAGGCGACAACGAATACTTTTCAGATGGACTGACGGAAACACTCTTGCACATGCTGGCGCAGGTGCCGGAATTGAAAGTTGCAGCCCGGACTTCTGTTTTTTCCTTCAAAGGGAAAGATATCGATATTCGCGATATTGCGGACCAGCTTGGTGTTGCCACCGTCCTTGAGGGTAGCGTGCAGCGGTCAGGCGACACCGTGCGAATTACGGCTCAGCTAATTGAGGCCGAGACGGGATTTCACCTCTGGTCGCAGACATTTGATCGTAGTCTGGATGATATTTTTACGGTGCAGGATGAGATCGCAACAAATGTCGCAGAAAAGCTTCAAGTGACGTTGTTGGGTGAGGTACCGATCGAGCTGGACGTCGCTGCCAGTCTTGGTACCTCCAATTCCCTGGCCTACGAAAAATATCTGTTGGCACTCGAGCAGAAGAACATCGCAAGCTACGGTTCGCTGCCGGTCGCCGAAGGAATATTCAAAGAAGCGCTCTCATTTGATCCGAATTTCATTGAAGCAAAAGTCGAGCTCGCGTTCACCTATAGCCTGCAAGCTGAAACCGGATTGCTGACGGCCGACGACGCTGAAGAAAAGATCCGCGCATTGCTGGATCAAGTGCTGGACGCTAAGCCAGATCACGCACGCTCTCTTGGCCTGCTTGCGTCGATTGATTGGCGCAATGTAATCAACCAGTACGGGCCGAACTCTGCACAGACGGTTGCTGCAGAGGACTATCTCAAAGAAGTACTGGAGATGTCGCCGGGCAACCTGGACCTTTACTTCGTTCTGGCCAATGCCTCGGTCGCATCTGACGACGACGATGACGCGTTGGCCTGGATTGATAAAGGGTTGGAACGTGATCCATTTTCCGCTCGGCTGCTGCTGGCTCGTGGACGAATTTTGTCTAACCAGCTCGACCGGCATGATGAGGCGGAAGAGGCATTTGAGAAGGGGCGGGAAGTCGCGCCAGGATGGACAGCAGTCATCCTCGCATCCGCGGATGTGTCATTTGCACGCCAGGATTACGCCGAAGGCATCAATTGGTATCAGCGTTCGATGCAGGCTGATCCGCAGGACCATGAACTGCCGGCGCTTATTGCCCGCTTTTACTACCAGTTTGGTCTGGTCGACGAAGCTGACGACATGTTACTTCGTGCCCAGGCTCTGGCACCGCAAGAGCCGACCACGCTCAGTCTTGAGCTGGTGCAGCAATTAATGGCGGAAAATCACGAGCGGTCAGTCGTGCTGGCAAAGGACATGATCAGCGGTGATGTCGACAACCGCATGGGCTCGCTCAACATTGCTGTCACCGGTTACGTAACGTCGATGATTGAGCTTGGGAAGGCAGACGCAGTTGCAGGGTACTTCGAGTCAATTCGACCCGGCATTTCCGATCCGGCCTACGTACCGCCATCTCTGAACGAGGCATTCATGCAGTTTCTACTCGTCCAGGCGTTGGTCAAAGCCGGAGCGTTTGACACGGCCAATGCAATACTTGCATCGTTAATAGCCTTTGCAGATGTTGCCAGACCGGACTGGCGCGACAACGATTACCTGATGGCAATGGTGTCAGTGGCGCAGGGAGATCGCGACGCAGCGATCGAATATGCCATTCAAGACCTGGATCAGCCATTCAATAAGCAAATGAACTGGAGTGCCAACTACCAGAAGATTGCCTGGATGAAACCGTTGCTCAAAGATGAGCGGGTCGCATTGCGGATCAGTGAGCTTGAAGCCGAGACAAAAGCTGCCGGGGATGAGGTTCGAGTCATGTTGGCCGAACAACGAGCTGCTCGATAGACAGGTTTGCCAGTTCGTTATCGCTGTTCTTTAGCTGTTCTTTTTCAGGAAGTCTCCCAATAGTTTGAATTCATCGACTCGGCCGCTGCCTTTGCGCCAGACAAGCCCTATTGTGCGATAACTGTTATCGCGAAGTGCATGCAGCTTTACCCGCGTGTTCTTGAGCAGCGATGTGCCACGTGCCATCTCAGGAAGGAATGTAATTCCGAGGTCGGCATCAACCATTTCCACTAACGTGAGCAAACTGCTCGCGCCGAATCTTCGCAGCGTCTGCGTATTGCGGATTTTGCAGGCGGATAGCGCATGGTCCCGAAGGCAATGGCCATCTTCAAGCAACAAGATAGTGTCCTGGTCCAAACGACTGAACCTGTAGTTGTCCGGATCCACTAACTCGGTGTCGTCCCGGCAGGCCAGGCAAAACGGATCATTGAAAAGCGGGGCTTCTTCTACGCCCGCCATAGTCCAGGGCAAGGCGAGGAGTAACAGGTCAAGCTCGCCGCCCATCAAGCGCTCATAGATGCGCTGAGTCTGATCTTCGATCAGGTATAGCTGCAGTTCCGAAAACTGTCGGCGTAACTTGGGCAACACGCGTGGCAGAAGGAATGGTGCGATGGTTGGTATGACACCCAGGCGCAGCTCACCGGTTAGCGGCTTTCGAGTCCCGGCGGCCAGTTCCACAAGACTTCTGACATCCTGCAGACAAAGTCTCGCTTGCGTCGCGACGAGTTGGCCGGTTGCCGTTATGGTCACAGATCGATTAGTGCGATCGACCAATTGAGTGCCGAGTAAGGTCTCGAGTTCCTTGATGGCGTTGGAGAACGCGGATTGCGAGACGAAACATGCCGCTGCCGCGCGACCAAAATGGCCGTGCCGGACGAGTTCCGTAAAATAGTGCAGTTGTTTGTTGCTGGGTAGTTTCATCATCGATTAAATAGAATATAACGAGATAATTAAACCATTTTATTTATTAACAGTCCATGCCTATAGTGCTCGTAATAGCTGTCCAGCCGCGCGCGGAAAAGGCGCAACAGGCGGGATCGAACGAATTTGGTTTCTAATGGAGAACAACATGCTTAAGAACATAGAGGGGCAAAGTGTCCCGAACGTAACTTTCAAGACCCGCAAAGACCATGATTGGGTGGAACTCAGTTCCGCAGACGTATTCTCGGGTAAGTCTGTTGTCCTGTTCTCTCTTCCTGGTGCGTTCACGCCGACCTGTTCCTCATCGCACGTGCCGCGCTACAACCAATTGCAACCACTGTTTGCAGATCTGGGTATCGACTCGGTCATCTGCGTTTCCGTCAACGACGCCTTCGTCATGGACGAATGGAGTCGCAGTCAGCATGCTGATCGTGTGGACTTCCTTCCCGATGGCAATGGTGATTTCACCGATGGCATGGGCCTGTTGGTCGACAAGAACGACCTCGGATTCGGCAGACGTTCCTGGCGTTACTCAATGCTCGTGCGTGACGGTGTTGTTGAGAAGATGTTTATTGAGCCCGACGAGCCAGGCGATCCGTTCGTCGTATCGGACGCCGACACAATGCTGAACTACCTTGATCCGGCGGCCAAACGACCGCTGGACGTTAGTGTGTTCTCTCGCCCTGGCTGCCCGCACTGTTCCAAAGCGAAGTCTCTGCTGCACGAAGCTGGCATTGAGTTTGAAGAGCTGGTTCTTAACAAAGACTACACAGACCGCACTCTCAGAGCTGTTGCAGACGCAACCAGCTATCCTCAGGTCTTCGTGGCTGGCCAGCATATCGGTGGCGCGGAGGAGCTGGAAGCGTGGCTGGCAGAAGCAGGAAACGTCAACCGGAAGGATGCTGCCTGACGCCGACATTGGATAGCCTGGTCTGGGATCTCATTTCAGATACTGCACAGCTGCATTGCTTCGGAGAATTTTAGATTCTATGCTAGCGAGCTTGCCCACTGGCCGGGCAACCACCAGGAGTTAGGAATGCAGATTTCAGATCAGGGCCTCTTAAAGACAGAGGCGTTTGTAGACGGTGAGTGGATCGCGGCGGACGGCGGCGAGACATACCCGGTGTTGAACCCCGCTAGTGGCGAAGCAATTGCAGAAGTTGCCAAGTGTGGCACTGCGGAAACTCGCAGGGCGATTGAGGCCGCTGAACGTGCTCAAGTCGATTGGCGTGCAAGATCGGCCAAGGATCGTGCCGGGATTCTGCGCAATTGGTTCAATCTGATGATGGAGAGTCAGGAGGACCTCGCTCAAATACTGACTGCCGAACAGGGAAAGCCTCTTGCGGAGGCTCGCGGCGAGATCGCGTACGGTGCGAGCTATATCGAGTGGTTTGCAGAAGAAGGCAAGCGGATTTACGGCGACACGATTCCTGGGCCAGCAAACGACAAGCGTGTCGTGGTTATTCGTCAGCCCGTCGGCGTCGTGGCTTGTATCACGCCGTGGAACTTCCCCAATGCGATGCTGACGCGAAAAATCGCACCGGCATTGGCCGCCGGCTGCACGGTTGTCTGTAAACCGGCGAACGAAACGCCACTGTCCGCATTTGCGATCGTTGAATTGGCCAAGCGCGCCGGCGTGCCAGCGGGCGTAATCAATATTGTTGCTGGAGTGACTCGTGAGATCGGTGCCGAATTAACCAGCAACCCGATTGTCCGCAAGCTGACCTTCACAGGTTCAACGCAGGTTGGAAAACTCCTGATTGAACAATGTGCCGCAACGGTAAAGCGTACCTCGATGGAATTGGGCGGCAATGCGCCGTTCATCGTGTTTGACGATGCGGATCTGGACGAGGCGGTTAAAGGCGCAATTATCTGTAAATTCCGCAACGCCGGCCAAACCTGTGTGTGTGCAAATCGAATCCTGGTGCAAGAAGGGATTTACGATGCATTTTCTGAAAAGCTGATGCTTGCCATGGCGGGGCTGAAACTAGGCAACGGCACGGAAGATGGCGTGAATGTTGGGCCGTTAATCAATAAAGGCGCGGCCAACGATGTCATGGAGTTCGTCGACGACGCAGTTGCCAAGGGCGCGACCGTGGTGACTGGTGGCAATCGCTCGGATCTTGGAGAGTGTTACATCGAACCAACTGTGTTGGCGAATGTTAGCAGTGACATGAAGGTTTTTCGTGAAGAGATCTTCGGGCCGATCGCGCCATTGTTCAAGTTCAAGACGGAAGAAGAAGCGATTACGATGGCGAACGATACTGAGTTCGGTCTCGCTTGTTACTTCTACTCGCGTGACGTTGGACGCATATGGCGTGTTGCTGAGGGTCTCGAATACGGAATCGTCGGAATTAACGAGGGCATCATCTCCAATGAAGCGGCTCCGTTCGGCGGCGTGAAAGAGTCTGGCCAGGGCCGTGAAGGCTCCATGTACGGGATGGACGACTACCTCGAGATCAAGTACATGTGCATGGGTGGTCTCGACAAGTAGTCGCGAACCCCAAAAAAAGCTAGCGAACGGTACAGGTCCGATTCTGGCTATTTCCTGAGATTGTGAGGCGTATACTGTCGCACAAGCAAGGGGTTTGGCGAGTGCAACAAAACGACATCTATGAGCGGGCCAGGTTATCGAGAGACGTACGTTTCGATGGCCAGTTTTTCGTTGGCGTAAAAACGACCGGCATTTATTGCCGTCCGATATGTCCGGCCGTCGCGCCCAAGAGCCGCAACGTCACGTTTTATTCCAGCGCCGCGGCGGCAGGCGAGGCCGGGTTCCGGCCCTGTCTGCGCTGCCGACCCGAATGCGCTCCTGGCACGCCCGCATGGAGTGGGACATCAACGACAGTGCGTCGCGGTTTGCGGCTGATTGCGAATGGCGCGCTTGATGAAGGTGACATTGAGCAATTGGCCGACCGATTGGGTGTTACGAGCCGCCACTTGAGGCGTCTGTTTACAAAACACCTGGGCGCATCACCTTTAGCGGTAGCGCATACGCAGCGCCTGCATTTTGCGAAACGACTCATTGATCAAACCAGCCTGCCGATGAATCACATCGCATCCGCGGCGGGCTTCGGCAGCACGCGTCGATTCAACGACACTTTCAAGAAAACGTACGGGCGTCCGCCACGCGAATTGCGCCGCTCCGGCGAGTCAGAATTCGAAACGGGCAGTGCGCTAACTATCCGCTTGCCCTATCGCGAACCCTTCGACTGGCTGTCTATGCTGGACTTTTTCGGCGGACGCGCGACGCCGGGCTGCGAGCAGGTTGTTGAAGATGCTTACCTCAGAACGGTAGTCATCAATGGCGAGCACGGAGTCATCGAGTGTCGCCCGGACAGCCGCGCAGGCAACATCAGTCTCACGATTCATGGTTTATCCACGCTGGCGTTGTTCGAAGTTGCGCAACGAGGTCGCGAGATGTTCGATCTTGATGCGCCGATTGCCGATATCGGCGAAGCGCTGTCGACGGATGCAAAGCTGCGCGTGCTCATCAGGAAGAGGCCCGGCATTCGCGTGCCGGGTGCGTGGGACGGTTTTGAATTGATGATACGCGCGATACTAGGACAACAGGTATCCGTGAAAGCGGCGACGACGCTGGCGGGACGCATTGCGCAACGCTATGGCGAGTCCATCGTCGTGCCCGAATCTGTCACAGGGCGATATCCGGAACTGACCTTGAATCGCCTGTTTCCTGCACCGCAAAAACTGGCGCGGGCACGCTTCAACAGTATCGGCCTGGTGACGAGTCGGGCGGAAACGATTCGTCGGGTGTCGAAAGCCGTCGCCGACGGCGATTTGAGCTTTGACAGCGCCCAGGATCCGGACGAATTTTGCAGCGAACTCACCGCTATTCGTGGAATCGGAGACTGGACAGCGCAGTACGTTGCGATGCGCGTACTGAAAAACCCGGACGCATTTCCGACCGCAGACCTGGCATTGTTGAAGGCGTTCGACAACGACGCAGGGCACCGAATCAGCAGCGCAAATTTGCAGGGGCGTGCGGAAAAATGGCGGCCGTGGCGGGCCTACGCCGCGTTATTATTGTGGAGCTCTCTCTCGGGCTCCGGAGGTTAGATCATGTACTACTGTCACCTGGATACGAAAATTGGCGAGTTACTGCTTGCCGGAGACGATGCAGGCCTTTGCCTGATCGCGTTCCCTGAGGGATCGATGCGTCGCGATCCGGACTCCGACTGGATCTACAATGAGAAACCATTTCTCGAAGCTCGTCGGCAGTTGCTCGAGTACTTCGCGGGAGAGCGCAAGGAATTCGACCTGCCGTTGAGGTTGAATGGCACCGAGTTCCAGTTGAGTGTGCTCGAAGAGTTGCGGCGAATTCCATACGGAGAAACTAGCTCCTATGGCGATATCGCAGAACGCATTGGCAGGCCGAAAGCGATGCGAGCTGTCGGTGCTGCGAACGGCCGTAATCCGATACCGATTATTGTTCCTTGCCACCGGGTCATTGGCAGCAGTGGCGACTTAACCGGCTTCGGTGGCGGTCTGGCGGCAAAGGAAGCATTGCTGCTGCTGGAGGCTGAAAACAGCCAGTTCCCGAGCGTGATTCGATAAAGCGATTTCCACAGGGCCCGGGCCTTTATCGCGGGGTCTCAGGAATAGACCGGATGCCAGTCGAAGTCGGTACGGCTCGATAGAATGGGCCCGCTCCTACAGTTGGTCGATGGTGTTCATCGCAAGTTCTACAATAGTTTGTTCTGCAGTGCTCTCATGACAGCTGATGCTTCAACTCCGTCAAGCAACCGATCGTCGGCGTGCAATTCGGTCATTCTTGATTCAATCGGCAGCACGCCGGCCCAAATCGGAATTGCGTAGTCCTCATCTTCGTCATCTGGCATGCCCGTTGAGACCTTTGCTGCTGCAGATTCGATTTGCAGTGTGATAACGCCGGTCATTTTCACCTCCTTTTCCAGAGGCTCGCGTAACTCGTCCCAACGGCCTGGCATCAGATGTTCGCTGATGACCCGCATCGCATGTACTTTCTCGTCGTAGTCGTCGACAAACGTCGGTACGCCGTGGACGGTCGCCGAGCGGTAGTGCATTGAGGAGTTAAACGCGGAGCGGGCCGCTACGAGACCGTCAATGTGCGTTACATTCAGGCACGCCCTGTCCGTTTGTTCCAGCAGCTGAATGACGCGCGCTTTGCGTGCGCCATGTAAATAGATTGTTTCGTCCTCCCGGCCGAAGATCATCGGCACGACCACGGGTGCTCCATCCTGAATGAAACCCACATGAGCGACGGGTGCGCCGTCAAGGATAGCGTGTACTGTTTCGCGGTCATAGCTCGCCTTTCTGCCTATCTGGCGGACTTTGTTTTGTTTGCTGATGGCGTAGTCGTTACTCATACAATGTGCCTGCGTTAAAGGAACCGGGGCGCGAGGTACAGCGCCGCCAGCGATACGAGAATGATACTGATGAAATTGAGCGCCAGGCCAGCGCGCGCCATTTTCGGGATAGTCAACAACCCCGAGCCAAAGACAATCGCATTGGGTGGCGTTGCTACTGGCAGCATAAAGGCACAACTTGCTGCGAGCGTTATCGGTACCGTCAGGACGATCGGGTCGATGCCCGATTCCATTGCGATAGCGCCGACGACGGGCAGGAAGGTCGCAGTCGTCGCAATGTTGCTGGTCAATTCTGTGAGAAAAATGATCATGGTCGCGGCGACGACGACGACTATCGGGAGAGGCAAGGTCGCGATGTACTGCAAGTTAGTGCCCAGCCATTCCGCGAGCCCTGTATTCGCAACGGCTTTGGCCAGGGTGAGCCCACCTCCAAACAGTATCAAGACGCTCCAAGGCAGTCGCTCTGCGTAGCGCCAGCGCAGCAGAATTGGATCTTGCTTATCCCCGCTAGGAACCAGAAACATCGCGATCGCACCGGTCATGGCGATTCCGGAATCGTCGAGCGCTGCTAATCCCGGAATTTGCACGAGCAATGGTCGGCTGATCCAGCATAACGCCATGATCGTGAATACTACGGCGACGCGAATTTCCGGTGTGCTGATTCGGCCGAGCTCCTCCTTCATGTTGCGCAACTCAGAACGGCTTTGCTCAGATGTCTTGAAGTCGACCTTGAAGACCAGGCGCGTTAGAACCAGCCAGGTCAGAGGAAGCATGACTATGGTCAGTGGCAGTCCCACCTGCATCCATTCGGAAAAGTTGATTTCAGTGCCGTAGCTCTCGCGCATGAACGCGGCAAGCATCGCGTTCGGTGCTGTACCAACAAGGGTCGCAAGACCACCCAATGTCGCGCCATAGGCGACACCAAGAAGCAGCGCATACTGGAAATCATCTTTCGCGCGCTGATCGAGGCCGGCTACCGAGCGGTGAATGACGGTAATGATCGAGACTGCGATTGGCAGCATCATCATTGTTGTTGAGGTATTCATGACCCACATGCTGATCACGGCACTGGCCAGCATGAAGCCGCCAACCAGCGAGCGGCCGTCGCCGCCCGCAACCTGGAGCACGTTCAATGCGATGCGTTTGTGCAGATTCCAGCGCTGCATGGCGAAAGCGACAATGAATCCGCCGAGGAACAGGAAGATGACTTTATTCGCGTAAGGTGCGGCGGTTTCCTGCATGGAGGCAACTCCGACTATCGGAAAGCAGACCAGCGGGATAAAGGCCGCGACGGCGATCGGCACAGCTTCGGTCGCCCACCAAACGGCCATGAGTACGCCGATGGCGGCGGTCCTCCAACCGGCCTCGGAAAGTCCGGCCGGCGCATCGGCAAACAACATTAACGCGAGCAGTAATGGCCCGAGAAAAAGCCCCACAGTTTGATGTGTTGAGCGTCCCTCCAAAGCATTTTCTTCGGCCACGTTTATTCCTCTAAATTCGGCGATTGAGACTTACGTAACAACATCTTGTGCATAACTCGCCTTCCTATACAAGATGTAGTAGCATTCTCAGCGTACCAACTCGGTACGCACGGAGATGAGATGTAGTTAGGCAAGACACGCGGGTCGCCATGCTGGACGCATGACCCGGCGGCAGGTTTTACGTGAACCCTCTCATCACGTTGCCCAAGTGGTTTGTTGCCTGCGCGACATATCACAGCCACCGATTAAGCGGCCCGATTGCCAGGAGTTTGAATCGCTGAATAGTATCGCGACATCGACGTTTCGATTATTCAAGCGCGGCTCAAGCCCGGCCTGTTACATCTTCTGCTTGCGAGCCGCCCAGATTCTGGGCGGCTTTTTTCATGCAGAATGATAATAGTTCGTGCGCTACAGCAACCGGTAGATGCAGATAAGCAGATGGAGACACCAATGAATATCAGGTCTGGATTGCGAAACTTGGCGTGCATCGCTATGGCTATACTCGTCGCCGGATGTGCGGCAAGTCCTCCAGATGTTCCCTATCCGGCTTTTGTGAAGGTCGACGAAATTAACGAGATGTTCATGGCGAGCCTCCCAGGTATTCGGGCGCGCCAGTTTTCCGGCGACTCACAAATGCGAGACGCGAGTAGCCGCATTGACTTGCCGATTGACTGGGAAGGAAGTAGCGGCGGTTCGCCGGGTAAGGCTCTTGAAATATATGTGCTTGATGGTGAGCTGCAGCTTGCCGACGTGCTGTTGGGCAGTGGCAGTTACGCCTACCTTCCGCCGGGCACCTTGGGTTTCAACATGAGTACTTCTATTGGCGCGAGCATTCTGTATTTTCTGGCGGAGGTTAATAGTAAGGCGGTGATCAAAACGCCACTCATTCTCGATAGTTCGTTGCTGGATTGGCAAGCAACGGATATCGAAGGTGTCAGCATAAAAGAGTTGCGTGCAGACCCTGGTAGCGGTGCGCGAGTCTGGGTGCAAAAGGTCATGCCGGGCGCCAAGCTCCCTTGGGAGTATTCGTCGGCTCCGCGAGAAGGTTACCTGGCGAGCGGAAATTATCGGCACACGGAATGTATCACCGGCATTCCGGTGCGCGGCGAGTACCGCAAAGATGGCTATTTCATGCGTCCACAAGGCGCTGTAAATGGCGGGCCTGAGTCTGTCGCAATTGAGGAGTCAATATGGTTCTTCCGTGTGCAGAGAGAGTCAAAAGTAGCGGTTGTTGAGTCCTGCGCAGTGGTCGCTATGCCCTGATCGTTGATTATTTCTTGATGAACTTGGTGATTCCCTGACCGAGTTTCATGAGTTTGGTCAATGTTTTGGTTGGAATGTCGCGAATCTGTTCGTACCAGTCGCTGGTCGTCTCCACGAATTCGAGCATATTGTGAATGCGCTCTTTGATAACCGGGTCCGTGTGTTTTTCCTGATCGACTTCATCAGCGCACAGTCTCAGCATCGATAATGTCGGGTTTAGCTCCCGCTGTTTGCGCTGTTCGAAAATAACCCGGAACAACTCCCAAACATCATGCAGTGACTCAAAATAGTCGCGGCGATCTCCGAGCACATGCGCCATGCGCACCAGACCGTAACTCTGCAATTCCCGAATGCTGGTGCTGACATTGGAGCGGGCGACTGACAGCAACTCAACGATTTCGTCGGCCCGCAGTGGTTCTGGCGAGAGATACAGCAGTGCCTGTATCTGAGCGACGGTGCGGTTGGTGCCCCAACGCGTGCCCATTTCTCCCCAATGAAGCACGTACTTTTCAGCGGCTGGTGATAATTCCATTTTGAGCATTCTCTAATTTCTGTTTTAACAGAAATTAGAGAAAGATGGTGTTCCTGTCAATAGCGCAAGCAGTTCCAGGCCATCCCCGGCGCCAGCGCGCGTCGTTATGGCGCGGTTGCAGTCACCACGACCCGTTGCGGTGCAGGCCATCCTTCAACGGTGCGGGTCGGGTCATTCGGGTCCAGGGCTTCTTGCAGTGACTCGAAGCTCATCCACTCGGTGCTGCGCTGTTCCTCAATGGTTGTCATTGCCTCGTCGATGACCTCGATATCGGTGTACCCGCTGCGCCTGAGCCAGGTGCTCAGTTCGGTGACTGTCGGCAAATGCCATACATTCCTCATGCGCGCATATCGATCATCAGGCGTGCAGGAGTAAGCCTTCGCCCCCGGGACGAACAGGGTCTCGAGTACCAATTGCCCACCCTGGCGCAACGTACCTTTGAGCTGTCGCAAGTGATCGACGGGCGAGCGTTGGTGGTACAGGACGCCCATAGAAAAGGTCGTGTCGAACGCGCGCGGGGTCGCGGGCAATTCGTGCAGGCGCAATGGCAGCAAGCAGACAGGTTCATCAAGCATGAAGTGTCGAATCGCCGAAAACTGCATGATGTGCAGCAAGGTTGGATCTACTCCCAGGACACAACGCGCTCCAGCGCCGCGCATTCTGAGTGCGTAATATCCATTGCCACAGCCAACATCGAGGACATTGCGGCCGCTTAGGTCTGCAATCGAATCCTGTAGTCGATCCCACTTGAGATTGCTGCGCCATTCGGCGTCGATCGCGATACCGCAGACATTGAACGGGCCTTTGCGCCAGGGCGACAGACCCAGCAATGACTGTCGGGCAGCTGCGAGATCGTCGTCGATCAGCGAGTCCGGGCCAACGGTCACAGCGTCAAGCCCGAACTGTCCCTTGCTCTTGTCCACTATTGGCAGTCCGTCCAACATCGTCTGCCAGCGCGCGATATCTCCGTGACCAGCGGCAGAAAATCGTTCCTGCAACAGGCCTTGCAGTTGTGCGTGCCAGGATTCCAGTCCGAGCAGGCGAAAACAGTCAGCCAGAGTGTCGCTGTCGTACACGGCTATTTGATCGCGACAATGGAGACGAAGTTGAAGTAGCGCAGCCAGACTGCAGCGGGGGAGAAACCGGCGCTGTGCAGCCGTTCCCTGTGTGCGGCGACTGACTCCGGAATGAGTACGTTTTCAAGCGCCGCGCGTTTGCGACTGATCTCGAGCGCACTGTATTCATTGCGGCGCTTGTGTTCGTAGTGCAGGTCAACGAGCAGATCTTCCATGTGCTCGTCCTCATCCACGACTTTTTCCGAAAGGACCAGGCAACCTCCCGGAAGCATGCCGGCATATATCTGCGCAATCATCGCATCGCGGTCGTCGAGTTCGAGAAACTGCAGCGTATAGTTCATAACGACCATAGACGCATTTTCGATAGGCACGGCGCGGATATCTGCGCGTTGGATCGTGACCGGCGTCTGTCGCTGGTTGCGCGCATCGTCCTCGGCGATCAGCTGCCGGCAACGCTCCGTCATAGCGGCTGCATTGTCGATGGCGATGATCTGGCAGCCCTCGGCGCAAATGCCCTGGCGCATGGCGAGCGTCGCTGCGCCCAATGAGCTGCCAAGATCGTAGCAGTTCGTCTTTGGTTTGACGTAGCGGGCAGCAAGGGACCCAATGGCTTCGATTGACGCCGCGTAACCGGGTATTGAGCGCCGCAGCATATCGGGAAATACCTCAGCCACCGCCTCGTTGAAGCGAAATGGTTCGTCTCGGCCTTTGCGTTCGTTGCCGTCGGCGGAATAGATTTTGTCTTTGCTCATGCAGTTGGCTTTGCTCAAATTGGACACGCATTGTAATCGATCACTTGCCGACGCCAATGGTTGTGGGGCAATCTGCGCTGCATATGTTGACGAAACTTCATCAGGAACTTGGGATTCCAGCCGATTACGGCCGTGAAAATGACTTGCCGCGGTTTATCGAAGCAACGCAACTGGTTGAGGTCGGCCCGAATCTGGTCGGTCGAATGCAGAGCCTGACGCCGGACACCGCAGCGCGATGGAGCAGAATGGTTGCTGCGGCAGGCGACGACGGGATTGCACTGATGATTGTGTCCGGATTCCGCAGTTTCGAGTACCAGGCCGCTCTAATACGAAAAAAAATCAATGCAGGTCAAGGAGTTAGCGAGATTCTGTCGGTCAACGCGGCGCCTGGCTATAGCGAGCATCACGCGGGTACGGCCGTGGACATCGCGAGTCCGGGGTCGCGGCCATTGACCGAGGAGTTTGAGAGTTCGGATGCGTTCGGCTGGCTCGAATTGCGGGCGAAAGAGTTCGAATTCTCGCTGACTTACCCACGGAATAATCGCTTTGGATTCATTTATGAACCGTGGCATTGGTCGACAAACAGCTGAAACATAGCGATTTCAGGGGTCTGTGCCGATTCGGCCCTGGGAGCGGAATTTGAAAAAACAGCAGCTTAGCTGTTGACAGGCAGGCAGGACGATTAGACAATAGTCGGCTTGTCTCCACGGAGGGGTACTCAAGCGGTCAACGAGGGCAGACTGTAAATCTGCTGGCTATGCCTACGTAGGTTCGAATCCTACCCCCTCCACCATAACTTAAGGATTGGGGGAGACGGGACGAGGTTCGAGTATAGCAGGTCAGCGGTAGCGGTGATTTTGAGCCTTTAGTTAAGCGCGATTGAGGAACCTGTAGAGACGGGTCGAAGCAAGACTGACAGGTAGTTCGGCGGCTCCATCAAGGAAAGACACAAGACATATTTACAGATTCGGACGGTTTGGTAATTAGAGACTGTCGGAATTTTTGTACGCCTGAAAAAGGGGTACGGCAAGGCAGATTTAGGTAGTACCTAAGGCGGGTGTAGTTCAAAGGTAGAACCTCAGCCTTCCAAGCTGATGATGTGGGTTCGATTCCCATCACCCGCTCCATAACAGGAAGGTAGTGCGCTGTCAGGACTTGGCCCACATAGCTCAGGGGCAGAGCACTTCCTTGGTAAGGAAGAGGTCCCCGGTTCAAATCCGGGTGTGGGCTCCAGATAAAAGCAGCCGGAAACGGTTGTGAGTAAGGCGGGATTTGTTGTTGCGAATGCAGGCATTCGTAGCGGCTTAAATGATAAACAATTAATTTGAAACTTAGATAAGCAGGAAGAAGCTCATGTCTAAAGAGAAATTTGAAAGAAACAAGCCGCACGTAAATGTCGGCACGATTGGTCACGTGGATCATGGTAAGACGACGCTGACAGC
>RCNF010006708.1_pt1 | contig 19769 bp, 18 predicted proteins | sample 2041311 | NCBI WGS metagenome assembly RCNF01 (sample SAMN09708228, study PRJNA481090) | Marine sediment metagenome, whole genome shotgun sequencing project. | biome: marine sediment; feature: ocean; material: sediment; isolation source: Sewage treatment plant 2 marine sediment (STP2) ... | reverse complement strand
TATTATCCATTCAACTCCGAATTGGTTGATGAAGCAAGATGGTACCTAACAGGATCATCACTGATCCAATCGGGTTTTGTTCTGTTTACCAATAACTCAGGTGGAATTCCTGTAGAACTTGTTTCATTTACCGCTGAGGTGAACAGCGATAGGGTTCGATTACAGTGGCAAACCGCAACCGAATTAAATAATCTTGGTTTTGAGATTGAAAGAAAATCAGATAAAAATGGATGGAGAATGATTGGATTTAGGGAAGGGATGGGTACAACAACAGAAATTCAAAACTACGTGTTCAGTGATGATTTGTTTGGGATTAAATCGGAACACCTTTACTATAGATTAAAACAAATAGATTTTGATGGAAAGATTGAATACTCAGAAATTGTAGAAGTAAAAGTTGAAATCTTGAACGAATATTTATTAACGCAAAATTATCCTAATCCATTTAATCCAATTACAACAATACGATTTACGATTCCAAGTAGTGTCATTCTGAGCGGAGCGAAGAATCTTGTTACACTAAAAGTTTACGATGTTTTAGGAAATGCAATGACAACCTTAGTTAACGAAGAAAAACCTATCGGTAGTTATGAGGTTGAGTTTGATGCAAGCAGATTGCCAAGTGGAGTTTATTTTTATCGTTTGATTGCAGGAAGTTATATTCAAACAAAAAAAATGGTTTTGATGAAGTAAAAAAATAAATGGAGGTAATATGAAAACTTTATTAATGTTCAGCTTAATATTGTTCTCAGCCTGTTTCACAAACTTATTTAGCCAGAATGATTACCAAAATTCAGGAATAGGCTCATCCGCTTTTCTTGTAAAAGGTAATTCCATCAATTTTGAATTCCACCAAATTACTGGTCGTAAAAATGGATATACTCTGCAATCTAATGGTTCGCCCCAGCAGCTATGGGTTGATTTAAATAATCCTGAATTTTTACACGCTGTTTTTACAAATTCACAATGGAAAGATCCTCCATTCCCGGACAGAACATGTCTTTATTTTGCAAGCACTAGTGGGGGAAATGATTGGTTTGAGTTGGGTCCTGTACCCGATTCTTCAAGGTCTGGATTTCCTTCTATCTATGGCACCTCAGATGGTGCAGCAGTTATTACAAATCATAGTTCATATTTCGATCAAACAACGAGAACGGGATTATTTGTTGATACTTCTCCATTCCATTATCAATTTACACCTTACGATCCAGGCGCGCCGCCAGGAGTTACTACAATTTGGCCAAGATGTATTGTTGCCCAGAATGGCAATATTGTTTTTGCTTCTTCCGGGAATGGACCTGATAGCAATTATGTGAACACTCTCGATCCTACGACAGGAATATTTTCCGGTTGGATAGGATTTGATGGAGAGCAGGCGGAGCAATATTTTCTTGCGATATCTGATAACGGCAAAATAGGTATGGCTTATAATGGGCAAGCTCCTTTTAATGATGGAGATGTATATTATTCAGAATCACTAGATGATGGTTTGTCCTGGTCAGTTCCAATTAAAATATTTGATAGACCTGACAACCAGAATATTTCTATGGGTGCATTAAGAGGTGTAAGTTTAAATTTTTATGGAGAAGAACCATGTGTTGTATTTGAAATTGTAAAGCAGGATTTTAACGCAGGTGTGTATTACTCAAGGTTACCAAATGAAATACATTTCTGGTCTCCAAATATAAACGGAGGGGTTTCTAAATCCATCGCAGATAGCAATAATGTACCGTTTGCACCAAATTTAACATCAACTGAAGTATTCGCACCTATCTGCAGACCAGTAATTGGTCGTTCACAAAATGATAATTATCTTTTTGTTGCGTTTAGTGCTGCCACAAGTGATGTGTTTGTAGGAACAGATTCAATGACATATTTCGCGGGATACTTTACGATGTCTTCCAATGGTGGAGAAACTTGGTGGCATCCCAATAAATTCACACCCGATATTCCTTTACTTGATTGGAAATATATAAGCATTGCACATATTAACCCAACTATTTTCAATACCACATATATTAATATGATATTACAAGGTGATTCACTTGAAAGCTCTCCAAATCCCTTATTTTTGAGTGCAAAGTATTTCCATACCTCAACAGTTTTTCCTATAGTACACGTAGAGGAAGGGCCGTTTGCAATTATTGATTTTAAGCTCGGACAAAACTATCCAAACCCATTCAACCCAACAACAGCAATTGCATATCAAATTCCGGAAAGAAGTTTTATTACACTAAAAGTATACGATGTTCTGGGAAATGAAATTGCAACAATTATTAATGAAGAAAAACCTGCCGGTAATTATGAAGTTGAGTTTAATAGTCATTCCGGCGAAGCCCGGAATCTCCCAAGTGGAATTTATTTCTACCAACTGAAAGCAGGAAATTTTGTTGAGACTAAGAAGATGGTGTTGATTAAATAACAAATTAAGATAATTAAAAATCCGGTTCACGGAAGATTTAGGGTAACAAAATTTGACATCAGCACGAAGTCTGTGAATCTTATATGAGTAATTTTTGTGTTACCATAATATGAAAGAATATTATTTTTTATTAAGTTAAATTAAGATTTCTGATAATTTCTATATCCAAATTAACCTCGGCTGAATATTTTATATCTTGAGATTCAGTAAAATTCATATCAATAAATTAACCCAAATAATAATTAATAACGAAGGATAACTATGAAAACTTTTTTCTTGTTTACGTTTTCTTTTCTTTTCCTCTCAACCGGAATTTTATTAGCCCAGACGGCAGAAATTCCATTTTACTATCAAACCTATGAATTGGAATCAGGTTACTTTAACGGCAGCAATGTTATAGGTGTGAATCCACAAAATGTATATAGTGTCACAGTGCAAATAGATAATATTCCCTGGTTAGCTCTTCGATTTGAAGATGCCAATCTTGGTGAGGGAAGTTATTTAATCATTACTTCACTAAAGGATGGCTATTGGCAAAAACTAAATACAACTACTTTAGAACAATGGAAAAATTCCAGTGCATTTTTTAACGGACATGCCGTTGAAGTTCGATTGTTCGTTGCGCCTTTGGATAAGAATATTTTCTTTAAAATAAATGAAATTGTTGCTGGTGAATGGGGAACGGCTAGTGTTATAGAAAGTATTTGTGGGCCAACTGATGATAGGATTTCTTCAAATCAACTAGCCACTGGAAGATTGGTGAGCATTGGCTGTACTGCCTGGATTATTCCAAACGGAAAAATTGTTTCTGCAGGTCACTGCCTTGATGGCAGTGGTGCAAATGTACTGGAGTTTCAAGTTCCACCCTCTTTACCGAGTGGAACAATTCAGCATCCCGGTCCGGAAGATCAATATTCAGTTGATGTTTCAACAAAAATATTTACCAATGGTGGAGTTGGAAATGATTGGGGAGTATTTGAAGTATTTCCTAATTCAATCACAAGTTTAATGCCTAAAGATGCTCAGGGAGCTTTCTGGCCGCTGGTGCGGGATCTTGGTCCTGATTCAATTCGCATTACAGGTTATGGAGTTGATAATGGTGCCGCGAATCAAACGCAGCAAACGCATATAGGACCGAATTTTGGGTCCTCAGGAACAACAATGAGATATGTTACTGATACTCAAGGTGGAAACTCTGGCAGCCCTGTTATTAACGGGCTTACTGGCGAAGCAGTTGGTGTTCATACGCATGGAGGTTGCAATTCTTCAGGCGGTAATAATAATGGAACAAGTACATTTCATTCTGCTTTCTGGACTGCAGTTGATTCTGGTGCAGGCGTTATCCCCGTTGAACTGGAAGCATTTCTTGTTAATCCGGTTGATGATAAAGTTAATTTAACCTGGACAACAGCTACTGAATTAAACAATTCCGGATTCAATATAGAAAGAAGAAATCAAAATAGTGTAGAATGGTTTGAAGTTGCATTTGTTAAAGGAAAAGGTACTACAACAGAACGTAATACTTATACTTACACAGACGATGAGCTCCAGGTTGGAACTTATTTTTATAGGTTAAGACAGGTTGATTTTGATGGCACATTCACTTACAGCCCAATTGTAGAAGTAAGTGTAATGACCCCTGATGATTTTACTCTTTTCCAGAATTATCCTAACCCGTTTAACCCATCTACAAAGATTAAGTTTGCGATACCGGTTAAAACTCAGCTTCGACTAAATGTTTACAATATGTTGGGTGAAAAGGTAGCTGAAGTATTCAGTGGTACATTAGAAGGTGGATTCCATGAGTTCGTTTTCGATGCAGCAAATCTTTCTTCAGGAGTTTATGTTTATAGAATTGAATCAGATAAATTTACTGATTCAAAAAAGATGTCTGTTCTAAAATAAACTTTCTTAATATATTACTTTCAAAGCCCGGCTTATCCAAGTCGGGCTTGATTGCTAGTCGTTAATTGATTTATTCAAAATAAAATCGTTGATTTAAATATGACTTTCTGAGGAACGTTTGTTAAACCTATTGGAGAGGGTTATGAATATTAAAAATATCCTTCTCGCCTGAGCGGCGCTTAGGCATACGGCTGGATGGATTTAAGCATTAACATTCATGAACTAGTTGGATTATATGATGTTCACTTTGTGAGAAGTGAAGTTACTACACTTGTAAATGAAGATAAACCTGCAGGAGAATATGAAGTTGAATTTGCAGCGTCATGGTTTCCAAGCGGAGTTTATCTCTATCAATTGAGAGTTTACCCCGCAGGATGTGGACCAGGTGATTTTATTGAAACTAAGAAGTTGACGTTGATTAAATAACAAATTAAGCTTATTAAAAATCCTGCACATTGAAGATTCAGGCTAACAAAATTTGGCATTAGCACGAAATGTACGAATCTTGCTCGAGTAATTTTTTATTGCCATAATTTGAAAGAAGTTTAATATTTATTAAGTTAAACGAAAATTTTTGATAATTTCTATATCTAAATCAAACCTGGCAGAATATTTTATATAGTGAGTTTCAGAAAAATCCATACCAAATTAACCCAAATAATAATTAATAACGCAGGATAATTATGAAAACTTTTTTCTTGTTTACGTTTTCTCTTTTCTTCCTCTCATCTGGAATTTTATTAGCCCAACCGGTAGAAATTCCTTATCATTTTGAACCTTATGAATTGGAGTCAGGATTCTTTAATGGCAGTAACCAGGCAGGCAATACTATTGAAGTTTATTCTGCTACTATAAGGATTGATGATTTTCCCTGGATGGGGCTTCATTTCAGCAAAGCAGATCTTGGCCGTGAAAGTTATATGATTATAACTTCATTAAAAGATGGCTTATGGCAAAAACTGGATGCAGTTAGTATCGAACAATGGAATAATCACAGTGCATTCTTTAACGGGAATACAGTGAAGATTCAACTATTTGCCGCACCGTTTGATGTAGATGTTTTCGTTAACATCGATGAAGTTATTGTTGGAGATTGGTATGGCGGCTCACCATATAGTAGCCAATGCGGTCCAACTGATGATAGAATTTCATCAAATCAACCGGCAACCGGAAGATTGGTTAGCATTGGATGTACAGCCTGGATTATTCCAAACGGAAAGATTGTTTCTGCAGGTCACTGTCTTGATGGCAGTGGAGCAAATATATTGGAGTTTCAGGTTCCTCCCTCCTTACCAAGCGGAACAATTCAGCATCCCGGCCCGGAAGATCAATATTCAGTTGATGTTTCAACAAAAATATTTACTAACGGCGGTATTGGAAATGATTGGGGAGTATTTGAAGTATTCCCTAATTCAGTTACAAGTTTAATGCCAAAAACAGCACAAGGTGCTTTCTGGCCCCTGGTGCAGGATCTTGGTCCTGATTCAATACGCATAACGGGCTATGGAGTTGATAATGGTGTAGCAAACCAGACACAGCAAACACACATAGGTCCAAATTTTGGTTCTTCGGGCACAACAATGAGATATGTAACTGATACGCAAGGCGGAAACTCAGGGAGCCCGGTTATTAACGGACTTACCGGTGTTGCAGTTGGTGTACATACACATGGTGGATGTAGTTCTTCAGGTGGTAATAATAACGGAACAAGCACATTTCACGCTGCTTTGATATGGGTGCTGGAGGTTGTCCAGTTGTCGCTGCTTCTAATCCTAATCCTGCTGCTGGTGCAACAAATATTTCAATAAATCTTTCAGAATTAACCTGGACCAATGGTGCAGGTGCATTAACAAATGAACTATATTTCGGATCGAGTCCTGGTTCAATGTCTTTAGTTCAAAGTGGAACACTTGCAACAAGCTGGACAATCACTGGTGGACCATTGGATCTTTCAACTACTTATTACTGGCAGGTTGTTGAAGTAGGAGATACTTGTAACACAAGCGGATCAGTTTGGAATTTTACAACAGAAATTGATCCAAATATCGTAATACTGTTTGAGGACGATTTTGAAGCAGGTTCGGGCAATTGGAATATAACTAACGACGGTGGAACCTGTGTTTGGGAAGTATTACCAATTACCACGAATGGTTATACATTACCACCAGCAGCTGCAGGAAATGTTTTAACAGCTGATGCTGATTTTTGTGGTTCCGGTACAACACTTCTTTCCACTGCAACATTAGTAGCTAACATCAATGCTACTGATTACGCTACTGTTTGGATTGAATTTGATAATGACTGGCAGGCAATTGATGTAGATGACTTTGCAATAATGGATGTGAGCACAGATGGTGGAGCTACCTGGCAAAATGTATTTACATTTGGTGAAACTGATATCAGGAACACTCACGAAAATTGGGTTCTTACATCAATGGTAGCGTTAAATCAATTCCTTATCAGGTTGGTAAGTATACAACCCGGTTGGGATTGGTGGTGGGCAGTGGATAACATTGTTGTTTATGCAACCGATTTTGTACCAGTTGAGCTTACTTCCTTCACAGCCTCAACTAATGAAAACCAGGTTACATTAAACTGGTCTACTGCATCTGAAATCAACAACCAAGGATTTGAAATACAGAGAAGTTCTAATGGTGAATTTGTAACAGTTGGTTTTGTTGAAGGACATGGTACTACAACAGAAATTCAGAATTACTCTTATACCGATAGAGAAATTACTGAAGGTTCATACGGTTACAGATTAAAACAAATTGATTTTGGCGGAGTTTACAGTTACTCTGAGGTAATCAATATTGATGTTGATGTTATTAGCCCAAAAGAATTTGCTCTATATCAGAATTATCCGAACCCGTTTAATCCATCAACTAAGATAGAATTTGCGTTACCTGTTCAAACTCAGTTGCAACTTAATGTATACAATATGTTAGGTGAAAAAGTAGCTGAAGTATTTAGCGGTACATTAGAAAGTGGATTCCATGAATTCGTCTTTGATGCCGCAAATCTTTCTTCAGGCGTTTATGTTTATAGAATTGAATCAGATAAGTTTACTGATTCGAAAAAGATGTCTATTCTAAAATAAACTTTCATAAAAAGTAGCTTACAAAGCCCGGCTTATCCAAGTCGGGCTTTTTTGTTTGCTAATCGTTAATTGATTTTAATAAAATAAAATCGTTTTTTTAAATACGGATTTCTGAGGAACGTTTATTGAACCTTTTGGAGAGGATTATGAATATTAAAAATATCCTCCTCGGTGTACTTCTGTTAACACTCACTTCTTCCTTCACACAACTATATCCCCAAACCCACCTGAGTGGCGGGCAGGCATACGGCTGGATGGATTTAAGCAATAACCTTCCTGAACTAGTAGGATTAAATGATGTTCACTTTGTGGGAAATGAAATTGCAACCCTTGTTAACGAAGAAAAACCTGCAGGAGAATATGAAGTGGATTTTAACGGAAATGGGTTATCAAGTGGAGTTTAATTCTACCAGATTAAAACCGGTAATTACATTCAAACTAAAAAAATGTTATTAATAAAATAGAAAGGTGATAAAATGAAACGGGTAGTATCTTTTATACTGAGTATCGCATTCTTGTTTCTCATTCTTCAAATATCTACATCTTGTCAAAAAACAGATTATAAACAACAAATAAATCCACTTCTTGATAAATATCTTGAAGCATGGAATTCTGGAAATTTTGAAGAACTGGATGCCATTACAAGTTCGGAATTTGAGTTGAGAATGAATCCGGATTTTAAACTAAAAATTGGAAGCGATTTACTAAAGGAAGAAATAACAAATACAAGAAATGCATTCCCTGATTTTCATTTAGAAGTAGAGAAAAGACTTTTTGTAGGAGATTCAGCAGTTGTGATCCAATGGAATTTAACAGGAACGAATACAGGGAAAAGCAGTATGCCTCCAACAGGTAATAAAGTTAACATCCCAGGATTTAGCGTAATATTTTTTGCAGATAATTTACTTACAGGTGAATGGATAGCTTTCAGTGATTTAGCTTGGGTAACTCAGCTTGGTTTTACCTTAACACCACCTGAGTTTATTAAAGAATAAATAATTAGAATCTATTTATTTCTATAGATTAAGATTTTACCCAGTAGAAGGCAGAGTGGAAGTTTTATTGAAACACAGAAGATAGTTTTATTTAAGTAATAGTGGAGAGAAATTATGAAAACTTTACTTTTATTCCTGTTTATTTTCTTGTTAACTGATTCTTATTCTCAAGAATTGAGTTACAATGAGAAACAAAGTAGTAATCCGTTTATTACTGATTTTATTGGTGATTGGGTTGGAACAGGTTGGGGTTGGGAAATCCGGTTTAAACAATCTGCAGGGGAATTTGGAAAACAATTTGCAAAAGGGAAGTTAAATCTTCCTTTTGAGAATGAGAAAATAATTATGTCTTTAATGGTAACTCACACAACGCATTTCTATTTAAATATTGATAAGACTGGAAATGTAAGTGGCGAAGGAATAGTTACATATGATCTAATCCCAAATCTTTGCGGACTTGCTGCATTGACAAAACAGGTAAACGAAGCAATTAATATGATGGATAAAATTCCATCAATTTTTAAATGGGCGGGTGAATTAAGTAAAAAAGCTATTAAAAATTTTAACAGGGAATGGTATGATGAAGAAGCAAAACTAGCAAATTCGCTTAACGAATTTTCTTCTTTTACTAAAAATTATGCTGTTGGAGAATCAGGTAAAGGTTTATCGAAAGAAGAATTAAAAGCATTTCTTGAAGAATGGTATGATGAAGCTTCTACATCTGAAGATGTAAGGAAACTTGCTTCTTCAATTATTTTTAACAGATGCGCAACCGGCGATTATAATATTGGAACGGATTTAAGCTGTTCTGTAATCAGTAGCTTACCAGTTAGTAAAGAAGTTGAATCCCTGGGTAAAATTGCGTTGGGTGAAGTTATTGATCAGGTGATGAGCAAACTTTCAGAAAAATATAAAGAAAAGATGAAAGGTATAGGGCTTGAATCTCAAAAAGGAGAAGAGCTTTGCAAGTGCGGTGCAGGTGCTTCGGTTGTTGCGGGAAATAAATATGGACCAACAACTCTGGAAGAACTGGTAATGCAATTTGGTCCGGAAATTTTGGATGCGGCAATATTTCAAGCAGCATTGGGGAGTGCACCTTTTGGTTTGGTACTTTCTATTCCAGGAGTTACGCAAGTTCAATATTATTACAAAGGATTAAAGGATGGACCCGAAAACAGGAAGTTTAAAATTAAAGGTAAGCTAATTTCAAACAAGTTGTATCTTGAAATGGACGGTGATGTTTATGACGGAGATAAAAATTTAACAGTTGAATACCAGGTAAATTATAAAAAAGAAAGTTTCCTTGCTGGACTCCATTATTGGAAGATGGAGGAGATGCCTATGAATCGGGTAAAGAAACTATTTATGAAAGCAAAGAATTTGTTACTATTAAAGAGTTTGTAGATCCGGCAACTGGAAAGAAAATAACAATAGAAGTTCCTGAAAGAGTGACATCAGAAAAAGAAATTTACCAGAATACACCGTTCGCAACATTCAGAGAAACAGGTGCCCACAGGGACAATAAATCAATGTGGCACGATTACGAATATGTATGGAATGCTCACAGAATAACAACGCCTAAAGAAAAATAAAAAAAGAGGCTGTCTCAAAAGCTATGATTTTTATGTCATTCCCGTGTAAACGGGAATCCAAAACCTTCAAAATAAAATAAAATGACAATCAAGTAAAACTTATTTTTAAGATAGCCTCTTTACAATAATTTAATTCTTTATTATCTCCCCGGCATTTCCATTATCGTATAATCGGAGGGGATGGTAAATCGTGAATCATCAATATCGCCCTCCACAATATTCGTTAGCTCCATAGTCATTCCGTTGACCATAGCATTTACAACTTTTAGTGGATAACCAAGCTGTGAAGATTGCCAGTAAGTTAACATTTCCTCACCTTCATAGCTTACAATATATTTTTCACATTCATAACCATTTATTGTTTCGGTGCCAGCCAAGGCAGCATCGTATGTTTCTTTCATATTATCTATGCTTTGAAAAACATCATTAGCCATACTCATCATACTTTGGCTTCCCATTTCTATGTACTTTTTTAACGATGGGCGCAGAACCCTGGTTACTTTTTCTTCCTGGTCAACAATCACAAAAATTGGTTCACCTTCTTCCTCTTGCTCAAAGCAGTAAAAAGGATCCTCAACATATAATTTAATTGTTGAAGTTTCCCCATCCTGGGTTTGAATCATATCTGCTGTGAATTGTGCAAAGCAAGAATTACTAATTAAAAAAAACATAATAAAAGTTAACCCTAGAGTTTTAATAAATAATTTCATTATAAATCCTCCTTTTTATTAGTAAAAAATTTTAATACAAATATTAAACACTATGTGAAAATCTCAAGTTAAACTTAAACATTCTTTAAGAATAAATTATGTTGATAAACCAAAACACTTAACAATCGTTAATTGATTCTGTTCTATTTTATTTGCAAGTTAAAATATAAATAAAAACATCTGTCTTGCTTGGGAAGAGGAACTAAATTTAACCTTAACCAATTTCATTAGTCCTCAATAAATTTCTTCACTGCACAGATGGCATTAAATTTATTTTCATAGGAGTGCGCTGTGAAAAAATTGATACTTACTCTCTCATTATTTCTTCTTTTTTATCAAACTAATTTATCTCAAACCGGTTGGTATTGGCAAAATCCGTATCCGCAAGGGAATGCACTTAAAAGCATCAGTTTTATTAGCACGGTTGCAGATGAAGGTTGGGCAGTGGGAGAATTAGGAACTGCAATATATACAAAAGATGGGGGACCTGGGAGATTATCGATCTAGGTACAACTGAAGATTTAAATTGTGTTTTTATGCATAGTGACACTCAAGTTTTTATTGTGGGTGATAATGGGCTGATTCTTTATATATATGATGATGGAGTTACTTTTGATATAACCCAACAAACCAGCAATACAACCGAGAATCTTCGCTCAATCACTTCAGATATAAATGGATGCCCGTGGATTGCAGGTGATAATGGGACTGTTCTCAGAAGCACCGATATGGGTGTAACCTGGACAGATCAGAGTTTAATCTATAATAATAATCTCTATTCGCTTCATAATATAGAGTGCACGACTGCCTGGGTTGTAGGATTAGATGGAATTATAATGCGCACAACTGATTGGGGAATTTCGTGGACATATCAGGTCTCACCATCTAGCCACCATCTTTTTTCAGTAAACATCGGAACCTTTCAGCACATAAGGGCAGTTGGAAATTTAGGTACAATTATTCTTACCACTGATGAAGGTACAACTTGGACACTTGAACCATCCGGAACAAATGCAAATTTAAAGGATGTATTAAATATTGGATATGCCAGGGGTTACACAGTTGGAACTGGTGGGGTAATTTTGGAAACAACAGATGTTGGCGAACCATGGATTCAAAGGAATTCAAATGTCTCTTCAGTAACAACATTATACGATGTAGAGGATAAATATGGATCCGACGAAATGTATGTTGTGGGTCATTATGGAACCATCCTAAAAAATTCCGGAGTAGGAACTGATTTTACAACATTAAATAAAGGTACGATGCATTGGGTTAAATCAGTAAAGTTTTTAGATGAAAATACCGGGTGGGCTGTTGGAGGTGATTTTGGAATTCCGGGACCCAGTATTGGAATTTTAATGGGGACAACAGACGGTGGTGTAACCTGGGATGTAAACACAAATTCCTATCCACTAAATGATCTCTACTTTGCAGATGATAATCATGGTTGGACTGTTGGGGAAGATGGTGCAATATTACACACGATTAATGGCGGAGCTGGTTGGAATTTGCAAACGAGCCCAATAAGTTCTGATTTGAATGCAGTTTGTGCAGTAGATGAGTACAATGCATGGGCTGTTGGTGATTATGGTGAAATTATTAATACTACAAATGCTGGTGGAAATTGGGTGAGGCAAGCAAGCACCACAGCTAATTGGTTGTATGGTGTTCATTTTGTAAATACTACAACTGGCTGGGCAGTCGGGTTAGATTCTACCATAGTTCATACAACTGATGGAGGTGCAACCTGGATTAGACAAATTACTAACGCTTCTAACGGATTTAGATTTACAGATGTTCAGTTTATCGATGAGATGAATGGCTGGGTGGTTGGAATATACGGAAGCATATTTTTAACAACAGATGGAAGCGCAACCTGGCAGGAAATTCCCAGCGGAACATTTGAAAGTTTAATTTCAATTCATTTTGTAGATAACAATAACGGCTGGATAGCCGGCGATGCTGGTACAATTCTGCGAACCCGAGATGGCGGATTTACCTGGGATGAACAGTCTAGTGGAGTTGCATCAAACACTTTAACTTCAGTCTGTTTTGTTGATACTATGAACGGTTGGGCAACAGGAGACGGAGGAACAATAATTCATACTACAGATGGCGGCGGTGTAATGGATGTTATTAAAGTTAAATGCCTACCAGTTATTTATTATCACAGAATTACCCAAATCCATTTAACCCTAGCACAACAATAAGATGGCAGATGCCTGAAACCGGATTCGTAACTCTGAAAATCTTTGATGTATTGGGGAGAGAAGTTGCAACGTTGATTAATGAAGAATTAAATGCAGGTGAACACGAAACTGTTTTTGACGCTGTGGGATTAAGTAGTGGAATTTATTTCTATCAATTGAAAGCTGGAAATTACATTGAGGCTAAAAAAATGCTTTTGCTCAGATAATTGAGTTAGATATTGTTTACTAAAGTCAGTTAATTGATTCCAGAAAATTATCTATTTAAAATAAAATATTTCAGGGAGAATTATTATGAAAATATCAATACTACTTTTTTTTTTAGTTGTTTTAAACTGCAAAAATGATTTTGCCCAGTCTATTGACCATCCCACCAAACATCCTAACAAACAAAGACAAGATTTAAGAATTAATCCACAAGAACAAATTAGAGGAGAAGAAGATAATACAGCATACAAGCTAAAATTAGGCAATCGTGAAGTACCAATAAACATACATAATGGTCTAAAACCTAATGAACAACAGATTGAAATTATAAAAAGCACAATTGTAGATGATTTCCTTGTTAATGATGATGTCGGTAGTGCAGATCAATTCGTTCCCTCCATCTCAATGGATGCGGTAGGTAATTTTGTTATTGTGTGGTACGATTTTAGGAATGCCAATTGGGATATATATTTTCAAAGATACAACGATGCAGGCATAGCTCTAGGAGTTAATACAAAAGTAAATGATGATACTCAAGATGCATCACAAGAGCATCCATCAATATCAATGGACGCAGCAGGTAATTTTGTGATTGTGTGGGATGATTACAGGAATAACAATTATGATATCTATTTTCAAAGATATACCAGCACAGGAGGGGCTTTAGGAGTTAACACAAAAGTTAACGATGATGTTGATAGTGTCAAGCAGTGGTCTCCCTCAATCTCAATGGACGGAGCCGGTAATTTTGTGATTGTATGGATAGATGAAAGGAATGTCAATCGTGATATCTATTATCAAAGATATACCAGCACAGGATCAGCTTTAGGAGTTAACACAATAGTAAACGATGATGCTGGCAATGCTGATCAGGTTTCTCCCTCCATCTCAATGGATGTAACAGGAAATTTTGTAATTGTGTGGCAAGATTTTAGGAGTGCCCATTGGGATATCTATTATCAAAGATACACCAGTACAAGCACAACTTTAGGAGTTAACACAAAAGTAAACGATGATGCTGGTAGTGAATTTCAAATGGGTCCCTCAATCTCATCAATGGACGCAGCAGGTAATTATGTGATTGTTTGGCAAGATTATAGGAATGTCAATTGGGATATCTATTATCAAAGATACACCAGTACAGGCACAACTCTAGGAGTTAACACAAAAGTAAACGATGATGCTGGTAGTGCATATCAGAAGGTTCCATCAATTTCAATGGACGGAGTGGGTGATTTTGTGATTGCGTGGCAAGACTATAGATATGGACAAAATAACTCCGATATTATTGGTCAAAGATATTTTGCAAGTGGATCTCCAAATGGCGTAAATTATCGTATTGTTGCCGATGGTCCGAATAATGGCGAGATATCACCGGAAGTATTTGCAAACAGCTCAGACATAATTTTTTTATGGATGGATAACCGCCGATCAGAAGGATGGGATATATATGCAAAAATTGTTAGCTGGAATTGGAGTGGAGTAACAGATGTTGAAATTATTGATAACAATATGCTCGCAGAATTCTCTCTTTCACAGAACTATCCAAACCCGTTTAATCCTACTACAAAAATTAAATATCAAATTCCAGAATTCAGTTTTGCTACTCTTAAAGTTTATGATGTTTTAGGTCGTGAAGTAACGACTCTTGTTAACGAAGAAAAATCTGCAGGCACTTATGAGATAAGCTGGTATGCAGCTAATCTTCCGAGTGGAATTTATTTCTATCAACTAAAAACCGATACATTCATTCAAACGAAGAAAATGATATTAATGAAATAATTGATTTATCAAATTATAGTGGGAATACAATGAAAACTTTATTCTTCATATTTGTCACAATTATTGTTTACTCAAACTTAATATTACCACAAGGATGGGAATGCCAGGATTGTCCCAAAAGAGATCTTGCATTCTTCGATCTTGATATATGGCAAAGGGAACCACCCGAACCAGGTTCTGGATTGGATCAGGCAGATTGGCTGGAAATGTTTATGGTTGCTGGTGGAATACTTGATGCATTGTTTAACGAAGATCCAAGTAATGATTGTATAAATTGTTATGATGGGCAAATGGTTACTATTAATGAATGGGGTGAAGATAATTACACTCACGGAAGTACATCTCTTTCACTTCCTCCTCCTTCAGGTATGTCTGAAGATATAGAATACCTGCTTTCCGGTTTAATCGCAAAATAAAAATCTGATGGTGTATATATTATAACAGCAATCGTACAAACAGGCGGAACAGGCGAAACAGTTGTAGAAGCTACAGCTCCTTATGATTTTTCAATATCCGGTGTTCAGAACGGTAAAAATATAGCACAGCAGCTTATACCCCTTATGCAGCATGTCAGAGATTTTGAAAAAAGGAAGAGAGACGAAATTCCGGAAGTTGTTATTGCTCCAGATGGAAAGGGCGCTGAAAAGGAGATCAAACCTGAAAAGGAAAAAATTAAAGCCGGAGAATCAACTAAAGTAGAAATAAAATTAATTGATTGTGACGGGGTCCCTATAAAAGATATGAACGTTACACTTACTGCAGAAGGAGGCTCCTTTAATCCAGAAAAAGTTAAAACCGATGGCGATGGCAAAGCTGAATCTAAATTTACCGCAGATTGCGATCCGGGTAAATATACGTTAACGATGGAATTTAAAGCCCGCTTTCCCTATTCATTTAAAGAAAATGAATTTGGCGAAACCAAGGAAATTGAAATTGAGGCAGGGGATAAATTTAATATTGTTTATAACCACAATGTCTCACGAATATGGCGGACAGTTTTTATTAGAATCAATTGGAACAGGAACAATTCCATGCACTATTAATTGGGAAGCTGATCCTCCTACCGTTAAGGGAGAAGGAATGGTTAATGCAAACTGGACCGGTAATGCTGAGCAATGTAAGTTTTTAGGCAACAGCAGTTATAAAGTCTTTTATATAGGGAAAGTTGTTTATTCAGAAGATGGTGCTGCTAAACTTGAGCTGAAAAAGACAAGTGATTCAGACCAGGGAGGTAATTTTAATATCATTTGTGGAACGATTACCCAAAATGTTCCTGCAAGCTTGCCATTCCCTGCTCTTGAAGAAGATAGAGTTCTTGAATTTAACTTTAAAGATGGTGAAAGCACAAACCTGGATGTACCGGGCAGTGGAGTTACAAATTATAGTTACACACTTAAAATGAAATGTAAATAATTTCTGCAGAAAATGATTTTTAAGCTATAAAGCGTGCTCCCAATAAAAAAGTGATTAATTTGTGTAATTAAATCTTACACACTATTGCCATTGATGTATTCAAATATTATTTTATGCTCCAATTGTTTCTGTCCGTAAAGTGGTGAGGGTTTCAGGTAATTAATGAATACACTATATAAAGAGAAAGCTAAAGACTCGTTCAGTCTTCTCTTTCTAACTGCTACAATAATTTCAGTTATTTTATTTCTTATAATTATGATATAAGAAATCCATGGGTTTTATCTCAGTTAAATAATTTTTAAAGTGGGTCGGTAGTGAAGTATATCTTTTCTATCGATTTTTTTTTCTTCCTACAGATATTTTCTATAAAATTATTATCCAACATTCTATTTCCACTTCTATCGCTTTATATTCCTAATTCCATTAAATTTAATATTGAAATTAAAACATTTTAAACCGTTGGTTTAATTCCGGAGGAAAGAATGAGCCAGAAGAAAATTGTTCCTGCTGTTAGAACAGAAAAAATCACTTACGCAGTTAGAGATATTATTGTACTTGCAAATGAGGTTGCAAAATCAGGAAAAGAAATGCTCTATTTGAATATTGGTGATCCGAACATTTATGATTTTTCTCCACCGGAACATCTTGTAAAAGCAACTTATGATGCAATGTTAAATAACGATAACGGCTATGCACCCTCTTCAGGAATACAGGAAGCAAGGGATGCAATTGAAAGGGAAGCAGAAAGAAAAGGAATAACCAACGTCCACGATATTTTTGTTACAACGGGTGCAAGCGAAGCTATTGAAATCTGTTTAACTGCTTTAGTAAACAACGGCGAAAATGTATTAACTCCTACTCCCGGCTATCCACTTTATACTGCAATTCAAAGTAAACTGGCTACTGTTGAAAATCCTTATTACCTTGATGAAGAAAACGGCTGGCTGCCTGATATTGAAGATATTAAGAGTAAAATAAATGATAAAACAAAAGCAATAATTCTTATCAATCCAAATAATCCAACCGGATCACTTTACTCAACAGAAAACCTGCAGCAAATTGTAGATCTTGCAGTTGAAAATGATTTGGTAATTTTTGCTGATGAAATTTATGATAAACTTCTGTTTGATGATAAAAAACTTGTTTCAATAGCTTCTTTAAATAAAGAAGTTTCGTGCGTTACTTTTGGCGGCTTATCAAAAAACTATATGGTTCCCGGTTTTAGAATGGGATGGGGAATTGTAAGTGGAAGAAAAGAAATTCTTTCAGATTACATTGAAGCAATAAATAAAATATTAAGAGCGCGACTTTCAGCAAACCATCCTGAGCAGTATGGAATTAAGCCTTCGCTTGAAGGTGATCAATCTAATCTTTTTAACGCGAAGGTAAAACTTTCTAAAAGGCGTGATATGACCGTTGAAAAACTAAATGCAATTGAAGGCATTTCCTGTGTAAAACCGGAAGGTGCTTTTTACGCATTTCCAAGATTACATATGAACCAACCGGATAACCATTTTGTTGCAGAGTTAATCAAAGAAACCGGCGTAGTAGTTGTTCCCGGCAGCGGATTCGGGCAAGTCCCCGGCACACAACATTTTAGAGTGGTATTTCTTCCAAACGAAGAGATACTTGAAAAAGCTTATAATGCTATCGGAGATTTTTATCATAAGTATCTTCAAAAATTCCCTGAGAAAGCAGAAGCTAATTAATTATAGTTTCGCCGGAAGATTTGTAAATACTTGATAAGATCATTTGAGATCATCTATAATAAATTATCTCAAAGTCTCATAGTCTCAAGATCCCTGCATTTCAAATTCCCAAATCTTGTTTGACTAACCTATCATCTCTATATTTGCATCCTTCATTTTAATAAAGGTTTACTTCAGTTTGGAAAAATATTCGGTAACAAAACTTAGCAACGGTACAACAATAGTTTCAGAGTCTGTTCCTCATGTTAAATCATTTTCATTAGGATTTTGGTTTAACGTTGGAACAAGAGATGAAAACCTTAAGAACAATGGCATATCCCACTTTATAGAGCACATGCTTTTTAAGGGAACAAAAAAGAGATCTGCCAGGAGAATTTCTGAAGAGATAGAATCGTACGGCGGTTATTTAAATGCCTTCACTTCAAAGGAACATACTTGTTATTACTCGCGCGGTTTAACTAAAAATTTGAGTAGAACATTCGGCATTCTTTCTGATATGATACAAAATCCTTTATTCAGAGAAAGCCACATAAAAAAAGAAGCCGGGGTTGTAATTGATGAGTTAAGAGATATTCATGATAATCCTGAAGAATTAATTTTTGATAAGTTTGAAGAAATTATTTTTAGTGGAAACCCTTTAAGCTACCCTATTATAGGAACTGAAGGAAACATAAATAAATTCAATTCCGGAGAATTGCAAAAGTACCACCGGAATAATTACAATACAGGAAACCTGCTTATTGTTGCATCGGGTGCTGTCGAACATAGTGAGTTGGTAAAAATTGCGGAAACAAATATCCACAAACGTAAACCAGGCAGTGGACAGAACAGGGAAAAATTCTATCGTAAAAATGTTAACGACCTGGTTATTGAAAAGGACTTCCAGCAGGTTCATTCAATAATAGGGCGCTCTACAATTGGACTTAAAAATAAAAAGAGAATGCAAGTTAAAATACTATCCACTATGTTAGGCGAAGGAAGCAGCTCGCGATTGTTCCAGGCAGTAAGAGAAAAACTTGGTATAACTTACCAGATAAATTCTTTTCTTAATTCTTACCAGGATGTTTCTACTTTTGGAGTTTACTTTTCTACCAACGGCAAACAAGCTGACAGAGTTATGGATATTGTTGTTAAGGAATTTCTAAAAATGAAAGAGAAAAAAATAACTGAAAAGGAACTGAACCGGGTAAAAGAATATATTAAAGGAGGTATGCTTCTTAGCTTAGAGAGTACAACCAACCGGATGATTAGGATTGCAAATTCATTTTTATATTTTAACAGGATAGTTTCGCTGGATGACTTTCTTAAAAAAATTAACTCGGTTACAGTTGAAGATATAACTTCAATGGCTAACGAGCTACTTGATGAAAAGAAACTCTCGAAGGTTGTTTTGACTTCAAATGTTGCTGCCTGATTTACTCCATTAAAAATTTTAAACCAAAAATTTGTTGATTGACTTTAAATTAGCCTTAAAAAAAACATTTTAGAAAGTGTTAAAAAACAACCACTTACAGCTAAAGTAAAAATTCTTCCAAAAACTATATAAACAAACAAAAAAGTTTATTTTTACTCAATATTTGAACATTTTAACCATATCTTCAAACATGTCCATGTTGAACATTTCAAATTAATTCACTTTATTTCGAAACAAATGCTCAGAGTTATATACATAATATTGGTTTCTGGCTTTTTCATACTTAGCCACAGCCAGATGGTTACAGATA
>RCNF010000513.1_pt1 | contig 19795 bp, 20 predicted proteins | sample 2041311 | NCBI WGS metagenome assembly RCNF01 (sample SAMN09708228, study PRJNA481090) | Marine sediment metagenome, whole genome shotgun sequencing project. | biome: marine sediment; feature: ocean; material: sediment; isolation source: Sewage treatment plant 2 marine sediment (STP2) ... | reverse complement strand
ATCCCATTCAAAAAATCCTTATTCTTATCCTATCTGCTGTGCGTTCACTCCCTGAATAATTGGCTGTAAGCCTGGGAGGTGTTTATTAATTCCTCGTGAGTTCCACTGGCGATGATTTCTCCATGCCGGATCACTAAAATTTGATCTGCCCAGCGAATTTGAGAGAGACGGTGAGTAATGATTAATGTTGTTCGGCCTTTGGCTGCTGCAAAGATCGCTTTTTGAATTTCGTCCTCTGTAGCACTGTCAATCGAACTAGTTGAATCATCCAGGATTAATATGCGGGGATCAGTCAAAAAAGCTCGTGCAAGGGCCAATCGTTGCCGTTGACCTCCGGATAAAGTCACACCTCTTTCACCAAGCACAGTTTCATACCCATCCTTAAAGGAAAGGATAAAATCATGCGCCTGAGCAGATTTGGCTGCTCGTTCGATCTCTTCCTGAGTTGCATCTGGTTTCCCGAAGGCAATATTTTCGGTGATGCTGTTGGAAAACAGGAAAATATCCTGTTCGATGATCGAGATTTGCTTTCTAAGAACGGACAAATTCCAATCCCTGACATCTACATCATCAATCATGATTGAACCTGAAGTAGCATCGTAGGTCCGGTTGAGTAATTTTGCCAACGTTGTTTTCCCAGATCCCGTTTGACCTACGATAGCCACGGTTTGTCCCGGATTTAATGTAAAATCAATCCCGGAAATTGAGGAATCGTTATCCGGATAAGCATAAGTAACACCATCAAACTGAATTTTACCTTTCATATCCGCCGAATATCCAGACTGATTTTGATCCAGCTCGGTTTCCTGATTGATTAATTCCAGGATACGGCGGGATCCAGCAATTCCCAGTGATACCTGGGAATATGCAAAGAGGGATACAAAGGTAGGAAATCCCAGCAATCCCAACAACCCAAAATAACCAGCAATGTCTCCTATTTCCAGCAATCCCCGCTGGTAAAGAGTAATCGCATGGAATAATCCACCAGCCTGGGTTAATCCCATCAATAACAATGGAAGGAATCGTGCTTCTACATCTCCTTGGAGAATTTCTTTATTCCTGAACCTGCGGGCGTTTTTCCCAAATAGCCCGACCTCACTTTCTTCTTCTGCCATGCCTTTCACAATCTCAATTCCATCAATCGCTTCTGCCAACCGTGAATTTAAGGCGCCAAATGCTTTTCTGACCGCAGTGGTGATCGGTTTCAATTCATATAAATATTGCCAGAGGGCTAAAATATAAAGGATCAGGAAAATTAGCGGGGCAGCTATCAGAGAGGGATGGTATTGGCTGGCAAAAATTATCGGCATAAAAATAAAGTTCGCTGAACCTACAACCAGGTTAAAACCCGGGCTGAACATAAAATTGATTTCCCTGACATCATTGGTTGCCCTGGCCATTACATCCCCCACTGGCAGCAGGCTGTGGTAAGTCATACTTTTCCCCAGCAGACTGGTATAGAATTCATGGCGGATATCACGTTCCATCCGTTGGCCAATCAGCTCAGCGCTGAAATTCCTTCCCAACTGCAAAATTCCCCGGACAAATTGGGTACTGACAATTAAGAGGGCAAATCTCAACAGGGACTCAACCCGGGGAGGATCCTCCAGCATGGCGTTTAACGCCAATCCAATAATCAAAGGCACTACGGATGCAAGGGCTGCGTTGCCTATCGCCCCTAGCAGCATGATTATTCCCAGATGCCAATATTGCAGAAAGTGGGCTGTTATCCACCTGCCCGGACTGTGGCGATTGGCACGAACCGCAGGAGGGACCTGGTAATCCTCTGGCAGCGTGAATTCCGTAGTGAGATATATGCTCTCATCCATTAATTATTCTCGATTCGCTGCTGATCCTGGATTTCATCCGGAAACACCAGATCCTTCATAATTCCAAATGGTCCAAAACAGTCCAGATCTTGATAGGTGATCTCCCGGATCTCCTCATTACCTGGATTGATTAAATAAATCCGCTCATCAAAAACCAGCAGAGGGATTTCTCTTCCGATATCAACAGCTTGAGCTCTAATGTAGTCTGAATATTTAATGGAATTCTCTATTGTGGCTGGATAATGGGAAAATATTTTTTCAAAAACCCGCTGAAATTGGATTTTGTAATCAGTATTAATCAGGGAGAGATTGCTGATAATCCAGCATTGATCCCTGTATTCCCAATAATATGACAGCCCCAGGAAAGACCCATTACTGTCCAGGTATGGGAAAAATGGAAAAGCCCGGCAGGTCAGTGATCTGAATTCTCTCTGACAGTGTCTGTGTCCAAGACATTGAAGCAAAACCTGCCCGGGTTGAACTTGCCTAGTGAGCTCCTCTTTGTCAATTTCTGAAGATCCTTGCCATTGACGCCATAAATCTGTCTCTGATCTTAAATATTCCCATTCCAGATCATAAGCTGAGGGAACCACTAATTGGATATCGCAGCAAATCGGGATTCCATAATCGTTAAAAGGCCCACATTTCTCACCGCAGTCTATCCCCGACAACGGCAGAGAAAACTCCTTATACAGCTCCTCAAAGCTGATTTCGGAGTTAGTTTCTGCCATCATCAAGAAGAACCTCTTTTTGTCATTAGCTGCTTAATATACTCAAGTGCATCTTCCCTGGTTTGGATTCCACCCTGTACTTGTGCCTCACGGAGAAGCTCCAAGAAATTGCCAATCTCGGGTCCTGGATCAAGATTCAGGTCAGCTTGCAGATCGTCCCCGTTTAATAATGGGAGGGGATCAACCCATAATTCCTTCTTTTCCCACCAGCCTTCTAGTAATGTTCTGGCTTTATCTAATTGTTCTGGCCAGCTGGTCTGAAGAGAGGATTGTTCTTCTTCTGCTGCGAAAGTGGCTAATGCCAAGACGATTCCCTCCAACCCGGCTTCGCGAGGTTCTTTAAAGAATCGGTAGATCTCAATGGGATTGTTCTTTATATCCAGGTCAGAGAATTTCTGATAGGCTTGAACCGCGCTTATCGTTTTCTCCAACCGGTTTTTTTCCTGGTTGCTGAGATGAAATCTATCCACTATGGTGGATAACTGCATCGAGGAGATATCAGAGTCCTGATCCCCTTCCCTGTGCTGTTTAATCAGCAAACTCAGGTATGATAATTCGTAAACTGATCTCCCGGGGACAAATTCCTCCTGCAAATAAGATTGGAAATCCCTCCGGTATCGACCCAACCGGTGAACAAATACACCATAAGCCCAATTTGAGGCAGCTTCGGAATTAAACTCTTCCTTTAACAATGACCACAGAGCTTCAAGTTTACGGAGGGAGTTCTGCTGACCTTTAGTAAACTCATGCAATAATACTGCCTGATAAATCCCCAGAATCTGAAGGGAAGCGAGAGCGGCTGCTTGATTGGGGCCTTCTAAGATCCGGAAAAATTCATCCCTAATTCTTTCGGGAGAAACCTGAGCTAGATCTATTCCGAACTCCCGGATTTGTTTTTTTGTATCAGGGAGAATTAATAATCCGAATTGAGCTGCCATCCGGACTGCCCTCATACCCCTGAGGGGGTCCACACGTAGCGACTGATCGGACGTACTTCGTAATTGTTTGTCTTTTAGATCTCTCACTCCCTGGCAAGGGTCAATAATTTGCTGATCATGATAAATATCTATTGCCATCGAGGTAATTGTAAAATCCCGTGTTAATAAATCCTCTTCGATCGTATTTCCCTGAAAAGTTGTAAAATCAACCACAAGGCGTTTCCATTGTTCATCTCTCAATATCACTCTTCCCGCTTGGCGTTCTTTATCAAGCAGGTAATAATCCCCATTTAAACTATCGGCCACCTTTTTTGCCAGGATAATTGTGTCTTCGGGCAGCGCAAAATCCAAATCGTGGATAGGATTGCCCAAAAATAGATCCCGCACTGCTCCTCCAACCAAAAAAGCCGCGGAGGGTTTTATCACCTCCACGATTTGATAGTAGAGCGGTGGGAATGTAGAGATCATTTTCATATATTAACCCAAACTTCTTGGAAAATAGGCCGGGCTTTGAAGTTCAAAGAACCAGGATCTATTCTCAGCTTTACCATAGTTAACCCCCTAAACTGAAGATCCTTCCAGTAGGAAAATAATTAGTGATCCGGTGGAGTATATTTATCTTCATTCACTACGCCAATGAATGGCAGTTCACGATAAAACTCATCCAAATCTAACCCATATCCAAAGACATATTTGTTGGGTATCTCAAAACCGACATAATCAATCGGCACTTCAACTTCTCGTCTTTCTGCCTTATCCAATAAAGTGCAGACTTTTAAAGAAGCTGGTTTTCTGGTAGCTAGAAGTCCCATAACCGATGATAAAGTATGTCCGCTATCCACTATATCCTCAACCAGCAGCACATCACGAGCTTGAATATCATCCCGGAGGTCCATGGTGAGCCGAACTTGACCAGAAGCTTCCCGGATTCCGGAACCATAGGAAGAGATTGCCATAAAATCAATCGAGTGGGGTACCGAGATCGCCCGCATGAGATCTGTTAAAAAAACAACGCCACCCCGGAGGATACAAACCAGGTGTAAATCCTTTCCCTGATAATCGCGGCTGATAATTTCCCCTAACTCCTTAACCTTGTCCTGAAGCTCCTCTCCCTGGATGAGGACCTCACTGAGAAAATCCTGGTACGATTGCATATCCTATTCCTTTTTCCCTCTGGGGACCTGATGATGTATTCTGCAGCGGGCTTCATACATCTCCGAAGCGCCTACAATTATTATCGGGTCTTCGTAATGAGCTGGTTCACCATCTACCAGCCGTTGCGTTCGGGTTGCATCTTCTCCGCAAACCATACAGATAGCTTGAAGTTTATCAACCACTTCCGCCTGCGCCAACAATATGGGCATCTGACCAAAAGGTTCTCCTCTGAAATCCATATCCAATCCACCCACGATCACCCGTATTCCTTGATCCACTAAACCTTGCACTACGGAAATTATTTCCTTTTCAAAAAATTGAGCTTCATCAATTGCCACGAGGGTGACATCATCACGCAGTAAGACGGGAATTTCGGAAGTGTTCTCAATCGGGAATGCATCATATTCGTTGCCTGCGTGGGAGGTGACCTTTTCATTGCTGTAGCGGATATCAAATCCCGGCTTAAATACCTGGATCTTCTGCTTGGCAATAATCGCTCTCCTTAATCTACGCAGCAGTTCATCGGTTTTACCGCAGAACATAGGTCCGGTAATTACTTCCAGTCTTCCATGATGATGTTTCATTGTTACCCTCGTTTATAGTAAATTAATAAGATGAATGCATGGAATCCAACAAAAAACAGGCAGAGTTTGTCTGCCTGTATTTTATCAAAAGAAACGGTACTTTACCTTTAAACTGTGATCACTTCAGCAGCTTCAGGGATTTCAAAATTCTGAGCGCGTAAGGCTTTCTTTAGATCAATCAGTGATTTCCGTCCAAAACCCTTAATTTCAAGCAGAGGTTGATCTCCATTTTCCATAATGGCCAAAAGATCAGCAACTGATGCTAATTTAGCATCCAGTAATGCGTTGGTTACTCGTGTTCCAAGTTCTAAGATTTCCACAGACACATCGGAAGAAATCTTTTTTGTTTCCCGGGCATCTTTCTCTTTTTGAATTTCTTCATGAGATTTTAGTTTCTTATAGAACCGGTCAACTTGTCCTTCTGAGTCAACGATGCGCTGTTCTCCAGTGAAAAATGGATGACAGGCAGAGCAGACATCTGTCCGGATTGCTTCTTTTGAAGATCCAGTTGTCCAGGTATTCCCGCAAGCGCAGGTCACTGTAGCATTAGGATAATATGTTGGTTGAATTTCTTCTTTCATCTCTATAATCCTTATTACCGCGTGGGATATACGTGTACCCGCTTCTTCCCACCGCGGAATGTCTGGTAGGTTACAAAACCTTCAGCAGTAGCAAACAAGGTATCATCACCACCCCGGCCTACATTTTCACCAGGATGAATGCGTGTACCGCGTTGACGAACCAGGATATTCCCAGACCGAACTTGTTCACCACCGAATTTTTTTACACCCAATCGTTTAGCGTTGCTGTCTCGTCCGTTGCTGGTTGAACCGCCACCTGTTTTATGAGCCATTTTTTTCTCCTGATTTCTTCACAATCTTATCAACCTGTAGCAATGTATATTTTTGGCGATGACCCTGTTTTCTCCGGTAACGAACTTTTGGTTTATATTTAAACACAATGATTTTAGGGCCTTTTATTTGATCTGTGACGGTTGTTTTAACCTGAGCTCCTTTAATTACTGGAGTCCCAATTATAACCTTTTTTCCATCTGCAATAAATAACACCTCATCCAGGGTTACTTTATCTCCCGGTTCATTGGTAAGCTTATCAACCTGAAGTATTTCTCCAGGGATAACTTTATACTGTTTGCCACCACTTATAACAATTGCGTATTTCATACTCTCTCCTCCAATCTTCACTTCACCGTTCACCCTGTGTTCGCTACACTTATCCACAGGACCGCGGGGAAGTTGGGGGTATTAATCCATGCCAATAGGCTGCAGAAGGACCTATTCCTTCAGTGCCGTGCCATTATACCAGAGACTTTTAGACTGTCAATGAAAATGCAGCTCGTGGGGTAAATACCTACGAAAAATAGATAATAATCCGCGTTTAATCTCCTGATAATCATTAGATTTTGACCTGTATCTTGTCACTATCAAAGGGGAAATGAATCTCATATAATTATGCTAACCAAAAAAGCAAACACTCTTTAAACCATTTTTTAGTTTGTGTTATAAATGGTACTGAATACTTATCGGTTTCAGTGGAATATGCTCCAGAAAGGAGATTAATTAATGGCAGTTACCGGATGGATTGTAGTAGATGACCTTTACTGTAAAGGCTGCAGTCTCTGCGTTGAGGCCTGTCCCCAGGAAGTATTGCGCCTGGATATGGATCGACTCACATCAAAAGGTTATCACCCGGCTCAGATGATTGAAAAAATCTGTACGGGGTGTGGAATTTGTGCAGTTGTTTGCCCTGATGCTGCAATCACAGTTTATCGAGAAAAACCCGAGAAAAAGGCCAGGAGGTAATCCAGTGGCAAAAGAATTATTAAAGGGAAATCACGCCTTTGCAGAAGCGGCGATCCGGGCGGGTGTGGAAGCTTTTTATGGGTACCCAATCACACCCTCAACAGAATTCCTAGAATATATGTCCAGCCGCCTGCCCTCTTTGGGAAGGGCCTTTGTCCAGGCGGAAAGTGAAGTTGCTGCGATCAATATGGTATATGGAGCAGCCTGTACCGGGAAGCGAGTGATGACTGCTTCATCCAGCCCTGGTATCAGCTTGATGATGGAAGGAATCTCCTATATAGCCGGCACGGAAGTCCCGGCAGTAGTCGTAAATGTGATGAGGGGAGGTCCAGGTTTGGGAAATATCGCTCCCTCTCAAGGTGATTATTACCAGATGGTAAAAGGTGGTGGACACGGAGATTACTTCCCGATCGTACTCGCACCTGCAAGTGTTCAGGAAGCCATTGACTACATTTCTCTGGCATTTGACCTGGCTGAAAAATATCGTTCCATTGTTCATGTAATTGTAGATGGCAACATGGGGCAGATGATGGAGCCGGCGGAACTCCCCCCCATGAAGGAGCTTCCCACAGAAGTCCCGGATTGGGCTGTTTCTGGAGCAAAAGGCAGGGAACCAAATATCTTGACATCAATTTATATTGATCCAAAAGATGAAGAAGTAACTAATCTTCGATTGCTGAAACGTTGGAAAGAGATCGAAAAGAATGAAGTTTTGTATGACGAATACGAAGTGGATGATGCCGAATTTTTGGTGATCGGTTTTGGAACTTCCGGACGAGTGGCATCTTCTGCCATTCGTGAAGCCCGGAATGAAGGAATTAAGGCAGGATTACTGCGTCCGATAACCCTGGCCCCCTTCCCCCAGGACCGGCTGAACGAACTTACTAAACAGGTCAAAAGAATATTAGTGGTTGAGATGAATTCCGGGATGATGCTGGACGATATAATGAAGATTGTCCAGGGCAAAGTTCCCGTTGAATTCTATGGCAGAATGGGTGGTGTCACTCCCCTGCCAGATGAATTATTGGATGAAATCAGGCGTGTTTCCCAAAATAAAGGACCCGCTCCAAAAGATCCGCGAGATGAATGGATTCCCCGCCTAGAACAACAGATAACAGGAGAAAAATAATGGTTTCAACAACAGCAGAAGTTATCTACCAACGACCGGAAGCCTTTACAGACGTCCACACTCATTATTGTCCCGGCTGCACTCACGGTACAGCTCACCGTCTAATCGCAGAAGTGATCGACGAAATGGGATTGCGCGAAAAAACCATCGGTGTTGCACCGGTAGGATGCTCGGTTTTCGCATACAAATACTTTAATATGGATTTTGTCGAAGCCGCTCATGGACGGGCGCCAGCAATGGCGACCGGAATTAAGCGGGTTCTTCCGGAAAATACTGTTTTTACCTACCAGGGTGATGGAGACTTGGCTTCTATTGGTATGGCAGAAATTATGCATGCAGCAATCCGGGGAGAAAATATCACCGTAATATTCATCAACAATGCCATTTACGGCATGACTGGCGGACAGATGGCACCCACCACTCTTCCTGGTATGAAAACCACATCATCCCCCTTTGGTCGAGATGTTGAACTGGCTGGAAGCCCGGTTCGAATGGCAGAAATACTAGCCACTATTGACGGGACTGGTTATGCTGTCAGACGAAGTTTACATGATGCGCCGAATATCAGGAAATCGAAAAAAGCCATCCGTTTAGCTTTTGAAGCGCAGGAACAAGGATTGGGTTTTTCTATAGTAGAACTGCTTTCCTCGTGTCCGACCAATTGGAAATTATCTCCCCAGGATGCGTTGGGATTTATTGCTGATGAAATGATCCCAGTATTCCCCCTGGGAGACTATAAAGTCTCCCCCACTCTGGCATCACTGAAGGTATAAGGAGTTCTTTGGTATGAACGAAACCAGTATCATTATTTCCGGGTTTGGCGGTCAGGGAACCCTCTTCTCAGGTCAGGTTCTCGCTTACGCGGCAATGGATAACGGACTTGAAGTCACCTGGATTCCCTCTTATGGTCCCGAAATGCGGGGCGGTACGGCCCATTGTACAGTGATAGTCTCTGAAGAAGCAATCGGTTCCCCCTTGGTCAGAAAACCTGACGTTGTTCTGGCGCTGAATCTGCCCTCAGTGGACAAGTATGAAAAATTAATGCCTGAAGGCGGCGTTTTGGTCGCAAATTCCTCCCTGTTTAACCGGGAGATAACGCGGAAGGATATCGTATCTTTATTGATCCCGGCCAATCAAATCGCTGAGAGAATCGGCATGGCCCGGTTGGCAAATATGATTATGGTTGGCGCAATGGTTGCCCTAAAACCGATCTTACCGCTCGATGCAGTGAAAAAAGCCCTTGAAGAACATATCCCGGAAAGGCACAAAAAAACCTTGCCAATGAACTATTCGGCCATGGATGAGGGTTTTGAATTCGCCAGCAAGGCAAATTAATGAAACGGTTCGAAATCCTTGAAGGATATTCGAGCAATTAATTTAAATATAAAGCGGTGCTTATACTAAGCACCGCTTCTTTTATTGATACAACTAGATTTTTTTAGTCTGCTGCGGGCACGGGTTCTGCCGAATCAGCTGCACTAGATCCACTGACATTATATGCCTGTCCCCAGAGGTGGCCGTTGATAGCAAATGAATATACCGTGGTGAACAGCACACCTATCACGCAGGCAATGGTACCCAATGAGGCGACCAGGCTGGCTACAATCCCGCCCAGCAAAACCATAGCATAGGTGCCGAGATTATTCCTAACCACCTTAAAAATCTCACCCAACTTAAAGGCAGCACCAAAATCACCTGTGGCAGCATACCGGGCAACTGCAGCAGGCAGTATCATGTACGCCACGATGCTGTAAAGGATCGTTATGCAGGTAAAACAGGCTGTGAGAACCCACAGAGCAGTTGTCAGTGCTTCCTGATCATAGGAATCTGTCAGGAATGGCAGACCTGAACCACAGCTCTGAATGAGGATTACAGGCAGAAAAATTATAAAGGCAATCACAAAAACCATAAAACCGCGAGACAGATATCCTCCAAAGTCGCTCCAATCAGGAAGAACCTCAGCATCGCCATTTATCACTCGTTTTGTGATTTCCACGCCCCACCCAAGTACTAGGAAGATACCAATGACGGGAATTAAAGAAATCAAGCCGCCTACCGCGATTTTCTTTACCCAATCTTCATCTTCAAATACAAAAGAAAAAGCCTTTCCAAAATCCATTTTCTCTCTCCTTATTAATCTAACTGTTAAAACGAATTAATTCGACAGGTTTATTGAATAATAACATGATTTTGGAATTTATCTTTATTAACTAAATAAAAAAAAGAGCAAAGGATTCCCTTTGCTCTTATCTAATTTATGTAATCGGGCCTTATTTGCGGTGGTTAAGGGCAGATTGGGCTGCAGCCAAGCGCGCAACCGGTACACGGAAGGGTGAACAGCTGACGTAATTTAACCCGATCTGGTAGCACCAATCGATGGATTCCGGATCACCGCCATGCTCGCCGCAGATCCCAACTTCGAGATCGATTCGTGTTCCACGGCCCTTCTTCACGGTCATATCCATCAATTGCCCCACTCCATGGATATCGATAGTCTGGAAAGGATTTTTCGGGAGAATACCATCTTCGACGTATTTCACCAGGAAATTCCTTTCAGCATCATCTCTGCTATATCCAAAGGTAAACTGGGTCAGGTCATTGGTCCCGAAGGAGAAGAACTCTGCAGTTTCAGCAATCTCATCTGCAGTTAATCCAGCCCTGGGAATCTCGATCATGGTGCCGAATTTATACTCAAATTCAACCCCTTTCTCTTTCATGACTTTTGCAGCAATTTCTTCCAGTTTGGGCTGGATGAAATGCAGCTCATTGATATGACCGGTCAGCGGAATCATGACCTCAGGATGAGGTTCAAAGCCCCGCAGTTTTACATCGGCAGCCGCTTCAAAGATAGCCCGAACCTGCATGCTGACGATTTCTGGCATCATCACACTCAATCGGACACCTCGCAGCCCCATCATGGGATTGCTTTCATGCAAACTTTGAATGTTAACCAGAAGATCTTCTTTTTCCTGGTCCACTTTTTCTTGAATCCGGTTGGCGATGACTTCTTCGAGCAATTCATGCTCGTCCGGCATAAACTCATGCAGCGGGGGATCAATCAAGCGGATAATTACTGGCAATCCAGTCATGGCTTCAAACAAGCCGTCAAAATCACTCCGCTGGTATGGCAGCAGCTTATCAAGTGCCGCCTGTCGTTTTTCAACACTGTCAGACAGTATCATATCCTGGACAACGGGCAGTCTTTCCGGCTCAAAGAACATGTGCTCTGTTCGGCAAAGACCGATGCCTTGCGCGCCGTAGGATCTTGCCCGGCGAGCATCTTCAGGATAATCTGCGTTGGCCCAGACCATCAAACCACGGGTCGGCCAACCTTTGGGTGCAGTTCGGATATCATTGGAAGCAGAAATCTCGTCAGCCCATCCCAGAAGTTCCATTAATTCTGTCTGTTCCTCAAGGGAAGGAGCAACCGAGGGAATTTCACCCAAAAATACTTCACCACTGGTCCCGTCAACAGAAAGGTAATCCCCTTCTTTAACAGTGACTCCACTCGCTACCAACTCCCGTTTTTCCATATTAATTTTGATATCAGAAGCGCCAACAACACAAGGAACCCCAAATTGACGGGCTACCACGGCCGCATGGGAAGTCGCGCCGCCTTCACTAGTGAGAATGCCTTTGGAAGCCAGCATACCGTGAACGTCATCCGGTTTTGTGAAAGGCCGGACCATAATGACATCCTGTCCATCATTTTTGGATTTTCCTTCCGCGGTATCTGCATCAAAATAAATCCGGCCTACAGCTGCACCCGGAGATGCATTGACGCCGGTGGCAATCATCTTTCCTTCTTTTTCAGCTTTTTCTTTTTCAGAGGTATCAAATTGGGGATGAAGCAAGGTATCAACCTGATCTGGAGTAACCTTGTGAATTGATTCTTCTTTGGAGATAAGACCTTCATTGACCATATCCACTGCAATCTGGACGGCTGCTTTAGCCGTTCGTTTTCCATCGCGGGTTTGAAGCATCCATAACTTACCCCGTTCAATAGTGAACTCTACATCTTGCATTTCCCGGTAATGCTTTTCGAGATTGATGGTGATGTCCTGGAATTCCTTGTACACTTCAGGCATATCAGCGTTGAGCTTATCGATGTCATCAGCATTGCGGATTCCGGCAACCACGTCTTCTCCCTGGGCGTTAAGCAAATATTCTCCCCAGAGTTTGTTTTCTCCCGTGGAGGGATTCCGTGTAAAGGCAACTCCTGTACCCGAAGCTTCTTCCATATTGCCGAAAACCATGGTCATTACGTTGACCGCGGTCCCTAGATCGTGGGGAATACCAGCAGCGTTTCGATAATCTACAGCTCTTTTTCCATTCCAGGATGCAAAAACTGCTTCGGTAGCCAAACGCAGCTGCTCGGCGGGATCCTGTGGAAAATCAAATCCCTTTTCTTTTTTAATAATCTTCTGGAACTCGGCGGTGAGTTTTTTCCAATCATCCGCCTTTAGACCGGTGTCTAAAACCACACCTTTTTTCTCTTTGTATTCATTCAGAACTTCTTCAAATGCTTCATCATCGATTTCAAGCACAACTGACCCAAACATCTGCACTAATCGCCGGTATGCGTCATATACGAATCTTTCATCACCGGTCAGGGCTACCATGCCCTTGGCAGTTTCATCGTTTAAGCCGATATTCAATACCGTGTCCATCATGCCGGGCATGGATTTAACAGCTCCCGAACGACAGGAAACAAGCAAGGGATTTTTTACATCACCAAATTTTTTTCCTGTGAGGTCTTCGGTAGCTTTCATCGCAGCCAATTCCTGGTCCCACATCCCATCAGGGAATTTTTCTCCCCCGTCGATATATGCGTTACAGGCTTCAGTTGTCACTGTAAATCCAGGAGGAACCGGGATTCCAATCCTGGTCATCTCTGCCAGGTTTGCCCCTTTTCCACCCAATAATGAGCGGACATCATCCCACGCACCACCAACATGCGCTTCCGCTTCTTCTACTTCCTGAAATGAATAGACCCATTTCTGGTCTGCCATCATAAACCTCCTACTACTTTAACAATTACATTATTTCTGTCTCGGAGGCATGCCTCCAAGCGTATTATTTTACCATTTATTTTATAAGTAGCTGGGCACAACTTCAATCTGGTGAACCTTTTTTAATTTTGTTCCTGGAGCCAGGATCTGATCTCAGGGTGAAAATTCCCCATCAAGCTCCTTCATTAACCCTTCGCAGGCTCTTTTTATAATATCAAAGGTGCTAATAAATCCACCCGGACCTCCATAGTATGGATCAGGAACGTCCAGATTTTTTCCTGCCTCGGGATCAAATTCCCTCATCAAGTGGATTTTATCACTCTGTTCTGATGAAACAGCCCAACTCAGCAGGGAACGTTTATTTTCTTTATCCATGGCAATGATCAGGTCAAACTGGTCAAAATCATCTTCGGTAAATTGCCTGGCTCTGCCTGAATACACCAGGCCTCTCTCCGCGGCTACTTCACGCATCCGGCTGTCCGGTTTTTCACCTGTATGGTGAGCAATCGTGCCGGCGGAATCTACCTCATATAGATTTTCAACCCCTTCCTTCTCTGCAAGTTGTAGAAAAATACTTTTCGCGAGGGGACTGCGTATAATATTGCCCTGACATACAAAACATATTCTCATAATACTCCTCCTACCCTTCTATCCTACCATCCCGATAGACCGGGTCAATCCTTTCAAATATGGGATCAAACTCACCTGGGGGAAATGTTAACAAAATACTGAGCATCAGCGGGGAAAACCAGATTTGACCTCGAAGAACAGCGGGTATACTTTAGAGTAAAAAGGGATATACATGCAATTCCATAGTCTATTTTAAATAATCGTGTATAATAGAGATAAGTTCAGGGAAGGTACAATCTTCCCCAGGAATTGAACCAAAACTTTGTTATAAATCAGTCTCTGATGAAATCATCAGAACAAACATTGGGGTTTTATTAAACCGGAGGATGAATGAACCCTCCAGCCCCTCAATAATCAGGTCGCCAAAGAAAATAATCAGCGGCCGCGGTACAAATAAAACGATCTACCATCACAAAGTGGTATTGAAGCAGTACTCACATTGGCATATAGAACGGATACCAAGTGGAAAAGGACCAACGCTAGGTAACAGGACAACCATACCCAATCACACCTGACGTCCTAGCGTACCACATTTTAGTGTATGGGATCATGAAGTATATTTTTACAGCCGTGGCCGATCAAGGCGCTATCACGGCTGTATTATGTTAACTGTAACCAAGCTGGAATCTCAGAAAAAGAACCCGCAGCGGTTGAATGTCTATCTCAATGGTGAATTTGCATTCGGCGTTTCCCGGGCAGCAGTTCCCTGGCTGGAAGAGGGAAATGAACTCAGCCAGCAAAAAATTAAAACTCTGCAAACCGAAGACCAGGTAGAGCAGGCTTTTCAGAGGGCGCTGCACTACCTTAGTTTCCGCGTACGTTCTGAAAAAGAAATCCGCCTGAATCTCCAAAAACATCAAATACCGGAAAATATCATTGATCCAGTCCTGAACAGACTGCGGGAAAGATCACTGGTTGATGACCGGGAATTTGCACAACAGTGGATTGACAACCGGAACAGGTTTCATCCCCGCGGGAAAAGAGCTCTTTCTTCAGAGCTGTACCAGAAAGGAATCCCCTACCAAATTATTGAAGAAACCCTTAATGATCTGGATGAAAATGAACTAGCCTATAAATTTGCCCGGAAAAAAGTGGACAAGTTAAAAACTCTTGATAAATCTAATTTTCAAAAGAAAATGTATGGCTACCTATCCCGCCGTGGTTTTGATTACGGTTTAAGCAAAGAAGTTGTTAGGGATTTGTGGATTGAGTTGGAAAAGCAATCATAATTTATTAATTATTTACCTGATCGAGATAATGATCAATAAAAAAGGGGTTACCCCATGAATGGATATTTATTAATTGTCGCTTTAATCGCCCTTGTCTTAGGGTCCGTAATCGGGTTTTTCGTCAAGAATTATCAAATTGTACGGGAGACAGACAAAAAACAGAATAAAGCCAATAAGGTCCTTGTCGAGGCTGAAAGAAAATCGACCGAGTTAGTGAAAGAAGCCCAGGATCGGGCGATCGAAATCACACAAGCAGCAGAAAAAGATGCCCATAGCCGCAGAACCGAAATCACTCGCTTTGAAGAGCGTCTGCAGAGCCGGAGCGATCAACTTGACCGCCGGGCTGAAAAGCTGGAAGATCGGGAACACGCGATCAGTCAGCGTCAAAGCTCTCTCGATAAAAAAGCCAATCAAATTGAGGAGATGCATCTCGAAGTCTCTCAAGAGCTTGAAAAAGTAAGCCAATTAACTCAGGCGGAAGCCAAGGATATACTGCTTGAGCGAGTGGAACAGGAAGCCAGGAATGATATGTCCCGGATTGTGCGCGAAATTGAAGCTGAAGCCAGGGAGCAGGGTGAACGTAAAGCCAGGAAATTGATCGCAGATGCAATCCAACGGGTCGCCTCGGATCATGTTGAAGAAGTGACTTCTTCAACCGTACCGCTGCCTTCAGATGACATGAAAGGTCGAATTATTGGCCGCAACGGACGCAATATCAGGGCCTTTGAAAAAGCAGCCGGAGTGGATGTGATCGTTGATGACACCCCGGAAGCAGTTACGATCTCCTGTTTTGATTCCGTCCGGAGAGAAGTCGCCAAACAAGCCATGAAAAAATTGGTGCTTGATGGAAGGATCCACCCGGCGCATATTGAAAAAATCGTTGAAAAAGAAAAAGAAGATATTGAAAAGGTTATCATGGAAGCTGGAGAACAGGCAGCATTTGACGCCGGTGTTCCCGGATTGCATACAGATATCCTCAAAATGCTCGGGCGACTTAAATTCCGGACCTCCTACGGCCAGAATCAGCTCGCTCATGCTGTAGAATCCGCCCAATTGGCTTCGGTGCTCGCTTCTGAGATGGGTGCAAATGTTGAAGTATCCAAAGCGGCCGGTCTTTTGCATGACCTTGGAAAAGCCATGGACCATAACGTGGAAGGCACTCATGCTCAGCTGGGAGCCGAATTTGCTGAAAGACACGGTGTTCCCTCCCAGATTGTGAATGCCATTGCCTCCCACCATCATGAAGTTGAACAGGATACTGTTGAAGCTGTGATTGTTGAGGCTGCTGATGCAATTTCGGGTGCCCGACCTGGTGCACGCCGGGAAGGCCTGGAACAATACCTCAAGCGTGTCCGGGCTCTGGAAGATGTTGCCAATTCCTATGATGGAGTAAAGAGCAGCTATGCTTTGCAGGCTGGTCGGGAAGTCCGGATCTTTGTTCGTCCAAAAATGGTTGACGATCTTGCTGCTTCCCGCCTTGCCAGGGATATCTCAAAAACTATTGAAGAAACTATGCAGTATCCAGGCAAGATCAAGGTCACTGTCATCCGGGAAACACGGACAGTGGATTACGCCAAATAAATCCAGATTTCTATTTAAAAAGGAACCCGGAGTTTGAAAACTCCAGGTTCCTCTATTTTAACCAAGATCCCAGTCCTTTTAGAAGGATCGGGATCTTAACTCTTATTTTCTATTTTAGAAATGGGTTATCCCGTCTCTCGTCACCAACTGTCGTCTCAGGCCCATGTCCGGAAAAGATCCGGGTCTCATCAGGGAGCGGAAGCACATGTTTCTGGATGGAATCTATCAAAGTTGAATAACTGCCCCCCAATAAATCCGTCCGACCAATTCCCTGCTTAAAAATTACATCCCCGCTGAATAGAATTCCATCACTCTGGCAGTGAAATACAACATGTCCTGGAGAATGTCCCGGGGTATGATGAACCTGAAATTGGTATTTGCCAATAGAAAGCATTTCCCCTTCTTTAAAGGCATGCTCGGGCTTGGGCACTGATTTCATCGGTACACCAAACATAATTGCGCCGCCTTTGACTTTCCATAGATTCAGGTCTTTGGGGTGCAGCCCCACAAAAAAATCGTCTTCCTCACTCAAATTTAGACCGTTGAGTAAATCTGCCAGACCTCCAAAATGGTCAAAATGAGCATGCGTGATCCAGATACTCTGAACTTTCCAGCCTAATTTTTGGATCTGCTTAGCCAAAAGGTCTCCATCCCAGGCGGGATCAATCACCACAGCTATCTTACTTTCCGGGTCAGCTACAATATAAGTATTGGTAACAACCGGTCCTAATACAAGCTTTTCAATTTCAAGCATAGGGTTCTAATCCTCAAATCGTATGCGGGCCAATCGTGTTTTATTATAGTCCAGAACTGCCTAAAATCACTTGGGTAAGTCCTGAACCCATGTTAAACTAAATCAATCCATCGCCACTTATTCAGGAGGCATTTAATGTCACAACATCCTCCGGAACCATTCCGGATCAAAATGGTTGAACCCATTCAGCTCATAGATAAAAAGAAACGTAAACAGGCGTTGAAGAGAGCTGGGTACAACATCTTCGGATTAAAATCTGATGAGGTATTTATTGATCTATTAACCGATTCTGGAACTGGCGCGATGAGCCAGGATCAATGGGGAGCGATGATGATCGGGGACGAATCCTACGCCGGAGCCCGCTCCTATCAAAGATTATCGGCAACCATGAATGAGATCTTTGGATTTAAACATTTTGTTCCTACTCATCAGGGAAGAGCTGCCGAAAATATACTCTGCGCTGTTATTCTCAAGGGTGGTCAATTCGTTCCTTCCAACATGCATTTTGATACCACGGAAGGAAATATCAGAGCCCGAGGCGGAAGACCTATCAATCTGGTGATCAAAGAAGCTTTTGATTCCAGCTCCGATTTCCCTTTTAAGGGCAATATGGACCTGGAAAAACTGGAGGCGTTTATCAAAAATATCGGTCCAGAAAATATTCCTCTGGGTATGATTACCATTACCAATAATGCCGGGGGAGGACAACCGGTTTCCCTGGAAAACTTGAGGGCTGTGTCAAAGATCTACCGCTCTAACAAGATTCCATTTTTTATAGATGCTTGCCGGTTTGCAGAAAACGCCTATTTCATCAAGACCCGTGAGCACGGTTATGAAAAGAAAAGCACCCTGGAAATCACCCAGGAAATCTTTGCCCTGGCTGATGGAGCAACCATGAGTGCCAAAAAGGACGCCATTGTAAATATTGGCGGTTTCCTGGCTGTAAATGATTCCGAGCTTTTTGAGAAGGTAAAGAACGAGACCATTCTCCGGGAAGGTTTTATTACCTACGGAGGCCTGGCTGGACGGGATCTGGATGCGATAGCTGTTGGATTAAAAGAAGGATTAAAAGAGGAATACCTGGCTTACCGGTTAGGACAGACAAAATACCTGGTCAGTGAGTTGAAAAAAAATCATATCCCGGTGATTGAACCTGCAGGAGGTCATGCGGTTTACATTGATGCCGGCAAGCTGCTGCCCCAGATACCCCAGGCTGAATTCCCGGGTCAGTCCCTGGTAGTGGAAATGTACCTTGAGGGAGCGATCCGGGGAGTGGAGCTGGGATCGGTTGCTTTTGCGTTTCCGGATCCCGACAGCGGCGAGATGGTGTATCCCGAGATGGAATTGGTCCGTTTGGCGCTGCCCCGCCGGACTTATACCCAGAGCCACTTGGATTATGTGGTTGAGGTTATGAAAACGATTTATAAGAAACGTGAAAAGCTGTCTGGCTACAAGATTACCAAGGCGCCAGAATTAATGCGTCATTTTTCGGCAGTATTTGAGCCGATTTAAATGAACGATAATCTGCAATCATCTCAATAGCGATCCAGAGGACTCCTCCCTCCCTGATCGCTTATACTCCCTTTCAGTGCGGTTCCCAGAAGCGGACGCTGAAAGGGGCCAAAATGACACTTTATGCATATTCCTGCGGGACACCCCTGGGTAGCTGGTCCCTACAACAAGAGAACGTTATCCTGAGAGTAAGGAATTTAATTTTTAGCGAAATATCCTGAATTCTCATCAAAGTCTTTCAAGAATGAACTTTTTCTCAGGGGTCCCCCTTGGAATATAATAAGAAGTAGATAAGATACCCAAGAAGGAAACTAATATGATCCAGAAAAAACCGTTTGGTCGCACCGGCCATGAGAGCAGCAGGACTATTTTTGGAGGGGCTTCCCTGAGTTCAGTGACCCAAGCTGAAGCAAATCACACCTTGGATTTACTCCTAAAATATAAAGTAAATCACATAGATACAGCAGCAAGTTATGGAGATTCAGAACTGCGAATTGGTCCCTGGATGAAAGATCATCGAAAGGGCTTTTTTCTGGCAACAAAAACAGAAAAACGGACCTACAAGGAGGCAATAGAAGAATTACATCGTTCTCTTGACCGCTTACAGGTTGATTATGTCGATTTATGGCAAATGCATCTTTTGGTAGATCCAGATGAATGGAATATTGCAATGAATACAGGTGGTGCCCTGGATGCTTTCATTGAAGCCAAAGAACGAGGATTAACCCGCTTCCTGGGAGTTACAGGACATGGCCTTTCTACTCCTTCAATGCATTTAAGCAGCCGAATTCTCTGAGCAGACGATCGGACTCGGTCCAGTTTTTCTGCACCTTGACAAAAAGCTCCAGATAAACCCGGGTGCCCAACATCCGCTCGATATCGACCCGGGCA
>RCNF010000512.1_pt1 | contig 19806 bp, 11 predicted proteins | sample 2041311 | NCBI WGS metagenome assembly RCNF01 (sample SAMN09708228, study PRJNA481090) | Marine sediment metagenome, whole genome shotgun sequencing project. | biome: marine sediment; feature: ocean; material: sediment; isolation source: Sewage treatment plant 2 marine sediment (STP2) ... | reverse complement strand
CGCAGTTCCAGTCGCTGCGGCTCAGTAAGCCCGCCCATGCCGCGGCGACGCGGTCCCATAGCGCGGAATAGGACTCGCCCGTGAGAAACCGGGCATCCGGATCTTCGACGTTGTCGAATGCCCGGGTGAAGAGCGTTTCCATGTCCTCGAAGTTTTCGATGTCTTGGAAACTCCCTGTTTTCGCCTCAGAAAGGCCTTCGATGACACCGATCGGAAGATCCCTCGAGCCGATGGCGAGTCGAGCCGTCTGCTGCGTGCGCCGAAGGCCGGTGCAAACTGAGAGGTCGATCGGAGCCTCGGTCAAGAGCTGTCCCAACGCTTCGGCCTGAGCGACCCCGGCTGCGTTGAGAGCGGGGTCGTGGTCGCCGGGGTCTTGGCCCGGTTCGAAATAGGACACCTCTCCGTGTCTCGCCAAGTACACCCTGCGTCGTTTCTTCACTGCGCGGCAGCATAGCAGCGGGTGCTCGGTGGCGCTTTGGCTGCTATCGTCGCCGCATGTATCAGATGAAGTGGGCGCTCATCCTCCTTGGCGCCGTGGCGGTCGTAGGTTGCACCAAGAAAGAAACCCCCGCTCCTGCGCCGGACGAAGCAGCGGCCATCGAGAAAGAAAAGCCGGCCGTGGAGCCGATCCTGCCGCTCCCGAGCACGGTCGACGTCAACATGGACAAGGTGTTGCTCGGCAGGAGCCTCTACCACGACACGATTCTTTCGGGAGACGGGACGGTCGCCTGCGTCACCTGCCATTCGCTCGATCATGGCGGTGCAGAGCCCCGCAAGACCTCCACCGGTATTGCCGGACAAATCGGGCCGATCAATTCACCGACGGTCTTGAACTCGGGATACAACTTCGTTCAGTTCTGGGATGGGCGTGCGAAGGACCTGCAGGAGCAGGCCGCCGGTCCGGTCACGAACCCGATCGAGATGGGCGCCGACTGGGACGTGGTCGTCGGGCTTCTGAAGAAGAACAAGAAGTACGCCGGAGCCTTTGCGAAGCTCTATGAAGACGGTGTCACCCAAGCCAACACGACCGACGCCATCGCGGAGTACGAAAAGTCGCTGATCACGCCTTCGCGCTTCGACAAGTTCTTGCTCGGTGACGCGGACGCGATTACCGACGCGGAGAAGCAGGGCTATGCCACCTTCAAAGAGGTCGGCTGCACCGCCTGTCACACCGGCATCAACCTCGGCGGGACGATGTTCCAGAAGATGGGCCTCGTGAAAGACTATTTCGCCGGACGCGGCACGCCGCTCACCGATGCCGACATGGGACGCTTCAACGTCAGCAAGAATCCCGCCGAGAAGCACTTCTTCAAGGTGCCGACCCTTCGAAACATCGAACTCACGCCCCCCTATTTGCACGACGGCTCACAGTCGACACTCGAGGGCACGGTGAAGCTCATGGGCACCTACCAGCTCGGAAGGGACCTGACCGACGCCCAGGTCAACAGCATCGTGACCTTCCTGAAGAGCCTCACCGGCGAGCTGCCCGCCCACGCGAAGCCCGGAAGCTAGCGTCACGCCTCTGTGGAGGCTCGGGCCGACCGCTCAGCCCACGACGTGAAGACGAACGCTCTCCGCATCCGGCTCCGCGGGCGGCGTCGGTGCGGGAATATACTCGTGGCTGGTCGGGATCTCCGCGTCGGCGCCTTCCTCGGATTTGGGGACTGCGCGGCGCATCAGGTTTTGCCAAGCGTCTTTGGGTGCCGGCAGCTTTTCTTTGAGCTCGCCGTAGATGAGGCGAGCCAGCGATGGAAGGTAGGGAGACATCTTGCCGAAGGTTTGCTTTGCGTATGGCAAGTCCTTGGTGACGAAGGCCTTGCTCCGCGCCGCTGCGCGCCGCGCGTGAACCTTCGCTCGGCCGAGGGGGCCCTTTCCGACGAGCGGGCCGATCTGATGGATGATGTCGGCGCTCGTCCCCGCAACGACGTGCGGAGCCTTGAAGAACGGGTGAGCGTAGCGGCTGCCCTTCAAGAACTCGCGCGCCTGCTCCTCGGTGATGCCGTACTGGTCGAGGGCGGCCTGGTGCTCTTGACGGGCGCGCTCTCGCGCCTTGAACATGTACATCTGCACGCGTGAGTAAAAATTCACCGCGCCGTCTCCGCTGGTTTCGACGGGACAGTAAATCGCGTCGGGGTGAAGCTCGGTGACGACCGTTTGAATGCCGTCGGAGACGCCGGAGCTCGGCATGCAGCCAAACGGCTTCACGCTGAGCGTCATGTTGGCCTTTTGCTGTGCCACGTTGAGGACGAGCTTGGCGACCTCCATGTGACCCTCGCCGCCTCGAAGCTCGTTGTTGTAAAAGCTGTGGCCGACCTTGGCGATTTCGTCCATGTCGGGGAGCTTGTTGCCCTTGAGGCCGGAGGCCGCGCTGAACGTGGCGAAGGTCGCGCGCAAGGCGAGCTCGCCCAGCCAGACGCCCGCCATTTTGTAACCGACGTCCGAACCCTCGAGGCCGTAATACGACTCGTCGGTGCCACGGAGCGTCATGCGCCGCTCGGTGTCGTGGCGCATCTCCCACAAGGTGTAGAGCAGCCAGTTGACCAGGGTCTGAATGTCGTTTTCGCCGCCTTCAGACTCGATGAACCGCTGGAGGTGGTAGTTCCCGTCTCCCTCCGTCGTCATTGCCCAGAACTCGCCGATGATGGCGACTTTGGGCTTGGCACGGAGACGATCGACTTCGACCGCCGCGAGATACTTGCGGCCGCGCCACAATGCGCGAAGGACACTGCCGTTTTGCTCCAGGGCTTCGCAGACTTCGCGCTTCACATCGGCAATTGCACGATCGGCGGCGCCCTCGACGACCTCGTAAGGGCGGATGCGGTAGCTCAGCACATTGAGGACATCACCGGCGAAGAGCCCGCGGGCGAGCGCCATGAAGAACGTTGGATTGAGCGCGAGGCCGACCTCTTCGCCGGTGGCTTGCTTGAAGCCGGACTGCTGCTGGAAAAGCACGACGCGAAAGCCATCGAAGCCAGCGTCGCGAAGTGCTTTACGATACTCGGTGACGTACATGCCAAACCGACATGGCCCGCAGGCGCCGGCCGTCAAAAAGATGTAGCCGTCGATGATCTCTTGGACCGACATCCCCTCTTCATCGCGTAGGCGGGAGAGCTCTTTGACGAGGTTTCCGACCGTAAAATAGGTGGGATTGCACTGCGCCTTGTTGCCGAACTCTTTGCCGTACCGGAGCGACGCTACGTCCGCGCATTCCATCGAGCGGGTGTTGTAGCCAATGCCCTTGAGCGCCGAGGCAACGAACTCGTCGTGGGCCATGGTGAGGCCGCCGTTGAGAATGGTGACCGTTGCGCGCTCCTTGGCCGAAAAGAAGGCATCGACCATCGAGTCGGTCCACTGCTCTCGAATTCCATCGAGCCCTAGTCGTGCCCGCTCTTCAGCTTCGAATGCGGCGAGCTCTTTGTCGATGTCGACTTCAAAACCATCAGCCATGACTAACCCTTTCACACCCGGACGACTGTGCCGTCCTTGGTCTTCTTCCCAAGACGAATCAAACTTTCCGACACCTCACCCGACAAAGTCGCGTCCTCCTCGGACTTTGACGCTTCGATGCGATATCGGTTTACCTTTTCTGCGAGCTCGTGAATCTGACGTTCAAGCCCGAGGTCAGCGCGCCGGTTCTCGGCAAGCTGATCGTGCTTCATGCGCAAGAGCTCGAGCCGCTTTACGTCGATACGACGCTGCAGCTCCTCCCTGCGTGAGGCGAGGTCTTCGAGGTGCTCCCCGCGAAGCTTGAGCGAGTGCGCGTAGGTCTTGACCCGAATCTTGATCGAACCACCGGGCTTGTTGGCGTCGATGTCATGAAGCGACGACGACGGAACGCCGCTTTTGGCGACGATGCTATCGATGATGCCGTAGGTGGGCGCGTCATGGCCGCATTTAAAGCTGCTGAGATCGAGGATCGCCACGTTGGGATGCCGCGATGCGAACTTGGCGGCCCAGACCTTTTGCGCCGAGTTGGACGAATAGTTTTCCGGCCAGACGTCGTTGACGCTCAAGACATCTTCGCCCTCGTCGTAGAAGCGCTGCAGCCACTCGCGGTCTTTGGGTATGGAGCGAATGCTGAGGATCGGGTAGCCGAGAATCTGGAACTCGTCCGGGATGCCATGGTGGAGACCGGGGTCGTTGTGGTACGGGCGACTCAGTACGAGAATCGCGATCTTGTTGTCGTACTCGACCTGGTCGAGGATCGCTTTGCCCTTGTCCTGGATGTCTTGGTCGAAGCGATCGAGCGCCAACAGACCCTGCTCTGTGGCAAAGTCGCTCTCGTCTTCGGTCATGCCGAGGACATCTCGAAACGCCTCGAACATGTCCCGCTTGAGAAGCGTCGGCTCGGCAAAGCTGAACGCCGGCGCGAGATACTCGATGCCGCGGTTCGCGAAGTAGTCCTGTTCCTTCGTGAACGCAGCCTTCATGACGTCCGGTGTGCCCGCAACGATGGGACAGCTCGAGTAATCGACCGCGTCCGTCACGAACGAGGGCACGTGCGTGAGGATTGGAAAGAAAATCGCATCGAAAGGCGACTGCTCGTGTTTGTGGAAGAAGAGCTGGTGAAAGTGGGCCTGCGCAACCTTGGAGGGGTAGCAGGGGTCGACCGAGCCGTACTTGCCGCCTTCGGCAAACATCTCCTCGGAGCTCGGATCGCTGAAGACGACGTTCTTGGGCCGCACCCCGAGGACCTCGAAGAAGGTCCGGAAAAAAGGCGCGGTCGAGTACATGTTGAGCACGCGCGGGATGCCGACGCGCCACTTCGCCCGCTTCTCAGCCGCTTGCTCTGACGAACGCTCGAAGGTGCGCATGTACTTGCTGCGTTCGATGGAGCCGAAGAACTTGCGCTCGACTTTGACGTCTTCGACGGCCGTTCCGGCCTCCGGCATGGGCTGCACACCGGCCACGCGCTTGAACGCTTTGAGGCCTTCGTAGTTCACGAGGTTTGGGAACTCCTTCATGACCTTTCGGCGCTCTTTGACGATGCTCTCCATCGCCTCTTTGGATTCGACCATGCCTTTTTCGCACGAGAAGCCGCTGATGTAGCGGCTGGTCGTCCCATCGGGGCGGAATGCGTCGATGAACGTGCGAGAGCAGTTGTTGGCGCAGAAGTGACAGGTGGTGGTGTCGTCGTTCGTCGATTTGAATTCGAGGTCGATCGCCGCGTCCAAGCCGATGAATGTAGTCTTCCCTCGGCGCTTGACGACACGCAGGGTTTCCATGGCGGCACCGATGGCGCCGGCCTCGCCACTGTGAGGGTGCACGTAGACCTCGGCGTTTGGCACGCGCTCCTTGATGTAGTCGACCTGCGCTTTGACCGCGGCCATGTTGTACTGCGTTCCGCCCTGGAGCACGAACTTGCGCCCGAGCGCAGCCATGCGGGGGACGCCAACCACGTATTGCCAGACGTTCTTCGGGAGAACTTGCGCGAGACCCGCGAGCAGCTCTTCTTTGCTGAAACCTTCTTTTTGGAAGTTGACCCGATCCGTATCGAGGAAAACCGCGCAGCCGTAGCTGAACTTGGGCGCCAGGTCGGCTTGGAATGCGGTCTCGGCGTACTCGGTGACGGGCAGGCCGAACTGATCGGCCATCGCCTGCAGGAGCATGCCGTTGCCCGCTGAACACTGATTGGAGAGCTTGAACGTCTTGATGTCGCCGTTCTCCATGAACAGGACCTTGATGTCCTGGCCGCCGATGTCGCAAATCACATCGACGTCGCCGAAATAGTGTGTGGCGCTCATCATGTGCGCCACGGTTTCGACGATGTTCACATCGGCGCAGACGCATTCTTCGAGCACGTCGGCTGCATAACCGGTTGCGCCGAAACCGAGCACGTCGAGCTCGACGCCCTTGGCCCGCATGCGGCCACGGAGCTCGCCGAGGAGATCCTTGCTGTCCTGAATGGGGTTGCCCTTGGAAAGGGTATACGCCTTCATCAGCACTTCGCCCTGTTCGCTGAGGAGAACGGCTTTGGAGGACGTGCTTCCACCATCGAGGCCGATGATGACGCGCACCGTTTTGCTCTGGGGCTCTGGCTCGACGAACATCGGAACGCGGTAAGCCCCTAGGAACTGCTCGAGCTCTGATTCGTCACGCGCCAGCGGAGGCCCGGCGCTCTCACCGAGGCGCTCTTTGCGACCCTCGGTGATGTAGCGGCGAAGGCCGTCGAGGCCGTCGTAGACGCCCACGCCTGCGGGCTCGTGCATGCCGTACATGACCGCGCCGTACGCAGCGTAGAGGGCAGCGTTCTCGGGCACCGGGATCAGCTCTTCGATCGGCACGTCTTTCGGGTAGTCGTAGCCGCGCTCGTCCCAGGTCTCCGGAATGCGCTTTCGCCAACACTCTTGGAGGAATGGAAGGAACGTGTTCGGCCCACCAAGGAGCAAGACCTTGTGCCGAAGCGTGTTGCCGCGCGTGAGAACGGACAGATTCTGCATGACGATCGCGTCGGCAAGCGAGCACATGATCTCGTCGGAGGGAATGCCCGTCTTGACGAGGTTGACGATGTCGGTCTCGGCAAAGACGCCGCACTTGGCCGCAACGTGATGCAGGTGCGCGTCGTCGAAGTGGAGATTCAGGGTCTCCTCGGACGGCATGCCAACTTTGATCATGCACTTGTCGATGGTGGCGCCGGTGCCCGAGGCGCACTTGTCGTTCATCGAGGCTATGGCGGACTTGTCGCCGGTCTGCTTGTTCTCTTTGAAGACGATGATTTTCGCGTCTTGGCCGCCGAGCTCGACGACGGAACCGGCATCGGGGTGCAGCGTCTCGACCGCCAGCGTGACGGAGTTGACTTCTTGGACGAACTTCGCGCCTAGCGGGCCTTCTAGCGGCTTGGCGCCCGACCCGGTGATGAACGCTCGAACGTCGTCACAGCCGAGCTCCGCCAGAACCTGCCCAATGCGCACCATGAAATCGAGGACGCACTCTGCCTGCTTGGTGTGGTGACGCTGGTAGTCACTCCAGACGATGTCCTTGGTTTCCGGGTCGACGACGACCGCTTTCACGGTGGTGGACCCGACGTCCAATCCAATTATCGCTTGGTGCATCAAAACAGCTGCGCCCTTCCCTCGTCAGGTGGCTGAGGTAAACACAAGGTTCCTCGAAAGTCACGCGGATTGCCTTGCAAATCGCGTACGTCGACGTCACACCTCGAACGGCGCCCAGCGAGGTCGTGTGGCACGGCGCGGAGGATTCGATGAGCAAGGTGTTGATCATTGGTGCGGGCGGAGTGGGCGGCGTCGTCACCCACAAGTGCGCAGCAGACCCCGACACGTTCTCCGAGGTCGTACTGGCGAGCCGCACCCTGTCGCGCTGCGAGAAAATTCAGGGGCAGGTTCGAGAGCTGCGCGGCCGTGAAATCGAAATCGCCCAAGTCGATGCCGACGACGTCGCACAAACCGTGGCTCTGATCAAACGCGTGCAGCCGGACCTGCTGATCAACGTCGCGCTTCCCTACCAGGACCTGCCTTTGATGGACGCCTGCCTCGAAACCGGCGTGGACTATCTCGACACGGCCAACTACGAGCCACCGGACGAGGCGAAGTTCGAATACAAGTGGCAATGGGCCTATCAGGACCGATTCGAATCGGCCGGAATCATGGCCCTGCTAGGCTCGGGCTTCGACCCGGGCGTGACCAACATCTTCTGCGCATACGCCCAAAAGAAGCTGTTCGACGAGATCGATTACATCGACATTCTCGACTGCAACGGCGGCGACCACGGCCACCCCTTCGCGACCAACTTCAACCCGGAGATCAACATCCGCGAGATCACCCAGCGCGGCCGCTATTGGGAGAACGGGCAGTGGGTCGAGATCGATGCGATGTCGCAGTCGCGAATGTTCGACTTCCCGGCGGTTGGCGAGCGGAAGGCGTACCTGCTCTACCACGAAGAGCTCGAGTCCCTGGTGAAACACATCGACGGACTCAAGCGCATTCGTTTTTGGATGACCTTCGGGGACGAGTACATCACGCACCTCCGCGTGCTTCAGAATGTCGGCATGACGAGCATCAAACCGATGGAGTACGAGGGCCGGGAGATCATACCGATTCAGTTTTTGAAAGCCCTGCTGCCGGACCCCTCGAGCCTGGGTGAGAACTACACGGGGAAGACCAGCATCGGCTGCCTGATCGAAGGCCGGAAAAACGGTGAACCTAAAAAGGTATTCATCTACAACGTTTGCGACCACGAAGAATCTTGGAAAGAAGTTCGCGCACAGGCGGTTTCGTACACGACAGGTGTCCCGACGATGGTCGGCGCGAAGATGCTGCTGACCGGACAATGGCGGGGCAAAGGCGTGTTCAATGTCGAGCAGTTGGATCCGGAGCCGTTTCTCGACGAGCTAGGCAGGCGTGGCCTCCCGTGGCACGTCGAGGAGATGTAATGCTCCCCTGCGCCCAGCTCGATCTCAGCCGCGTCGATTCACCGGCCTACGTGATCGACCTCGCTGCCCTAGAAAGCAACCTGGAGCTCTTGGCGCATGCGCAGCGCGCGGCCGACTGCCAGATATTGCTGGCGCTGAAGGGTTTCGCCGCCTGGTCGACCTTTCCGCTGGTGGGCAAGTACCTCGAGGGTGTGTCGGCGAGCGGCCCCGACGAGGCGCGACTCGGCCGAGAAGAGCTCGGCAAGCAGGTTCACACCTATTGCCCCGCGTTTGACGAGGCGTCGCTTCGTGAGTCGATTCGGTACTCCGGCCACGTGGTCTTCAACTCCCCTACGCAGGTCGATCGCTTTCGCGCGGTCATCGACGAGCACGCTTCGGACACGAGCTTTGGGCTGCGGATCAATCCCGAGCACTCGGAAGTCGAGGTGGCCATCTATGACCCTTGCGCGGCCGGGTCACGACTCGGCGCCACCAAGCAGGCTCTGATGAAAGCCAACCTTCGGGGAATCGAAGGTCTGCACTTTCATACGCTCTGCGAGCTCGACGCGGACGCGCTGCAGCGGACACTTGCCGTCATCGAAGACCGTTTTGCGACCTGGTTGGGCGACGCGAAATGGGTGAACTTCGGCGGCGGCCATCACATCACGAGGCCCGAGTACGACGTGGCGCTGCTGATCGACCTGATCCGGGAGTTCAAGCGCAAGCACCGGGTGGATGTCTACCTCGAGCCGGGGGAGGCGATCGGGCTGAACGCTGGCGTGCTCGTCGCGACCGTGCTCGACCTCATCGAGAACGATGGGCAGATCGCCATCCTCGACACCTCGGCGACGGCGCACATGCCCGATGTGCTCGAGATGCCGTACCGCCCACAGATTCGAAACGCCCAGGAGCCGGGAAAGCTTCCGCACATCTACCGGCTCGGCGGCCTGAGCTGCTTAGCCGGCGACGTGATTGGGGAATACTCTTTTTCCGAGCCGCTGAAGGTCGGGGACCGGCTCGTTTTCGAGGACATGGCGCACTACACGATGGTCAAGACCACGACGTTCAACGGCGTTCGGCTGCCATCGATTGCGCTCTATGACCCGCGGGAAGACTCCTACCGCGTCCAGCGCCGCTTTGGATACGAAGACTACCGCAACAGGCTCTCTTGAGCCTTGAACTTCGACCCGAAGGGGTAAGACTCGCGTGATGAGCGCCTTTCCGGACTTCACTGTGTACGCCAAGGAAACAGGCGCACGCCTCAGTGAGCAACCGCTTCTGTTCGAAACGACGAAGCGACTCGACGTCACGCAGCAGGAGCTCTTCAACTACGTAAGCGACTTTGATCGATCGAGCGAATGGATCATCGGCGTCAAGAAGAGCTGGGCCGACAACAGCAAGGCCGAAGCGCCCGGCCAGGTCGGGGCGGTTCGCGTCATCAAGAGCGCGGGCTCGACGCTGGTTCGGGAGCGGGTGAAGGCGTACGAAGCGCCGCGCATGCTCGCTTACTCCGCCAATGACGAGGCGTTCTTGGGGCTGTGCTTCGACCACCTCAGCGTGATGACCTGCGAGTCGCATCCGGATGGCGGCACGGTGATTTGCTGGCTGGCGTACGGTCGGCTCGCGAGTAACCCGCTCAAAGCATGGGCGGGCACGAAGCTGTTTCAAGTGGCGCTCGGCAGAGGTATGAAGAAGCTCGAACGAAAGTTCACAACTCGCTGAGCGCATGGAGCTCATCCGCAGCAACCGAACCGAGAACCTCGCAGACGCGCTCGCATCGCTGATTCGCGAGAAGCCCCTCGGTCCGTTCGAAAACGAGGTGATCGTCGTTCATAGCCGCGGCATGGAGCGTTGGCTGACCCTCGCGCTCGCAGAGCGGCTGGGCGTTTGGGGAAATCCTTCGTTTCCTTTCCCGAGGGCAGTGATCGAAGCGGTGCTCGAACGGGCGATCGGACGGTCCGAGAAGGCGCCTGCGTACGCCCCTGACCGCCTCAAGTGGACGATCGCGCGCATGCTCCAGGACTCTCCGCCCGAAAAGCTGCTTCCGTATTTGGGAGCCGAGGCCGACCCCGATCGCCTGCTTCGCTTCGCGGCGAGCCTCGCGGCGGTATACGACGACTACGTCGTGTATCGACCGGAGGTGCTGTCCGAATGGGCGAAGAGCCCCTCCACGAGTTGGCAGCCCGAGCTCTGGCATCGCGTCGCGCATGCGCTGGGGCCGCACGACCTCGCCTCCCGCATTCGAGAGGCGCTGCCCACGCTCCGACACGGCCTCGACGCCAGCGAGCTGAGCTTTGAACGCCTGCAGGTGTTTGCGCTCGAGACCATTCCGCCCCTGTTCCTTCAGTTCTTCAACGCCCTCTCGCACTCGGTTCCGACGACGCTCTATGTGCTCGAGCCCTCCAAGGAATACCTGTCGGACGTGCTCCTTTCGCCTGAGGGGCAGGCTTCGACCGATGGACATGCGTTTCTTTCGAACCTCGGACGATTGAGCCATGACTTCCAACAGGTCCTGCTCTCGGTGGATCAGGACCTGAGCGGCCAACGCGAGGCCTATCAGCCTGCGGAGCGAACGAACCTGCTGAGCTCTCTGCAAGCCGACATCTTCGAGTTTCGGAGCCCACCTGCGCCAGCTGAGCGGCCCGTTTGGAGCCTTTCGGATTCGTCGATTGCCCTCCATGCGTGCGCCGGCCCGATGCGAGAAGCGCAGGTTGTCTACGAGGCCGTGCAATGCGCTCTCGAGGAGGACCCGACGCTCGTGCCGGAAGACATCGTCGTGATGGCTCCGGACCTCGAGACCTACGCGCCGGTCTTCCGAGCGGTGTTCGGGCAACAGGGGCGGCATCGGATTCCCTACGAAGTCCACGATCGCCTGACCCGCGAGGACGCTCCTTTCTACGACGACGTGCTGGCGGTCCTCGACGTGCTCGGCTCTAGGTTCTCGGTTCTCGATCTGCTGCGGCTGATCGACGCCAGCTCGATGCGCGCGGACTTTCGCTTCAGCCCGGAGGAGCGCGCACGGCTCGCGGAGCTCCTTTCGGCGGCCGGCATCCGTTGGGGCATCGACGCCGAGCACCGCGCCGAGCTCGCGTTTCCCGCCGAGCCGCTACACACCTGGCGAGCGGGATTTTGCAGGCTGTTCTTGGGGTTCGCTTCGCCGACCGAGGACACGGGGGTCTTCAAAGGACTGCTCCCGCGGGGCGCCCCGTCGCTCGAGGACGCTGCGTTGGTGGCGCGCTTGTCGCGTCTGGGCGAGACGCTCTTCGACGTGCACCGCGAGGCGCGCCATCCGCGCAGCATCGGTGATTGGGCCGAGCTGATCGCGAGGCTTTGCACATCGCTTTTCTCGGAGGACGATAACTCGAGTGCCGCGGTGCGGGTCGTTCGGGAGGCGCTCCGCATCTTGAAGGAGTCCGCCGAGCAGAGCGGATTCGACGGCGCCCTTCCCCTGAAAACCTTACGCAGAGAGCTCGGGGGCCTTCTGCAGAGAGAAACCCCGGCGGTCGGATTCTTGCGGCGTGGGGTGACCATCGCAGAGCTGGTGCCACTGCGGCCGGTGCCTTTTCGGCTCGTCTGCCTCGTGGGGATGAGCGAGGAGTCGTTTCCCCGTGCGGACAAGCGCCTGAGTTTCGATAAGACGCGGGATTCGCAGCGCCCAGGAGACCGGAACAAACGCAACGACGACCGTCATGCATTCCTGCAGGCGATACTTTGCGCGCGTGACCGCCTCATCGTCACGTATGGGGCCGCTTCGTCGGGTTCGCGAGACGGCGCGAGTCCGTCACCGCTGCTGTGGGAGCTTCGTGAGACGGTCAACCGCTACTACCAGGGTCCCGATGGAGCGCCGCTGATCGAACCAATCACGCATCCTCGACATGCCTTCGACGCTTCCTATTTCGACGGCACCGCGCCGATTCAGAGCAGCTCGCGGCGCTATCTGGACATCGCCGATACGCTGCTCGAGCCGCCCTCCGGGCGTGTAGCCGTGGAGCTCCGAGCGGAGCCACGCGAACAGGACCCAGTCGTCTCGACGGCCGAGCTCGCCGCTTGGCTTTGGAACCCGGTCGCATCGTTCATCGACAGGGTCTTGCTGGCGAAGTTCGGCGACTCGGAGCTGTACGAGCCGACGGGCGCGGTCACGAAGATCGCCGCGCTCGACGCGTCGGTTGTTGGAAATACAGCGCTTCGCGCCGGCCTTCGCGACGACGCTTTGCGCGAGTACCTCGGGGCCGCGCCCGAGTTTCCGGATGGGACCTGGGGCACGCTTCAACGGCGAGCACTTGAGCAGGAGATCGCCGCGCTGAACGCGCGGGCGGAGGGGCTACGGGACGATGCGGCGGCCCGGTCGGAGCTTCTCTCGATCGAGGTTGGTGGGCTCTTGCTGGAGGGTCGCGTCGACGGCCTGTTTCCCGGGCAGCGCCTGGTGACGCGTTTCACGAAGGCGGGGCGCAAAGCAGAGCTGGCGGCTTGGATCGAACACCTCGGCTTGCAGGCTGCCACCGGAGCGACTCGCCCGACGAACCTCGTGCTGCGAGGCGAAAACCGGCGAGCGAGCCTCGTCTCTTTTGCGCCGGTCGAAGAACCTCGGCGCCTGCTGGACGCGCTGCTCGCGATCTATCGCGAGTGCCTCGAGGCGCCGCTTCCATTGCTCGAGACCGCGTCGCGCGTGTTCGCCGAAAGGTACAAGCCAGAGGACCCGGTCAAAGCCTCGAAGCCGGCGAACGCCGAGCTGCAGAGGCTCCGCGACAGGGACGCGCGACTGGGATATGCATTCGGCTCGTTCGACCCGTTCGCCGATGCGCGCTGGGCCGAAGCCTTTGAGCGAGCCGCGCTCGCGGTCTACGGGCCGCTTTTTGCGCATCGGAGCGAGCGATGAGCGCGCTCCGTCCCGAGCTCGTGCCACTCGACGCTCCGACGCTCGTCGAGGCAAGCGCCGGCACGGGCAAGACCTACGCGATCACGACGTACTTCGTTCGCGCCATCCTCGAGCTCGGGCTCGAGCCCGAGCAGATTCTGGTGGTCACCTATACGAAGGCAGCGACGGCCGAGCTCCGGGTCCGCACACGCAAACGAATCGCAGAGGCGCTCGCGCTATTGGATCCGTCCGAGGAGCAAGCGGATGCGCTCATCGAGGTCGTCGACGCTGCGGTCGAACGCCTGGGCCGAAACGAGGTCGAACGTCGCCTCCGAAATGCCATCGGAAAAATGGACCAGGCCGCCATCCTGACGATCCACGGGTTCTGCCAACGGCTGCTCCAGGAGTACCCACTGGAGTTTGGAATCGATTTCGACCTCGAAGTCTCCGAGGACGCCGGCGCCCTGCACTCGGAGCTCGCCGTCGATTTTTGGGCGAGCGAGCTCTACGACGAAGGCGAATGGCTGCTGCAGGCCCTGAGCGAAGCCAAAGTCGGGCCGGATCATCTAGCGCAGCTCGCCACCGTCGCCGCGATGCCGGGCACGGAGATCCTGGGTCCCGAATCGCGAGAAGCGAACGAGGACATCGTCGCCAGCTGGTTGGAGCTGCGTCGCCGCGCGGCGGACCTCTGGACGGGGGAGCGAGCGCAGGTCTGCGAGATCCTCCTTCACAACGAGGACTTCAACCGTCAGAAGTACAACCTCAAGAGCATCCCGAAGACCTGGATTCCAGAGCTCGACGCCTTTTTCGGGGAGGCGCGTTTTGCGTACCCGCCAACATGCTTGGCGCTGCTCGCGCAGGGCAAGATGACGATGAAGAAGGGCCGTGAGGAGCCGGAGCACGAGTTTTTCAAAGCTTGCCGCAGCCTCTGGGATGCCCACGAAGCGCTCGTCCCGATGCTCGACTATGCGGTGTTCGAGGTGCAGCTGCGCTTCATCGAGCGCGCGCGGAACGCTTCGCGCAAGCGCCGCGACGAAACCGCCATCTTCACATTCGACGACTTGCTGACGGCGGTTTACGCGCCGTTGCATCCCTCGCTGACCGGCGGCGCTGCGTCCAATCGCGAAGACGTCGTCGCGAAGATTTCAAAGGCGTATCCGCTCGCGCTCGTCGATGAATTTCAAGACACCGATTCGGTGCAGTACGGGATCTTCCGGGCGATCTATGGCGAGGGCGCGGCGGTCTACGTCGGCGACCCGAAGCAGGCCATCTACTCGTTTCGCGGGGCCGACGTGTTTTCCTACATCGGTGCGGCGGCTGACGTCGGCGAGCGGAAGCACACGCTGAAGACCAACTGGCGCTCGGACCCCGCGATGGTCGAGGGGGTGAATGCTTTGTTCTCCCGGAGGAAGCCCGCGTTCGCGCTCGAGGACATCGGCTTCGAAGAGGCGGTGGCGCACGAAGCGAAGGACCGTTTGAGCGTCGACCCCGGCTTGGAAGTGGTCTTCGTCCGAGAGGAGCAGCTCGGGGGTACGCTCGCCGAGGCGGTCGCACCGATCGTCGCGAACGAGATCGCGCTGCTGTTGCATTCCAATGCTCGAATCGACGGGCGCCCCGTTGTCGCGGACGACGTCGCAGTGCTGTGCCGCAGCAACACGCAGGCAATCGAAGTGACCGCTGCCCTGCGCGCACTCCAGATCCCGACCTCGCTCGACGGCGGCTCGACCGTGTTTGGTACCGAGATCGCTTCGGAGCTGAGAGCCGTGCTCGAAGCGGCCCTGATGCCGGGCGACTCCGGCGCGATCCGGCGTGCGCTGCTCACGAGGCTTTTGGGCGTCAGTCCCTACGAGCTGTCTTCGATGACCGATGAAGCCTGGACCGCCTGGGTGACGCGCTTTCGAGAGTGGAATGAGGCCTGGCACAGCTTCGGGGTGCTGCACTTCCTGGAAGACATGCTCAGCGGCTCCGGGGCGGAAACACGGATTGCGCGTCAGCCAGCGGGGCGGCGAGAGCTCACCGACCTTTCACACCTCGAGGAGCTGCTCCTTCGCGGCGAACGCGAGCGAGGACGAAACCCTGTCTCCCTCATGCAGTGGCTTCGTCGCGCGAGTGACGGTTCCGCGGCCGGCGGGATGGCGCGCGAGGAACTGCAGCAGCGGCCCGACGCGGATTCGGGTGCCGTTCGCGTCGCGACGATTCACAAGAGCAAGGGCCTCGAATATGGAATCGTTTATTGCCCGTTCACCTGGAATGACGCCAGCCTCAGGGGCTTCGCGGCCAAGGCCCTGAAGTTCCACGATGCGCAGGGGAACATCAAGCTCGACCTTCGCCTCACGCTCCACGACGCGAAGAATAGGCTCGCGAGCCAGCCGGACGTCGCCGAGCATCGAAGGCTTGCCGAGCTCGAGGCGCAGTCCGATGCGCTTCGGTTGCTCTATGTGGCCGTCACCCGCGCCAAATATCGTTGCACGCTGTTTTGGGGGCGCGCTGCTCGCTGGAAGACCTCGGCGCTTCGCTACCTTCTTCACGGCGACGATGGCTTCGACAAGCTCGACGAAACACAAATGCGCGAAGCCGTCGAGGCGCTGGCGGCCGAATCGTCGGGCTCGATCGGCTGCCGTCCGCCCCACGACGAGGTCGCGGCCCCCCTGCAGCGCGAGGCCCCCGACGCGCAGCTGGTCGCAAGAACACCGAGCCGCACCTTCGTTCAGGCGCCTCGAATGGCTAGCTTCACGAGCCTCACCGGCCACGACGAGAAGGTGCCCGTCGCACGAAGCGAGGCAAGGTCCGAGAACCCCACCTCGAGTCTCTTCAGCAGCTTGGCGGCCGGGGCGCGGACGGGCCTATTGCTCCATTCGATTTTGGAGCATGCGGACTTCGCAGAGCTCGACGGAGAGCCGACGGCGACCTTGGTCGGGCGAGAGCTGCGGGCCTGGGGCTTCGATCCGGCCCTAGCCGAAGGGGTGCAGCAGGATCTGGTGACGGTGGGAAGCACGCCGCTCACCGCAGAACCCGGCGCACCACGCATGAGCGAGCTCGAGACGAAGCGCCAGCTGCGGGAGCTCGAGTTCACCCTTCGAGTCGACCAGCCAAATCTCGAGGGCCTGGCCAAGCTATTCAAACAGCACGGCGCGCCTGCGGGGGCGCCTCGCTACCACGAGCGACTCGCCGAGGTGAGCTCGCAAGCGCTTCATCGGTATCTGCGCGGCTACATCGATTTGCTGTTCGAGTGGGAGGGCCGCTGGTACGTGGCCGACTACAAATCGAACAGCCTGCCAGCCTATGATGCGACGACGATCGCCGAAGCGGTCCAGCGTGAGCACTATCTTCTGCAGGCGCAGCTCTACACCGCCGCCGCGCATCGTTACCTGAAGCAGCGGGTCAGCGGCTACGATCCGGGAACCCAATGGGGCGGCGCGCTCTTTGTGTTTCTTCGAGGTATGCGTGGGCGCGAGAGCGCCGGGTCGAGCGTGTTCTTCGACCGTGCGTCCGCCGAGCTGCTGAACGCGGTCGACCGGTGGCTGGGAGGAGGCACAGATGCTCGCTGAGCTTCAAGCGCGGGGCCTGCTCGAGCTGGTCGACGTCGAGCTGGCGCGCGCCCTCGGCCGAATCGTCGAACCTTCGAGCCCCGAGGTCGAGCTCGCGATCGCGCTGACGAGCCGCAGCGTGCGGAGGGGGCACAGCTGTTTTCCGGTGGACGTGTCGACGGCCGAGATTTGGCCGCGGGAAGCGGAGCGACCGGCCGAGGTGCCAGATGCCATGCGTTGGAAGGACCTGATCGCAGCGAGCGCGCTCAGCGATGGGGGGCCCCTCGTGCTCGACGAGGCCGGCCGCCTCTACCTGCGCCGGTACTGGCAGCTCGAGCGTGACATCGCCAGCGAGCTCGCGCTCCGATCGTCGACCCCGCCAAGCGTGGCAAACGATTCGAGCTGGCTCGAGGCGTCCGTCGAACGTCTGTTCCCCGGAGCGGACGACGCTCCGCAGCGCGGCGCAGCGCGAAAAGCCCTTCAGCATTCTGTCTCGCTGCTTTGCGGCGGGCCGGGAACGGGCAAGACGACCACGGTGGCGGCAATCGTCGCGCTCATCATCGAAGGGTGCCTACGAGAGGCCGACTCGGCGCCTCGCGTCCTGTTGCTCGCTCCGACGGGAAAGTCCGCCGCGCGCCTGGGCGAGGCGGTGCGGCGAGCGAAGTCTAGGATCGCGACTTCTGCCGAAGTGCTCGCGGCTATCCCCGAGCAGGCCACCACCTTACAACGGGCCCTCGGGATGCGACGCGACGGCGCGGGCTTTGGGCGAAGTGCCGACCGGCCGCTCGAAGCGGACGTGATCGTCGTGGACGAGGCTTCGATGGTCGACCTCGGTTTGATGCGGCAATTGCTGAACGCAACGCCAAAGGACGCGACCCTGTTGATCGTCGGGGATCCAGACCAGCTCACCTCGGTGGAAGCCGGCTCGGTGCTTCGAGACCTGGTGACCGCTAGCGTCCAAACGCCTTGGAACGGCGCGGTCACGCAGCTGACCAAGACCTATCGCTACGATGAGAAACGAGCCCTCGGCCAGCTGATTGCGGCGATCCGGAAAGGCGACGGGGCAACGGTCCAACGCCTGCTCGACCAAGACGATGCAACGGACCTGGTCTGGGTCGCGTCGGCCGGCCTGCCCGCCGAGCTCGATCGCGCCGCTTCCCATTGGTCCGCCGCGCTACGCACGCGGAACCCGACCCAGCATTTCGACCTTCGCGGCCGCTACGTGATGCTCAGCCCGTTTCGAAGAGGGATGGTCGGCACGCGAAGGCTCGGCGCCGCCGTGGTCGACCGACTCTACCAAAGCGAAGGACGTGAGCCCGCGGTAAGGCCGATCATCATCGAAGAAAACAGTCACGAGCTGAAGGTGTACAACGGAGACTTTGCAATGCTCGTCGAAGGCGAGCCATCGATCGCCACGGTGCAGAGCGAGGCGGACGGCTTTCGTGAAATCGCCGCGGCGAGGCTACCGCGCTATTCCGACGCGTTCGCGCTGAGCGTCCACAAAGCGCAGGGCTCGGAGTTCGACGAAGTGCTGTTCGTTCTTCCAGACGAGGACGCGCCGATGCTGAGCCGTGAGCTTCTCTACACCGCGGTCAGCCGTGCCCGCCGCGCGGTGCGGCTCGTCGGACCGAAGCAAGTCGTATTGGCAGCGCTTGCCCGGAGCGCGCGACGCTACTCGGGGCTCGTCGACGCAATCGCCGATGCGCTCGATTGAACTGAAGAGCTGGCGCCGAGAATCGAAAGGCGGGGTCAGGCAGCCTGCGGCGGCCACTGACGACGAATCTTCTGAGCGACCTTCGCCGCGGTTTCCTCGTCGATGGGCTGCGTCGGATCCACGCCCAGCTGTTTGAGGATCACTTTGCAGTGAGCCGGGTTCCAGTTGAGGAGCTTGGCTAGCTCCCTGAGCTTGTATCCGTCTGTGACGTCCATCTCGCGCTTCCTTTACTAACAGTAAATTTATAGCGCAAAGTGGAACGTGATCCAAGCCTTTATTTGCCAGTTAGTAAATAAGCGACGACAGCCAATAACGTGAGTAAAAACAGGGTGATGATCAGCGAGCTCGGCCCTCGCATGCCCGGAGCCGGCATGGAATCGGGCGGAGGCGCCATAGGGGGCCCTTCGACGGGCTGGGCCGCGAGAAACTCCTCGATGAGCTGCGTCGCCTTCGCGACTTGGTCCATCTCGACGCGAATCTCGGTGCCGTGCCGCTGCCGGTCGGTGATGCCGGGGTAGGCCGTGTCGCGGTGATTGACCAGAACAGCGGCGATGCCCTCGCCTTCCAGGGCTTCCTGAAGAGCCAGTGCCTGCACCTCGTCGTCGGTCTCGTAGACGCTTCGTGTCTCCATGGGTTACTCCGATTGCACAAAAGGTGGCACGGGACAATCGAGCGCGTCGCCGATGGCGCGGATGAGCTCCGCCTCGCGGTCGGTGACCTTGTCGTCAGCCATGACCGTGGCGGCACAGGCCAACATGAGCCCCTGCTTGAGCGAGGGCGCCGCGGCATCGTATCGGCTGAGCGCTCGATCGACCGCAGCAAGGGTGCATTCGCTCTCGGTCGGGATGGGACCTCCTGCGTCCCCGAGATGAAGCGTCTGCGCGCCGTGCCGATACGCGCGCTCGGCTTCTGCCGCGGTTCGGCTTCCAACTCGAGCCAGCGTGGCGATCAGCACGCGCGAGTCGGGCACGAGCGCCCGAAGCGACCGGAACCTCAGAGGCGCCGGGCCCGCACCCTCGAAGTGACGCGCGAGGTGACGCTGGATCATCCGGCTCAGCGTGTACTCGAACAAATCGATGCGCCGGTCGCTTTGCATCAAGGCGTCGACGACGTGGCGAAATCGCTCGTACTCGTCGACGGACAGGTTGCGCAAGGTCGGCAGCGCCATGTCGACGAGCGCGATCTTCTCGGCCGAGGAGCGGCCGACCGCCTCGGAGTGAAACCGAAGGGTGAGGTCGGCGGTAGGGGGGTCGGTCAGCTCCTCGAGTCGAATCAGCTCGGTGCCACGGAGCACTTCGTCCTGTGCGAGGAGAAGGCCGAACACCATCGCCTGCGCCATCGG
>RCNF010000511.1_pt1 | contig 19829 bp, 18 predicted proteins | sample 2041311 | NCBI WGS metagenome assembly RCNF01 (sample SAMN09708228, study PRJNA481090) | Marine sediment metagenome, whole genome shotgun sequencing project. | biome: marine sediment; feature: ocean; material: sediment; isolation source: Sewage treatment plant 2 marine sediment (STP2) ... | reverse complement strand
ACATATGTCGGCTCCCTCGTGGTTCCGGATTCGGGATCGTGCAGACCAACCGACTGGGACAGGGCATCGGTACCCAGAAGATTGAACCGGTACTGGAGGATGGTAAGCAGCAATTACCTCGGCTGGGCAGGAAATGGAATAATCTGCCCCCCGATCCTGTAACAGCAGTGAAAACAACACGGGAGGTTTTAAATGTTTCTTAATGCGATGACATCACTGATGATTCTCTCTGTTTCATTCGCCGGATACTTCTGTCCGGGCAGATCGGCAGACGATAATTATCAGGAAGTAGTTCAAAGGGTATCGGAGATGGTCTGGGACCAGAATGTCATGAAGATGGCAAGCGGGCACGGCCTCGATGTCGTAAATGTGACCTGGGAGGATACGGGACGTTACTCAGGTTCATGCTGGGGACCCAATATCTCCGATATGACCATACAGGTTCACAGTTATGAGAATGGAGCGGAACAGCCCACTCTTACCTGCATGCCGGTGATAAGGTTTCCGAATTTCCACGATATCTCGGCGGACCTTGACCCGGACAATTTCTATCTGCTGGTGGGGAATGAGATAGGCGAAGATCTGGCGCCTGTTTCTCTTACGGATTTTGTTGACAATATCCGCTACTACCTTCACGATCCCCAATCATGGGACGGTGATGAACACAGCCTTCTCGCAGAGCGGGACAGCTCCGTTCTTGTAAGCGCCCAGGCGGTATTCCTGCCGATTCAGTCCTCGGGTGATGCAACCTTCAATCCTGTACTTTTCAATTACCAATCCTTCGAAGGTGACCCCGCAGTACTCACCATACTGGTCACAAGAGAGGGAACAAGCGTAACCGTCATCGATAACGCAAGGGACGCCGTTCCTGGATCCTGGAGCTGGGGACAGAGACTGTTCTTCAACGAGGACGGGCAAAGGGCCAGCTTTACCGGGCAGAGAATTTCGGATTTCAGGGTTGACTACGCGAACAACGGCGGAGACCCCTCGGACATCTCCGAGGAGAGTAACCTCAACATGGTCCTGTTGATACAGATTCCTCTGAAGCAGAGCAGCCCTCAGGGCACATATTTCGATGATGTCTGCTTCGAAACTTCGTGCGCTCCGATGGGTGGATCAGCTGGCTACAGCAGGAGTTCAGATGTTGAAGCTGCCGTTATAGGTCACGGGGAACTGGAAGGCCCATTCACGGAGATAGATGGTCTTGATATAGTGAGGGATCCGGAATTCCCGATAAGGGTTACTGTACAGTTCTACAAGGCAACTTCAAACGGAGTGGCCTCTCAGCAGGATATCGACGAGATAGCCGAAGAGATACAGAAGGTTTACGACCAGGGCACATACGTCGGTTCCCTTGTGGTTCCAGACCCCGGATCGTACAGACCTACCGACTGGGACAGGGCATCGGTACCCAGGAGACTGAACAGGTACTGGAGGATGGTAAGCAACAATTACCTCGGCTGGACTGGAAGAAGAGATCTTATAAACTGATAAATCAGGATTTCAGCTGCGGGGCCGGGTCTATTGAGCCCGGCCCTTTTTGCTTAGATTACCTCTATGACTGAAAGAACATCAGGGCGAAAACACTGGGACGATTTCTGGAAAAGGGATCGTGATCTTGACGAGATCTACGACAACGATGGGCGTATCCCTGAGGAACTCCTCGGACGGATGGATATCACAGACGCAATCGTAGTGGAGGTAGGCGCCGCAACCGCCAGGGACAGTGTCATTCTGGCGGAAAACGGAGCAGTTTCGGTAGCACTTGATTACTCCCATGAAGCCCTCAGGCTTGCCCGTGAGGCAGCTCAGAGAGCGGGGGTTGAGCTGCTTCTTGTCTGCGGTGATGCCCTTGCACTGCCCATTCGGAATAATTCGATTGATCTTGTTTTTCATCAGGGAGTCCTGGAGCATTTTCGCGACCCAATGCCTCTCCTGCGCGAAAACGTAAGGGTGGTGAAGGAGAACGGAATAGTTCTTGTTGACGTCCCGCAGACAGTTCACATCTACACACTGATAAAGAAAGCTCTTATCGCCATGAATGTATGGTTCGCAGGCTGGGAAACCCAGTTCACCGCAGGTCAGCTTGCAGAACTTCTAAGAGAAGCAGGACTGAAGCCCGAACGGACTTACGGAAGGTTCTTTTCCCCCTCCCTTGCCTATAAAATACTCCGGGAACTGCTTATGAAGCTGGGTATCAGGATGCCTCTGCGGCCCGTTCTCCTGCCCCCTGTTCACAGACTTCGGGGCAGCCTCAGAAGAAGGATGGAAGCGTCCTTCCTGGGACCGAGACTCGGCTACATCGTCGGAATCATCGCAGCAAAGAAGCGGGGCGAATGAAATGCGTATTCTAGCTCTTAACTGGAGGGATCCGAAGAATCCTGAAACCGGTGGTGCCGAGATTCATCTGCACGAAATACTAAAGAGAACGGCAGCCGGGGGTCATACGGTTACACAGATCTCACAGGCGGTAGCAGGCCTTCCTCATGAAGAGATGATAGACGGAGTACGTATCCTCCGCCATGGAAAGCGGAACACTTTCAATTTTACGCTGAAGAAATTTGCCCTCTCCCTCGATATAGCATCCAGTTTCGACCTTGTGATCGAGGACCTCTGCAAGATACCCTTCTACAGCCCTCGATGGTCCCCGGTCCCTGTTCTTACCATCGTTCCTCATCTATTCGGTACAACAGCGTACAGGGAAGTCGCCCTGCCTCTTGCATTGTACGTAAATTTCATGGAGTCCTTCATTCCACGAGTTTACAGAAGATGTCCCTTTGTAGCGATTTCTGACTCCACGAAGGATGACCTCATCAGAAGAGGGATTCCAGCTGAGAATATTTCGGTTATCCCATGCGGGATAGACACCGATTTCTACAATCCGGGAGAACCTGATCCTGAACAGGGTACATTCCTTTACGTAGGCAGGCTCAAGAAGTACAAGGGCGTACAGTTCATTCTCGCTGCTCTGGCTGTACTTCGGGATACCGGAAAGAACTACAGGCTTGCAGTGCTGGGATCCGGTGATTATGAGAATGAACTTAAAAAGACCGCCTTGCGCCTTGGTCTTGATCGGGTCGTCACCTTCGAAGGATTCGTACCCCAGGAATGCAAGCTTCACTGGCTCCGAAAAGCCTGGGCAGCGGTATTCGCATCGGAGAAGGAGGGGTGGGGCCTGACGGTAATCGAAGCAAATGCCTGCGGAACACCTGTTATCGCCAGCAACAGCGACGGCCTGCGGGATTCGGTACAGGACGGCAGAACAGGCATTCTGGTACCTCATGGTAATGTGGAGGATCTCGCATCTCAAATGGACAGGCTGGCTACCGATCCTGCTCTGAGATCCAACCTTGGAAAGAACGGTCTGGAATGGGCAGCGGGTTTCAACTGGGATGCTACCGCGGACAGGGTAATAAGTGTAATGAAGGATACTCCAGGTAAGTATCGCAAGTGACGTCCGGCCTCACTACTCTTCAGGCTGGTCTGGAACCACGATGAAACGCCCCTCTCAATGATTCCGACATCTGATCATCAGCTGTACTATACACGATTTACAGGATTACGGATAAATGCCATCAAAGAGAGTAGCGGGATACTGCAGCGGACATGATGGTAAGTGTAACGTGCTATACTCCTGAGATTTAGATAGAATTGGATATATGGAGATTTTCCTCAGGACAAACCTGCGGATGCCATAATGACGATTGGTTGTTGATATGAACGTAATACTATGCATGATCTTCACCTCTCTGTTTGCATTCTCATCCATGGCGGCCGGTAACGGGATTACCTACATATCCCCTCTGGACGGGTCCGACTGGCAAAGTGCTGAAAGCAGGCTGATAATCGGATTCGATGGGCCCGTTCCTGAAATACTGGATGTTCGAGTAAACGGAAGTATCTCAGGAGAGCTTGACTGCCACTATTACATTTCTTCGGACGGGAAACGACTGGTACTTACGCCTTCGCGGGATTTTGCACTGGGCGAAAGAGTTGACGTTAACCTTCAATGGTCATCCAGTTCCACCGAATGGTCTTTTACTGTGCGCCCAGAGAATCCTCCGGAAGTACCCTTCTCCTGCCAGGAAGAGAATCTATTCACCGGCGGCAATCGTGGGACCGGAGTGTTTCAGAGAAGTATTTCTGAAGATATCACCTACGGCGTATCGGTTCCCCTGGACTTTCCGGAACTTGTTCTGAATGTTTCGGGACAGCCCGCTAACGGCAATTTCTTCTTTGGAACTCTAACTACAGCGGACGCTACCAACAATTCCTACCTTATAATCGCGGACAACGATGGCGAACCTCTGTTCTACTGGCATTGGAACAAGGGGATCTTCTGTGTGGAAGTACAGCCAGGGAATCTTCTGACCCTGGGTACCAGATTGCCAGGTAATACGATAACCTGGCTTGTCATGGACGACACATATGCTTTTCAGGATTCATTCAGAGTCATTGGATATCCAACGGACATACACGACATAAGTATGCGGGAGAATGGGAATGCATTGCTGATAGGCGTTGACGCGCGATACATCGACATGTCTCTGATCGTCCCCGGTGGAAATCCGAACGCACTGGTCATGGGCCTTCTGGTTCAGGAGCAGGATGAGAATCATGTACCTGTTTTTCAGTGGAGCAGTTTTGATCATTTCGAAATAACGGAGGCTGCCCACTTTGTTGATCTGACAGCTGCGGTGGTGGATTATGTACACTGCAATTCCATTGCAGAAGACCTGGACGGCAACATTCTACTCTCCTGCCTGTCATTGTGTGAATGCACTAAGATCGACCAGACAACGGGAGATGTAATCTGGAGGTTCGGAGGCCTGGACGCCGATTCAAGCTGGTTCACAATGGTAGGTGATCCCCTTGGCGGCTTCAGTTCACAGCATGATTTCAACTCCTTTGAACCCGGTCTGTATACTGTCTTTGACAACGGCAGATTCCATAGCCCGCAGGTCTCAAGAGGCCTGGAATACCTGCTGGATACAAACACGATGACGGCCACCCTCGTCTGGAGCTACCAGGAACCTGGTCTCTACGGAACACATATGGGGTCTATGCAGAGATTACCGGGGGGGAATTACGTTGTCGGGTGGGGAGATATACATGGCATCACGACCTTCTCCGACGTTACGGAAGTTAATCCTGATGGAACAGAGGAGCATTCAATGAGGTTCGAGGACCCTGTCCTCGAGAGCTACAGAGCGTACAAGTTCGACTGGGAGGGTCAGGCTCTCGTTCCCTATCTGATAGCAGAAGTAGACAGCGTCAACAGCACCGCTGTGCTCACTTATAATGTTTTCGGCAGCGATCAATTCGACCTTTACAGAATATGGCAGGGCACCTCTTCATCCCAGCTGGATCCTCTGTTCCTCACGGCTGAACGCCAGGTGAGTATCTGGGAACTTCCCCTCGGCTGGAATTACTTTGCTGTGAGCGCACTTGATTCAAACCAGGTGGAAACGGGGCTTTCCAACATCGATTCGGTATACGTTGACTGGACCGGGATCAGCTCCGGAAACGATACTGGCCCACCATTTGTTTCTCTTTACCCGAATCCTGCAATGAGCGTGGTGAACCTGTTAGTAAATCCCACGGGAAACGGTAGTATAGAAATTGAAATCTTCGACATCACGGGAAGAATTGTTATTTCAACCGGTCAGATCCCTGTTCAGACAGGAGGAATAAGCAGAACGGTAGGGATCGATGACCTGCCATCCGGTCTATATACCGTCCGCGTATGGGGAGACTGTACGGAATTCACCGAAAGCCTTGTGATTCTAAGATAGGAGGGACACGATGGGTCAGAATTCTATCAATGTCCTTTGTAAAGCCTCTCCCATAGAACGGAGGGCAGCTCTGCCTCCTTTATTCTTGCGGCGGTGTCATCGATGCTGTATTCCACCCTGAAGTGTTCCCAGGTTCGGGCTTCGGTATCGATAAGAGCGTAAGCTGCCCTTGGATCTCTGTCCCTGGGCTGTCCGACGCTGCCGACATTGACAATCCTTACTTTTGAAAAATCTCCCTTTGAAGACTCGATGTAGTTACCGTCTTCCGTCCAGCATCCCGGCAGGTGAGTATGACCAATCAGCGATATATACCCCTGCCTTACGCTTATGGATTCAAGGGCATGATTCCGGCGGAGCAGGTATGTCCAGCTTTCAGGATCTGCAGGATAGCTGTGGCAGAGAAAGAAATCATCGTGTTCAGCGTGATACGGGAGCAGGGAAAGCCAGTTTATATCATTCTTCGACAGGACCGATCTGGTCCACCTTATCGCTGTGACTCCCTCCCAGTTGAATCTGTCCAGGGATACCCTCTTTGCCGCTCCTGCGTCATGGTTACCGGCAACCACAAGATCGCATTCACTTCGTACCTTCTCGATGCACCGGGAAGGGTCTGCACCGTAACCAACGATATCACCAAGGCAGAATGTTCTATCCGCCTCTTTTCCCGGAGGATCGGTCAGAACAGCCTCAAGAGCCTGAAAATTACTGTGAATATCAGAAATGAGTCTGATTAACATGTATTATCCACCGGAGGGAGAAGCATCTGTGCTGCAGGTTTTAACGATAGTGTCCAGAACTCCGTTCACAAAACCTGCGGTTTCATCCGTATCGAAGGCCTTTGCCAGTTTGATCGATTCATCAATAACAATTGGAGGCGGGGTCGGCGGCTGGAAGTAGTACATTTCCCCGAGTGCCTGTTCAAGTATCAGGCGAGTCACAAGACTGAGCCGGTCTATCGTCCAGTTCTTCAGGGCACCTTCGATCTTTGTGTCGATTTCTTTTCTGTTATGGTGGACTGCCCTTGCAAGATCGGATACCCAGTGCCAATCCTCCGATTCCATTGGAACACCCAGTCCCAGATCCGGATCTGCCAGAAGCAGTCTGATATCCTCCAGATTAACCGAAAGAGATTCGCTGTTTACTTCCATGGCATACCTGGCCTGAAGAAGGGCTTTGCGTCCTCTGCTTCTTATACCCATTACTCCTGTGTCGACTCCTCTTCAGCATTCGGGGAATCTATGGGCTCTTCCATATCCTCTACAAACTCGTAAAGCGCTGTCATCTCAATAGCTGTCATTGCTGCATCGAATCCCTTATTGCCGGATTTGGTCCCTGCCCTGTCAACAGCCTGGTCAACTGTATCAGCGGTAATGATACCGTAAATAACCGGAACATCCGCAAGCATGGCTGCCTGGGATACGCCCTTCGCACTTTCAGCGGATACGTACTCGAAATGGGGGGTCTCTCCGCGTATTACGGCACCGAGGCAGATAACACAGTCGAATAACCCGGTATCGGCTATTCTCACTGCAACGGGGGCAATCTCCCATGCTCCCGGAACCCAGAAAACGTTAATATCATCGGTATTTACACCGTGTCTTTCCAGGCAGTCAAGAGCTCCGTCAAGAAGCTTCTTTGTAATGAAATTGTTGAACCTTGATACGACAACAGCAGGTTTGATCCCGGTGCCGTCAAGCTGACCCTCATGAATCCAGGTCATCATCTACTCCCTCCAGCATATGTCCGAGCTTTGTCTTTTTCGTTCTGAGGTAATTGAGATTCTCCTCGGTAGGTGGAATCTCTATTCTGACTCTCTCCGTTATCTCCAGGCCGTATCCCCTTAACCCTACGATCTTTTTTGGATTGTTTGTCATCAGCTTTATCGTAGTAAGACCAAGTTCAGCCAGGATCTGTGCGCCGATTCCGTAATCTCTGAGGTCCGCGGGGAAGCCCAGTTCTTCGTTAGCCTCAACTGTATCCAGCCCGTGATCCTGCAGGTGATAAGCTTTTATCTTGTTTGCCAGGCCTATTCCACGCCCCTCCTGCGCCATATACAGAATTACTCCCAGCCCCTCGAGATCAACTTTATTCATCGCCGCATGGAGCTGGCTTCCGCAATCACATCTGCGGGAAGCGAATACATCTCCTGTAAGGCATTGTGAATGTACCCTTACAAGTACGTTATCCCTGCCGCCTACATCACCCTTCACAAGGGCTACATGCACTTCTCCCTCGGTTATACTTTCGAATATATGAAGATCGAACAAACCATAATCTGTGGGCAGTGTTGATCTGGCTATCTCTCTGACCAGCTTTTCTGTTTTCCTGCGGTATCGAACCAGTTCCTCGACCGATGTAAGGACTAGGCCGTGTTTCGCGGCAAATTCAATGAGCTGAGGGAGCCTTGCCATGGAACCGTCCCGGCTCATAATCTCGCAGATAACACCCGCAGGTTTAAGTCCTGCCAGTCTGGCGAGATCAACCGCCGCTTCCGTGTGACCGGTTCTTGAAAGAACTCCCCCGGGCCTCGCAGCCAGCGGGAAGATATGGCCTGGTCTGGCCAGGTCGGAAGCCTGTGAAAAGGGATCTATTGTAACTGCAATCGTTCTTGCCCTGTCATGGGCGGATATACCTGTGGACACTCCTTCAATCGCATCGATGCTTACCCTGAATGCTGTTTCATGGAGGGAAGTGTTTCTGGGAACCATCTCATGAATATCCAGCTTATCGAGGGTCTCCTCCTCCATAGAAAGACATATAAGACCTCTTCCTTCGGTAGCCATGAAATTCACAGCCTCAGCATTGCACTTTTCGGCTGCAATTATCAGGTCTCCCTCGTTCTCCCTGTTCTCATCGTCCACCACAACGACCATTTTCCCGCTGCGGATGGCTTCTATAGCTTCTTCTGCTCCGGATATTCTGCTACTGCTCAAGGTAATCCCTCAACCGTCTGTTTCCAATAACTGCATCGGTCTGCTTCAAAACGTACTTACCAATAATATCGTATTCAAGGTTCACATGTGAACCCGGCTTCCAGTTCCCCGCTGTAGTTCGCTCAAGTGTTTCCGGTATCAGGACAACTGAGAATCTGTCCGGTGCCAGTGAGGCAACGGTGAGGCTTATTCCGCTGACCGCTATGGATCCCTTTTCCACCAGCAGCTGGAAGTTCTTTCCGGAACAGGATATCCATACAGTCATACCCTCTGTGCTCCTCTTTACTTTAAGAACCTCCGCAGTGGAGTCCACATGGCCTGTAACAATATGGCCATGCAGTCCGTCCGAAAATCTGAGAGGCCGTTCAAGGTTCACTTCAGTGCCAGGATAGTATCCGGAAATGATAGTTCTTGAAACGGTTTCCGAAGAGCAATGAAACGAGATGCTCCGGTTACCTATGCCGCTCACCGTCAGGCAGGAACCATCAACAGCGATGCTGTCTCCGCGGGATGCCGTTTCGAAAAGCTTTGTCTGAACGATCAGGCTGCCGCCTGATCGCGACTTCACTTTTCCCCTGTCCTCAATCAGTCCGGTAAACAATGCGACCCTCCGTAAGGAAATCGGACCCGGAGCGACGGGATGAAACATTTTCCAACCTTATCGCGTTCCCAATACTGTTTATTCCAAGCAATTCAAAAGCCGGTCTTCCCCCACCTCCAAGTATCACAGGTGCGGTGAAAATACTGACAGAATCAACCAGTTCATCCTTCAGTAACCGTGTAGAAAGATCGCTTCCCGCTTCGCAGAGAACTTCGCTTATACCTTCAAGGGCTGTCCTCTCAAACAGAGAGGTGAGGTTGATTCCCCGGGTCCGGGAATCAGCGGGAAACTCCCATACTTCAACTCCGGGTATATCCGTGTATTCAGTCAGGCGGGTCGACACACCTTCCGGGACAGCGATAATAACTCTTCCCTGACTCCTGAAGATCTTCCATGATTCTCCGAAATCACCGGTGGCTGAAACAACTATACGTACAGGCTGCCTTCCGGGCAGGATACCAGGAAGACGGACGGTCAGTTCCGGATCGTCCGCTCGTACCGTTCCCGCTCCTGTCAGTACAGCCCCGGCGGAAGCCCGCATCTTCTGCACCCGTCTGCGTGATCTCTCACACGATATCCACCTGCTGCTTCCATCGGCCGCGGCTGTTCTGCCGTCAAGGCTTAGAGCTATCTTGAGAGTGACCCAGCTCCTTGCTGTTTCAAGGTAGTGAAGGTACACCCTGTTGAGCTCGTGAGCTTTTCCGGAGAGAAGACCGGTTTCTACTTCAATTCCAGCTGATTCGAGCTGTTTTATTCCCTCACCGCTCATCCTCGGGTCGGGATCGGTCATGGCAATAACTACCCTTGAGATCCCCGCCCTGATAATTTCATCGGTGCAGGGTCCGGTACGGCCATGATGACAGCATGGCTCCAGGGTTACAACCATGGTGCCGCCCGATGCAGCGTCACCTGCAGATGCGATGGCGATTACTTCAGCATGGGGTGCTCCGCATTTTCTGTGGAAGCCATCTCCCGCATGGTTTCCATCACGGTCAAGGATGACCGCGCCAACCATGGGATTGGGAAAGGTCATGCCCCTGCCGTGAAACGCCAGTTTCAGAGCCTTTTTCATTGCATGGGTTTCGGCCTTGGAAACCATCAGTCCTTTTCCAGCTCGATAATGCTTAATCTGCCGATTGCAGAGTTGACCACGTATTGCGATTCGAGATCTCCCGTAGCCAGAATAATATGGGTTCCATCCGCAATGTACTGGCTGAATGTCGGATCCATCGCTACCCATTCCCCTGTCCAGATCATCGGCCAGGCATGGTATCCGAACGAACCGTTCAGATATACAATACCGGCACAGATCCTGGCTGGCAGGCCAGCCGCGCGAGCAAGAGCCACAGTGAGTATTGTATGCTCGTTACAGTCTCCCCTCAGGTTTTCCATCACATCCACTGCTGAAGGCAGGGAAACCGTAGGGCTGTTCTCAACACTTGTGTCAACGAATGAAGCGATTCGTCTTGCGGCTTCCCACGAATCGGCTGAACCGTCCGTCAGGCTGAGGGCCATCGAAACAATTACCGAATCATCACATTGTATCATAGACTCGGGAAGAGTGTATTCAATGAGTTCCTCGGGTATTGAGGGCGGAAATTGAGCGATCTGACCGGGCACACTATTTGAAACCGTTACAGTACAGCCGATTGCTGACTGGATGGGTGGAATGTTCAGATGGAACAGGTTCCAGTCTATATCTCCCTGAAGGACGAAGGTTCTGGATTCTGTGTTTCTGGGGTTCGAGATCGGAGTTGAGGAAACAGCAAACACTTCGTAGAGATCTCTGGTCGCCACAATATCGCCTCCCTGCTCCGGGGGGACGCGGGTCATATCCATACCGAGACCTTCTTCGTATTCCCTGATGATCTGACCCTCGAATACCCAGACGGTATTCCTTGTTCCCATCTGTGAGAGCCTCAACCTGGCCGCATTTACAGTATCTCCAAGAAGGGATACTTCCTCGAATCCTTCGCATACGGCTGTGGATGAAAGTATCATGCCGCTGGCCGGATCAAAGGACTTGAAAGTCCTCTCCTGTCCTTCCGTCCATTCCATCGAGGCGCATGCCAGATCGGCCAGAACCGGGAGGTAATCTTCCTCCAGGACGGTTGAATTTTCGATCACTCTTCCAGCGGTGCCTATTTCCGAGATCAGAAGAGAATCCTGCCTCCAGGCCCTTATGGTAATAGTTGCGGAACCGTCGGACATTTGCATCTCCATGTGCCCCAGATCGTACTCCCTGTCCGATACAGCTATCATGGTCATCTCGATGTCTCTCCGGTTACCCATCAGGATCATGTTCCAGCTGATGGTCTGTGTTATAAGGAGTGAATCGGTTCCATGGCCTGCAATGTCCAGCTGCATGTATCCCACATCGTCGCCCTGAATTGAAACCGCGAACTTCTGTGTACCCGCATCGGCAGCGGTAATGGAAAGATTGGAATCTGTGTTCCCGCTTTCGCTCGAACCATTGTTGGATCCGCAGGCAACAACAGGCACCAGTAATACAAAAATCCATAATGCTATTAAAACAGGTTTCATCTCTTCGCTCCAATATAGTTTTCTATGGATGCAGCAATCTTTACTCCGGCTTTTCCATCCCAGAGCGGGATCTCCGGGGGCAATTCGGGACGGTTCTTGATCTGCCTTGCTACTGCTTCCTCTATTCGGGATACATCAGGACAGAGAACATTAGTTCCAAGTTCCAGAGTTATCGGTCTTTCAGTGCTCGTTCTAACGGTAACGCATGGCACTCCGAGTACACTCGTTTCCTCCTGAACACCTCCGGAATCGGTTATCACAACAGAAGCTTCAGCCTGCGCCCTGATGAAGCTAAGGTACGTCAGGGGTTTTCCAATCGTAATCCTGTCCGGGATAGTGATGCCCCAGTCGAAAATGTGTCCGAGAGTTCTCGGATGCGCGGGAAAAAAGACGTGCAGGTCATTCAGACAACCCAGTGCTTCCAGTAAAGCTCCCAGCCTGTCCGGGTCATCGACATTCGAGGGTCTATGAAGTGTAACAAGCGCAAAGGGTTCTTCCGATAACTGCTCTCCGGCGGACATCGCTGCGGGTAGAAGCCTCAGCAGAGTATCGATCATGGGATTCCCTACGAGCCTGATCATCTCACTGCTTCTGCCTTCAGCAAGCAGATTATCACGCGCTTCGGAACTGGTAATAAGGAGCAGGCTGGCAAGCTGGTCGGTCAGTACTCTGTTGATCTCTTCAGGCATGTCGCGGTCAAAACTCCGAAGACCCGCCTCGACATGTATTACAGGTATGCCGTACCTGACGGCAACAAGTGAGCATGCTAGTGTCGAATTGACATCTCCCACAACTACCACCGCATCGGGCATCCGCTTGAGAATAACTTCTTCGTAACGTTTCATTATGGTTGCGGTCTGTACGGTTATGCTTGCTGAACCTACTTCAAGGTTGATATCGGGTCTCGGCAGTTCCAGCTCATCGAAAAAACTCTGGGACATTATGTGGTCATAGTGCTGCCCGGTATGAATGATCCTTATCTCGAAAGCTGGATCGATGTTCCTGATAATCGGATCGACCTTCATGAAATTGGGCCTTGCCCCGCAGACGATATCAATCATTTGCCTATTCCCCCGCTGAATTCATCTAAAATTCGTTTGTGGTACTGATTCAACCTTGCCGGTCCTTCTGCTGTGCCGGCCTCCATCGAATTCCTCACGAAGAAAGATCGTTGCGATCTCCCTGGCAAGAAACGGAGCGGTTATCCCGCCCGCCAGAATCAGTACATTCGCATTATTATGATGCCTTGCATAGTAAGCCATTTCCGGAAAGAGGCAGAGAGCAGCCCTGATACCGGGATACCTGTTGGCACTTATACTCATGCCTATTCCCGAATTACATATAAGGATGCCCCGCTCAGCGTTTTCCTCCAGAAGATGTCTGCACAGGTATCCGGCAAAGTCAGGATAATCAACCGAATCGGGCGATGGAGGACCCAGATCTGTAGCTGTCAGACCCAGTTTCTCAAGAAGCCAGGGGACGAGGTCGCACTTCAAAGGGAAGCCGGCATGATCGCTGGCGATGGCCAGGTTCATCAGCCCTGACCTTTGCTTCTATAGTTGGCGACAACAGTGGAGAGTACGATAGAACATAGTTTTGATTCGGCGGAATCGGCTCTTGATGTGAGTACAACCGGATTGTTCGCACCCATGATAACAGCTCCAAGTTCTCCACCAGAAATGAAGATGAGTGATTTGTAAAGGATATTGGCAGCCTCTATATCAGGGAGGACGAGGATATCCGCATCACCTCCGACAGGGGAGTCGATCTTTTTGATCCTGCAGGCTTCGGACGACACAGCGAGGTCCATGGCGAGCGGAGCGTCGAAGATAATGTCCCCGAATTCCCCTGCATCAGCCATTTCCTTCATCTTTGCAGCTTCCATAGTACAGGGCATTTTCTCGTAGGGAACTTCCTTGGCGCATACATAAGTTGATTTGGGATGTTCGATTCCAAGGGCTCTGGCTACAATAATGGCATTTTTCAGCATCGCGACTTTCTGCTCGTAATCCGGGGCTATGTTCATGGCCGCATCAGTGATGATCAAAAGTTTATGGTACCCGGGAACATCAAATGCGGCAACATGGCTCAGGACTCCAGGGCCCCTGATCCCCTTTTCCCTGTCCAGAATGGCTTTGAGGAAAGTACTTGAAGCTACAAAACCCTTCATTATAAGATCCGCGTTGCCCGAACGGATAACTTCCACACCCTTGCTGGATGCAGTCTTGTCATCCTCCGCGTGGATGATCTCAACGCCGTTGAGGTCGAAACCCGCCTTCTCAGCGGCTTCCCTGATTCCCTTTTCCGGACCGATGAGCACGGCATCCGCCATATCATTTTTAACTGCGGTGCCTATTGCGCTCATGGTTTCAACTTCATCGGCACGCACAACGGCAACCCGTTTTGAGGGGAGTTCCCTGGCGATATTCTTCATTTCCTCGAGAGTTCTGATAGGTTCCATTGATTCCCCCTGTAAGAATGATTGACGGTTTTGGACTATCACGCTTTTAACATACAATACGAATATACCGCCTGCGCAATATTTCCTGCAATAAGAGTTGACAAAAAGCATTGTAGAAGTGAGATTTGGAGACACTCTCACTATGTAATTTATCCGAGTTATCAGATAGTCGGGTAAGTGTGTTCAGAAGTAGCGCAAGAAAGTAATTTCAATCTCTGGAAAGGGGTGATGTACATGAAACGTATACCAGCATCAGAAGTCAGGTCTACGATTGCAAACCACATGCTGGCCGATGGGTTCAATATGGTTCTGGATCTGAAGAAAAGTAAAGGGAGCACCATACACGATGCGGCTGAGAATAAGGATTATCTCGATCTTTTCAGCTTTTTCGCGTCGGCTCCTCTTGGAATGAACCATCCTGCCCTCTGCACGGAAGAGTTCAGAAGCCATCTTGCTGATGTAGCCATTAACAAACCTTCCAACTCAGATTTCTATACGGAAGAACTTGCCTCATTTGTGGAAGCTTTCGCTGATACTGTTATTCCAGACAGTCATCCCTACCTTTTCTTCGTTTCGGGCGGTGCCCTTGCAGTCGAGAATGCTCTTAAGACAGCTTTCGACTGGAAGGTCAGACAGAATCTCAAGGCCGGAAGAGGCGAGATCGGCAAGAAAGTGATCCATTTCAGGCATTCCTTTCACGGAAGAACCGGATATACGCTTTCCCTTACAAACACAGCCGACCCAAGGAAGTACATGTATTTCCCTCTGTTCGACTGGCCCAGAGTAGATCCCCCGGCCATTGTATTCCCCCTTGAGGATAATCTTGATGCGGTCATAGAGGCTGAAAAGAAATCACTTGCCCAGATTGACGATGCCATAAACAAGTATGGCCATGATATCGCTTGCATGGTTATCGAGCCCATCCAGGGAGAAGGCGGCGACAACCACTTCAGACCCGAATACATTCAGCAGCTCCGCGACAGAGCCGATAAGCACGAGTTCCTTCTGATATTCGATGAGGTTCAGACAGGTATGGGGCTAACCGGTGAATGGTGGGCCTGGCAGTCAATAGGTGTGGAACCTGATATTTTCTGCTTCGGTAAGAAATCGCAGGTATGCGGTATCGCCTCGAACAGGCGGGTTGATAGCATCGAAAACAACGTATTCCATGAATCCAGCAGGCTGAATTCCACCTGGGGCGGCAATCTTGTGGATATGGTAAGATGCAACAAATACCTTGATGTAATGGTGAATGAGAACATACTTGAGAACGTTCGTTCCCGGAGTGAAACCCTTCTGGCCGGTCTCCAGAATCTAAAGGAGAAACACCCCGAGGTCATTTCCAATATCAGGGGCAAGGGCCTCATGTGCGCATTTGACCTTCCAGACACTGAGATCAGGAACAATATGGTTTCTGAAATACTGAAAAACGGAGCCATTATTCTTCCATGCGGTGACAGAAGCATCAGATTCAGGCCCCCGCTGAATATCACCGACGAAGAAATTCAGATGGGACTGGATATCATATCGAAGTCTCTTGCAAAGCTTATCTGAGAGGGATTGAATGGATCTCATCAGATCGACGAAAGAGGATATAGGCCGTATCGCCGCCGAGCTTGCAAGAACAGGCTGGGCTGAAGCCAACGCGGGTAATATCTCCGTACTTCTGCCTGAAGGATCCGACAGCTCGTTATGGGATGAGGATGTCGTCACAGACATCCTCCCCTCCCCCATACCCGAACTGGCGGGTCGGACTTTTCTTGTTACCTGCGCAGGAAGCAGGTTCAGAAAGCTCCTGCTCGAACTGGATACTGAAATCATTCCGGTAAGGGTTTCGGCTGATGGCATGAAAGTAATACGGCTCGCGTCCGGGAAGGAGCCAACGACCGAATTCAGTTCACATCTCCTGGTTCTGGCGGAAGCCACTAACCGGGGGTGGAAAACCGCCTCTCTGGTCCATACCCACTCCACCCATATGCTTGCGCTCTCCTCAAGCGACCTGCCGGCGGAAATGCTGGAGGATGCCGTAAACAGATCCCATCCGGAAGTCTCACTTCTGATGAGCAGAGGTGTCCGGTTCATGGATTACATGACACCGGGAACCTGGGAACTGGGAGAGGAAACCGCAAAAGCTTTCCGCGAGAGTGACTGCGTCATCTGGAGAAAGCATGGAATTCTCGGCCTTGGAAAGGATATTGACTCAGCGTGCGATGCCGTCGAGGTTGTTGAAAAAGCCGCCAGGCTTCTCCTGCTCGAAAAGTCAGCCTTCGGCAAGTTCGTAGGCCTCAAGGACAGGGAACTTATGCTTTCCCGGGATACAACCGAGGATCAATCAGATACCGAACTCGACGAACAGGATGATTCTCTCTCCCCGGTGCCCCCCATTATCGAAACCTGATTAAGGAATTCGGCGCATGAGTTCAGGTAAAATCGCTTACAGTCTTGGGTTTCTTCCAACATACGTTTTCAGGGAAATCGTGCAGCTGAACTCGGAAGGCTTTGAAATAGATATTTTCCTTCCACGTTCCACTTCAACTTCGAAATTCTGGCTGGATATAGTTCCCCGGCACAAACTTGCAGATGATATTACCATAAATCAGACTGTGACGAGCAAGTTTATTACCTGTTCCATACCATCACTGGCGCTTTTGTTTTTGAAGGAGTGCATCCCTGTTTTCCTCAGACATCCCGCAAAGTTTTGCAGTAATGCGTTTCTATCATTGAAAAAGCGATCCTTCAGGTACTTTCTACTGGGTGCATCACTGGCAGGACACATAGACAGAAGAACACTGTTTATTCATTCCCATTTCGCCGAGACTTCGGCATTCGCTGCCATGTGGGCGGGAAGAATTCTTCGAAAACCCTTCACTCTCACAACGCATGCTGTGGATATCTTCGTACCACCCAGAGAGGATATGATCAGGTTCCTTCTTTGCGAAGCCGATCGAATCTTCACCATTTCCGAATTCAACAGGAAATACATTTCAAAACGCTATGGAAAACATCTGGAAGACAAGATCGACGTTACATATCTGGGCCTTGATTTCAGTTCACTTCCCAAAAGGAAAGGCGGTCCCGGTACAATATCGAAGATCATCTGCACAGCCAGCGGTCTGGGCGAGAAAAAGGGTGTACCAGTCCTTCTGGAGGCCTGCCGGATCCTCAAGGAAAGGAACCTTCAATTCAGCTGCCGGGTCATTGGATCTGATACATCCGGACTGCTTCTCGATGGGTTCAGGAAGCAGGTGGAGAAGCTGGGTTTGAGAGATGTTCTGCAATTCGAGGGACTTCTTAAATCCGATGAAGTAATGGATCGGCTTGCCGAAGCTGATATTTTCGTACTTCCCTCAATATGCGCCCAGAACGGGGATATGGATGGAATCCCTGTCTCACTCATGGAGTCGATGGCAGTCGGTGTTCCCACGGTATCAACGTCACTGTCAGGAATCCCGGAACTGATTGAGAATGGGAAGGACGGAATACTTGTCCCTCCGGGGAACTCCGCGGAACTGGCGGACGCCATTGAAAAGCTGTTGCTGGACGCAGATTTCGCCAAGGAACTTGGAACACAGGGTTCAGCTAAGGTAAGAAGTCAATTCAACGTAACGGGATATGTCGGTGTTCTGCTGGAGAAGTGGTCCGAGTATCTTTGATTATAACTATGGAGGCTGATGTCTCACTTCAGTAATCTATATGACCTTCGTCACAAAATTCTGAAAATCGGGCTGCCCGCCCTGATCAGCCGCGGAACCCTTGCCATCTGGGGTATACTTACCATCTTCATAATAAGGTCCCTTCCCCCGGAGGCCTACGCCATATATGCCGTTGCGAAAAGCCTGGAGATGTTCGGAGTCCTCCTGGGCGGAGGGTTTATTCAGCAGGCAATACTGAAACTTGCTTCAGAGGGCGAAGGATTGAGAGAAAAGCAGCTGGCCAATTCCGGCATTCTAATGGCTGTCTGCTTCGCGCTTTTCTCTGCTTTCCTGCTTATTGCGGGAGGAAGGATCATCGGTTCTTTTTACGAACCGCTTGATCTGTCGGGTATTCCTCTGCTGCTTGCCGGAGTTGTTATCACTGGTACACTGAGCGGATTGCCCAGGCTGCTTCTGCTCACTAAACATCGCACCAGAGACGTAATGATATCGGATATCGTTCAGTTCATCGTGAAAAGTCTAATAGTTGGAAGTCTCCTGCTCACCGGTACACTCAAGACCGCCCACCAGATCTTCACTGCCATGATAGCTGCGAACTTAGTTGCTTTCTTCGTTAACTTCCTGTTTGCCAGGCGTCTTTTCTTCCCTTCTGCCGGTGTCAGGATTGACCGGATTCGAAGTGTCATGCGCTTCGCGGTTATCACCCTGGGAGCCTCCGTGGCTAATTTCATCTACACCAGAACAGACATACTGATGCTTGGTAAGATCGCTCCGGATGATGTTGCAGCCTACGGCGCTTCCAGGTCACTTTCAGGATTGACACTGATGGTCATCAGCGCCGCCAATATGGTTCTTCTTCCCTACATTTCCAGAATATGGAAGCAGGGTCAAAAGAAGGAGATACAGTCACGGGTATGGAGTACGGTTCTGCTGGCGGAGATTCTCATTCTTCCCGCTGTTATTCTGTACGTATTTTTCCCGCAGCAGGTACTTGATTTCGTTTACAGCGGAAAATACTCCCAAAACTGGAATATCCTCCTGATACTGGGCGCTCTTGCCGTTGTGAGGCCCCTTGGCAGTTTCTTCGCCACTGCGGCATCTGCCATCGGAAAACCCCAGTACTCCCTGTACAGCGTTATTATTTCATCCGTTGTTAATGTAAGTCTGAACATCTACCTCATACCAAGATACGGAGGCTTCGGCGCCGCCATTGCGACAACTGCTGCGGTGATATTCGGTGCCGCCTGGATAGTTCTGCTCACAACCCGCTACATTCGAAAATGAGTGTCAAACATGAAGAATCGATTTCCGTTCAATCCTCCCGTTCAGCTGACAGATGATCCTGCTGCTGCTATCTCTCACTTCAGGTTGGGGACTCTCTTTCCCTGTAAGCAACAGCGGTTGTCTGGACGCGAGATTCTTCTTTCAGCCGGACGAGAACAGGCTCATCTATTCCAGGATCGAGGATGATCTGACGGTTGTCCAGTATGGTCCATTCAGCTTCGGTGCGGGAGTATCCTTTGAAATGTATACAGGAACAGGCGGATTCAGGGGTTCCCATTGGGGTATTCATGGTATTTTTGGAGTGGATTACAAAGATCTGCTCTTCAATCTCTTCGCCGGGCATGAACGGTATCAGGACTCCAGCGATCCGGATTCCAGCGAGCAGATCGTAAGCGACCTGAAGCTTCGTATCGGGAGCAGACCTGATATTAGAATTCAGGACCATGCTCTTTTTTTCCCTGCCGGGTACATCCCCGGTTACGCCTTAAGCCTTGGTATTTACAGGCCGGGCGGGATATCCTTTCAGAAGGGTCACATACTTGACTGGTCAGTGCATGG
>RCNF010000813.1_pt1 | contig 19882 bp, 22 predicted proteins | sample 2041311 | NCBI WGS metagenome assembly RCNF01 (sample SAMN09708228, study PRJNA481090) | Marine sediment metagenome, whole genome shotgun sequencing project. | biome: marine sediment; feature: ocean; material: sediment; isolation source: Sewage treatment plant 2 marine sediment (STP2) ... | reverse complement strand
ATCAAGACCCTTGATCTTGGCTTGCCGCAAGGCGGATCGCGTTGGGTTGAGGATGTCACTGCCACCCTTGGCGGTGACGATTTCTACGGCTTCTTCATTGATAAGCTAGACATGGTTGCGGCGGTCGTTGCTGCGATCTTGGTCACTGGTCTTATCATGTTTGCGCAATACACAAAGCAGGGTCGGGCCATGCGGGCCGTGGCTGATGATCACCAAGCCGCGCTAAGCGTCGGTATCTCGTTGAACTTTATTTGGGTGCTTGTTTGGTCGCTCGCTGGCGTAGTCGCACTTGTTGCGGGCATTATGTGGGGCGCAAAATCAGGTGTGCAGTTTTCGCTATCATTGATCGCCCTCAAGGCGTTGCCAGTCCTGATGCTGGGTGGTTTCACATCCATCCCCGGGGCGATTGTTGGTGGATTGATCATCGGTGTTGGTGAAAAGCTGTTCGAATACACAATCGGCGCACCGTACCTTGGTGGCGCGACCGAGAACTGGTTTGCCTACATGCTGGCCTTGATCTTTTTGGTCTTCCGGCCGCAGGGGTTGTTTGGCGAAAGGATTATCGAACGTGTGTGATGTTTTTCAATCCAAGAATTTGAGCCTAAGGGTGGATCACTATGCTGTATCGTGAAGCAGGCGACTTTAAGACGTCGTACAAATCTGACAGCCAGACGTTCCCAATTGCGTTTGATCGGTATCGCTATTGGACAGTGATGGCTTTTGCCTTCCTGGTGGTCCCGTTTATTATCAATGACTATTGGGCATCTGCCATTCTACTGCCATTCCTGATCTATTCGATCGCGGCAATCGGGTTGAATATTTTGGTTGGATACTGTGGTCAGGTCAGCCTTGGCACGGGTGGCTTTATGGCCGTTGGGGCGTTTGCTTGCTACAAGCTCATGACGGCGTTTCCCGAAGTTAGCATCATCATCCACATCATTTTATCTGGCGGCATCACTGCAATGGTTGGCGCTGCATTCGGACTGCCAAGCTTGCGGATCAAAGGCTTTTATTTGGCCGTAGCGACGCTGGCTGCACAGTTCTTTCTAGTCTGGCTGTTCAACAAAGTATCGTGGTTCTACAACTATTCTGCCTCGGGCCAGATCAACGCGCCAGAACGTTTTGTCGGCGGGATCGCGGTCACAGGACCAAACGCAGACGCTTGGGCAAAGTATATGGTCTGTCTGGTTTTCGTAACCGTCTGCGCTTTGATCTCGCGTAACCTAACGCGCGGCAACGTAGGCAGGTCTTGGATGGCAATCCGCGACATGGACATCGCTGCCGAAATTATCGGAGTGAACCCGCTCAAGGCGAAATTGACAGCATTTGCGGTGTCGTCGTTCTTCATCGGGATATCAGGTGCGCTGTTCTTTTCAGTCTATCTTGGGGCCGTCGAAGTTGGTGAAGCCTTTGGTATTCAAAAATCATTCTTAGTGTTGTTCATGATCATCATCGGTGGGCTTGGATCAATTTTCGGCAGCTTTGCAGGGGCCGCACTGCTTGTTGTTCTGCCTGTCGCGCTCAAGGTCATTGGCGTTGATTTCTTGGGCTGGCCGACCGATCTGGTCGCCCATTTACAACTGGTCGTCGTCGGTGCGTTGATCATGTTTTTCTTGGTCAAGGAACCGCACGGTTTGGCCCAATACTGGCGACTGGCAAAGGAAAAATTGCGGCTATGGCCGTTCCCTTATTAACACATGGGTTGGGACAAACCTGACCTCTAAACTTTAATGAAATCCATGGGAGGATAAGACAATGAAGATGAATAAACTGGCCGCTTTGGCCGTAACTGCGACGATGGCGGCAGCGCCCGTCATGGCCGAACTGGTCATTCCAGACCTCAGCTATCGCACGGGTCCCTATGCGGCCGGCGGCACGCCGTTTTCGGACGGCTATCAGGATTACTTCAATCTGCTGAACGCACGTGATGGCGGCATTGGTGGCGAGGCGATCCGCATCATTGAATGCGAAACCGGCTATAACACCGAAAAAGGTGTTGAGTGCTATGAAGCGACCAAAGGCGAAGGCGCATTAATCTATCAACCGCTTTCAACTGGCATCACCTATCAGATTATTCCCAAAGCGATGGCTGATGGCATCCCGATCCACACAATGGGTTATGGCCGTACGTCTGCGGCAGACGGGTCCGTCTTTCCATGGGTCTTTAACTACCCAGCGAACTATTGGGACGCGGCATCAGTGATGGTGAACTACCTGTTGGAAGAGAACGGTGGCAGCCTTGAAGGCAAGACGCTGGCGTTGGTTTATCACAACTCTGCTTACGGCAAAGAACCTATCCGCACACTTGAAGCGCTTGCAGAAATGCATGGTTTTGAATTGTCGCAACTTGCTGTTGATCACCCGGGTCAGGAACAAAAATCGCAGTGGCTTCAAATCCGTCGCGAGCGTCCTGATTACGTTCTGATGTGGGGTTGGGGTGTTATGAACCAAGTCGCGGTTCAAGAAGCTGCGAACATTGGTTTCCCGATGGAAAACTTCATCGGCAACTGGTGGGCTGGTGCAGAGCATGACGTGACACCTGCTGGTGCAGACGCCGACGGATACAAGTCGTTGAACATGAACCGCGTGAGTAAAGATCTGCCAGTTCTGGCTGAGATCAAAGCTTCGGTGCATGATGCTGGCGAAGCCGCTGGCGACGGAAGCAACCTAGGTTCGGTGCTTTATATTCGTGGCATGTATGCGGCAATGCTCGCTTCTGAAGCGATTGCAAAGGCGCAAGAAATCCACGGTGTTGCTGACGTGTCATCTGCGATGGTTCGTGACGGTATGGAAGCTTTGGAAATCACTGACGCACGCATGGCCGAATTGGGCATGGCAGGCGTTGGTCCAGCGTTCTCTGTCTCTTGTGAAGATCACGGAGGGTCCGGTCTTGGTATCGTTCAGCAGTGGAACGCAAGCGCTGGTGAATGGGTTGCATTGACTGATTTCATTGCACCCGATGACAGCGTCACGCTGCCTTTGATTGTTGAAGATGCGGCTGCATTTGCAGCTGAAAACAACATCACACCTGGCTGTAACTAAGCTGATCTATTGGGCGGCTTTCGGGCCGCCCAATCCCACCCCCGACCTGAGGAACGCACATGTTGGACACTGAAAAAACAGAGGCCTTGCTAGAGGTCAACAATATCGAGGTGATCTACAATCATGTGATCCTTGTTCTGAAAGGTGTGTCACTGAGCGTGCCAAAAGGCGGGATTACGGCACTTCTTGGCGGCAACGGTGCTGGCAAGACAACAACCCTCAAGGCGATTTCAAACCTGCTTCAATCGGAGCGTGGCGAAGTGACCAAAGGGTCGATTTCATACCGCGGCAAACAAATCCAAGGCAGCTCGCCTTCTGATTTGGTCAAGACCGGCGTCATTCAGGTGATGGAAGGGCGTCACTGTTTTGAACACTTAACCATCGAAGAGAATTTGCTAACCGGCGCATATACGCGGTCGGAACGTGGTGCTGCAATCGCGGCCGATCTTGAAATGGTGTATAACTATTTCCCACGTTTGCGCGAACGACGCAAAAGCCAAGCAGGCTACACGTCCGGCGGCGAGCAACAGATGTGTGCAATCGGGCGCGCGTTGATGTCACGACCCGAAATGATCTTGCTGGACGAACCATCAATGGGTCTGGCACCGCAATTGGTCGAAGAGATTTTCACCATCGTGAAGAACCTCAATGAGCAAGAGGGCGTGTCGTTTCTTTTGGCCGAACAGAACACAAACGTCGCACTGCGCTTTGCGCACCAAGGCTATATTATGGAAAGCGGCCGTATCGTCATGGAAGGCCCCGCAGCTGAACTGCGCGAGAACCCAGACGTCAAAGAATTTTACCTTGGTATGTCGGACGAAGGGCGGAAATCATTCCGCGATGTGCGATCTTACCGACGCCGCAAGAGGTGGCTCGCATGAAGGCCTTGGACCACCTTGAAGTGCGATCTGCGGACGAACGCGAAGCAGATCAATTGGCGCAATTGTTGCCACTGCTCGCCCGTATCAGCGAAAGCGAACAAAGCTGTCTGAGCGGTGTCGAAAAGGTTCATACGCTTGCGGATCTGCGCCATTTGCCAGTGTTACGCAAAGCTGACTTGAGCACTTGGCAGGCCGAGCACCCCCCTTTTGGCGGCATCCCGACGCGTAGCGTGACGCGTCTATTTCAATCACCGGGACCGATTTATGAACCGGGTGGATCAACGCCTGATTGGTGGCGGTTTGGTCGGTTCTTGCGCAGCCTTGGCATTGGCGCAGGCGACGTTGTTCACAATACGTTTTCCTATCATTTCACCCCTGCAGGCGCGATGTTTGAAAGTGCGGCCTTGTCCGTCGGGGCGCAGGTTTTTGCCGCCGGCCCCGGTCAGACTGAATTGCAGGTACGTGCAGCTGCTGATCTTGGTGCTACGACATACGCGGGAACCCCAGACTATCTGGGTGCGATCTTGGCGAAGGCCGATGAGATGGGTGTTGATCTAGGACGCATTACAAAAGCAGCAGTGTCCGGTGGCCCGCTTTTTCCGCAAGTTCGTGCCGCCTATGAAGCACGCGGGATCACATGTTTGCAGTGCTACGGGACAGCGGATGTGGGCCATATTGCCTATGAAACCTTTGCCAATGCACCAATGATTGTGGATGAAGGCGCGATTGTTGAAATTGTGACGCCTGGCACTGGCGATCCGGTTGCTAACGGCGAAGTGGGTGAAGTCGTTGTCACCGCATTGAACGCAGACTATCCGCTGATCCGGTTCGCCACAGGCGATCTCTCAGCCATCGTAGAAGGCCAGTCCGACTGTGGTCGCACGAATATGCGTCTGGCTGGTTGGAAGGGCCGTGCAGACCAAGCCACCAAGGTCAAAGGCATGTTTGTACGCCCTGAACAGGTTGCACGCTTGGTTGAACGGCACCCCGAAATTCGACGCGCGCGGATTGAAGTTGGCCACAATGGCAAAACCGACACGATGTTGGTTCGACTGGAGACCGAGGGCACAGATGTGGCAGCTTATGCCGCGTCAATTTCCGATGTTCTCAAGTTGCGTGGTGAGGTTGAGACCGTGTCGTTGGGCACGCTTCCACGCGATGGCGTTGTGATCGCTGATCTGCGAGAGGCTAGTTAATGTCGGTCGTTATTATAGGCGCTGCGCGCACACCGATGGGTGGGTTTCAAGGCGTGCTATCCCAAGTCGCGGCAACCGAATTGGGCGCTGCAGCCATCCGTGGTGCGTTGATCAATAGCGGCATTTCCCCCGATGTTGTTGGCGAGGTTCTGATGGGCTGTGTCCTGCCTGCTGGTTTGGGGCAAGCGCCAGCGCGTCAGGCCGCATTGGGGGCAGGGCTGCCGCAATCAGTTCCTTGCACAGCAATCAACAAGGTCTGTGGATCGGGCATGAAAACGGTCATGATGGCGCACGACCAGATCATCGCAGGTAGCCAGACATTGATGGTCGCAGGCGGCATGGAAAGCATGTCCGGCGCGCCATATCTATCGTTGAAAACACGCGGTGGCGCGCGCTTGGGACATGCAGAGCTGAAGGATCATATGTTTCTAGACGGGCTTGAGGATGCATACGACAAAGGTGCGCTGATGGGTGTCTTTGCCGAGCTATGCGCAGAACGCTACCAATTCACACGCAAAGCCCAAGACGACTATGCGCTAGGTTCACTGTCCAATGCGTTGGCTGCGCAAGCATCTGGCGCGTTTGAAGGCGAGATTGCGGATGTGACTGTCGCATCGCGCAAAGGCGAAACGCTCGTGTCTGAAGATGAACAGCCGGGCACTGCGCGACCCGAAAAAATCCCGACCTTGCGACCTGCCTTTAAAAAAGACGGCACTGTTACGCCAGCCAATGCGTCCTCAATTTCTGATGGTGCGGCGGCTATAGTATTGACCAGCGACGCGGAAGCGGACGCGCGCGGATTGACCGTGCGTGCGCGCATTTTGGGTCATGCAAGTCATGCCCAAGAACCCGCTTGGTTTACGACGGCACCCGTGCCTGCAGCGCAGAAGCTATTGAAGCAGATCGGCTGGGATGTCGATGATGTGGACTTGTGGGAGGTGAACGAGGCCTTCGCTGTTGTGCCAATGGCCTTCATGCATGACATGGGAATTGCCCGTGAAAAGATGAACGTGAATGGCGGCGCTTGCGCTTTGGGGCATCCAATTGGGGCGTCGGGCACGCGGATTATTGTGACATTGCTGAACGCGCTTGAAAAACGTGGTTTGAAACGTGGGATTGCTGCAATTTGTATCGGCGGCGGCGAGGGCACAGCAATCGCGATTGAGCGGCCATGAAGCTGGATCCCAACCTTTCAGCCGTCGTAACAGGCGGTGCGTCAGGGCTTGGTGCAGCTGTGGCCGCAGCATTGCGCGCCAAAGGCATCAAGGTCGCGGTGTTAGACCGCGACGTGGTAAAGGGCGCAGAACTGGCGGCTGTAATTGGTGCTGCATTCTGCGAAACCGACGTGACCGATGCAGGGTCTGTAGCGGCGGCACTACTGCAAGCGCGTGCGGCAAATGGTCAAGAGCGCATCTGTGTTAATTGCGCGGGCGTAGCGCCTGCAGCCAAAACAGTATCGCGTGGGCTGGCGCATGACTTGGAGCTATTCCAGCAAGCAATCAACATCAACTTGGTTGGCAGCTTCAATGTGGCATCGCAAAGTGCTGCTGGGATGGTCGTAGCAGAACCTATTGGCGAAGAACGCGGGGTTATTATCCACACTGCATCAATCGCCGCCTATGAGGGTCAGATGGGACAGGTCGCCTATGCGGCGTCCAAAGGCGGCATTGTTGGGCTAACTCTGCCGATGGCGCGTGATTTGGCCCGCGACGGGGTTAGGGTTATGGCAATCGCACCGGGGATTTTTGGCACGCCTATGGTGACGTCAATGAGCCAAGACATTCAAGATGGTTTGGCAGCGGGCATACCCTTTCCACCGCGCTTGGGCGACCCGGCAGAATTTGCGGCCCTTGCGTTGCATATCGTTGAAAACGCCTTTTTAAACGGCTCAGTCATCCGCTTGGATGGTGCGACTAGATTAACTTTGAGGTGACAAATGGACTTTGCACTTAGCGAAGAGCAGACGTTGATATTCGATATGGCCAAGGCCTTTGGTGATGAGCATATCGCACCCAATGCGCTGGCGTGGGAAAAGGCCGAGGATATCCCCAAGGCGTTGTGGCCCAAGCTGGCAGCACTCGGATTTGGTGGGCTCTATGTCAGCGAAGAAAGCGGCGGATCTGGGTTGTCGCGGCTGGATGCAACGCTGGTGTTTGAGGCGTTGAGCATGTCGTGCCCTTCAGTGGCCGCGTTCTTGTCCATCCACAATATGTGTGCCGCGATGATCGACAAATTCGGGTCGGATGCACTGCGCGACAAGTATCTTCCGCGCGCGCTAAGCATGGAAATGGTCCTGTCCTATTGCTTGACTGAACCGGGTTCGGGGTCCGATGCTGCGGCCCTCAAAACCCGCGCAGACCGCACAAACGATGGCTATGCACTAACCGGCACAAAGGCGTTTATTTCGGGTGGCGGATATTCGGACGCCTATATTGTCATGTGCCGAACCGGCGATGCGGGCCCCAAAGGGATCTCAACTGTTATAGTGGACGACAAGACCGACGGTCTGTCCTTTGGCGGGTTAGAAGACAAGATGGGCTGGCGTGCGCAACCAACGCGGCAAGTTCAGCTAGATAATTGCAACATTCCCGCGATCAACCTTGTCGGCGAAGAAGGCAAAGGGTTCAGCTATGCAATGGCGGGTCTGAATGGCGGCAGATTGAATATCGCTGCTTGCTCACTTGGTGCCGCGCAATCTGCTCTGACGAAAACCATTGCTTACATGGCCGAGCGTAAAGCATTTGGAAAGCCGATCGATCAATTTCAGGCACTCCAGTTCCGGCTTGCTGACATGGAGATCGACCTTCAAGCCGCGCGCGTGTTTTTGCATCAAGCCGCTTGGAAATTGGACAACGGGGCTGCGGACGCGGCGACCCATTGCGCAATGGCTAAGAAGTTCGTGACTGAAATAGGCAGTCGTGTGGCCAACGATTGTCTACAATTGCATGGCGGATATGGCTATCTGGCGGACTACGGCATCGAAAAACTTGTGCGTGATTTACGGGTGCATGAGATTTTGGAAGGCACCAATGAAATCATGCGCATGATCGTCAGTCGCGAGATGATTTCAAAGTGAGCGATATCAACATCCGCATAGAGGGCCGCGCTGGTCGCATCACGCTGAACAGACCCGCAGCACTCAACGCGTTGACCTATGACATGGCGCTCAAGATCGAAGCGGCGATTGATGAATGGCGCAGTGCGGACGTTGATCTGGTTTTGATAGACGCTGTTGGTGACCGCGCATTCTGCTCAGGCGGTGATATCGCTGATATGTATCGCAGTGGGCTAGAAGGCGACCTTGAATATGGACGCCGGTTTTGGCGCGATGAATACCGGCTGAATGCCAAACTGTTTGAATACCCAAAGCCTATCGTGAGTTTCTTGCAAGGGTTTACCATGGGCGGCGGGGTTGGCGTTGGCTGCCATGCAAGCCACCGGATCGTTGGCGAAAGCAGTCAAATCGCGATGCCAGAATGCGGTATCGGGCTTGTTCCTGACGTTGGTGGTTCGCTGATGCTGGCGCGATGCGCGGGCCATTTGGGCGCATACCTTGGACTGACGGGGACGCGCATGAATGCAGCAGATGCAATCCATGCAGGGTTCGCGGATGGGTTTATCCCGCAAGCCAAATGGGAAGCCCTGAAAGTGGACTTGGTATCGGGTGACATGAACGCGATAAATTACGAAACCGCGCCCGCAGGAATATTGCTGCCGATATTGGCGGATATTGATCGGCACTTTGCCTGTTCGACGCTTCGTGAAATCGCGCAAAGTTTGGCGCTGGACCCATCCGATTTCGCGGTCCGCACGCTGAAGGCATTAAACCGTCATGCCCCGCTGGCTATGGCCTGTTCGATGCAAATCATCCGCCAACTAAAAAGCAGTGATAGCATTCGCGCTGCACTGGAGCTTGAATACCGATTTACATATCGTGCCGTTGCTCAGGGTGATTTCATCGAAGGTATCCGCGCGGCTATCATTGACAAAGATCGTCGACCAAAGTGGGCGCATCCGGCTATAACGGATGTATCGCAGGACGATATGGATAAGATGCTGTCGCCTTTGGGCACAGATGGGCTGACTTGGAAGGAAATGACATGAAAATTGGTTTCATTGGACTGGGTAACATGGGCGCGCCGATGGCCGCAAACCTGTCTGCAGCAGGCCATGATGTTATCGGCTTTGATTTGGTTGCGCAGCCACCTGAAGGCGTCACAAAAGCAGGATCGGTCTTAGACGCTGTTAAAGGATGCGATGCGATCATAACCATGCTGCCGAACGGAGCGATCCTGCGCGATGTGGCATCGCAAATCGCACCGGAAATGGCCGCTGACACATTGTTCATCGACTGCTCGACTGTTGACGTCGAAAGCGCGCGTGCGGTCGCTGAAATGGTCACGCGCCTTGGGCATGCAGCGATTGACGCGCCCGTGTCTGGCGGCACGGTTGGTGCGCAAGCGGGTACGCTGACCTTTATGGCTGGTGGGACGGCTGGCGCGTTTGCGCGTGCCCTGCCACTGCTCGATATTATGGGTCAAAAGGCCGTGCATTGTGGCGACGCGGGCGCTGGGCAGGCGGCCAAGATTTGCAACAACATGATCCTTGGCATCACCATGATTGGCACCTGCGAGGCATTTGCCTTGGCCGACAAGTTGGGATTGGACCGTCAGGCAATGTACGATGTCGTCAGCACGTCAAGCGGCCAAAGCTGGAGCATGACAACTTACTGTCCCGCCCCCGGCGTTGGCCCAAAATCGCCATCTGACAACGGTTATCAGCCTGGCTTTGCGGCAGAGTTGATGCTGAAGGATTTGGATTTAAGCCAGACAGCCGCCGAAGCCGTTGATGCAGCGACGCCGTTGGGCGCACAGGCCGCGCGCCTCTACCGTACGTTTGTAGAAGGCGGCGGCAAGGGAAGCGATTTTTCGGCGATGTTGCCGTATTTGGCCAAGCTGGGTGCAAAGACCTAAGACGAATGCGCAAATCATTCGACAAATCCGTGCAATACGACGAACGGCATTGGAGAAGGTGTTCAGTCAGGTCGAAAACTGATGACGCGTGGCGACCGGTCTTGGTCGGTGCTTCCACCGTCAAAACCCGAGCGGGACAAGGTATAGCCCCAGCATCAGCAAACACAGCATCGCCAGCGCAAATTCAAAGCCGCGCCGCCAAGCTGGCGCTGCAGCTAGTCCCAGATATTGTGCCAGAATAATCCGCGCCTTTTGCCACGCAAGCGCCAGTGTCGCAATGCTGGCGGCAACCTGCCATTGCGCCCAGATGCCTGACAGCGACAACAGGGTTGAACCCAAGCTCAACGCAATCAAAGTGCCCCATGCAATATATAAGGTCCGCTGTTTCATCGTAGCAGGTAAATTACGGGAAACAGTAAAACCCAGACCAGATCGACCATATGCCAAAACGCAGTTGCGTCTTCGATGTTGGCCTCGCTGTCGCGCCACGCAACCAGCAGCAGCAACGCAACGCCTGCCGCGACATGCGCTGCGTGAAAGCCTGTCAGCATGAAATAAAAGTTGAAGAACGGATGTGTGTCCCAAACGATGCCCATCACGGCCTTTTGGGAAAACTCAGCGCCTTTGATCCACAAGAACGCTAGCCCCAAAGCGGCGGCGCCCACCAGTGCCATCCGCGCTTTTAGACGCGCCCCTGCACGCCGCAGTTGGCAGGCCAGTGCAGCCAAGAAGCCGCTGGTGATCAAGATGACCGTGTTGATCCCCGCAGCTTGGCGGTTAAGCATATCTTGGGCCTGTGCGAACCCTTCGGGGTCGGTGATGCGAACGGATAAGAACACGATTAATCCGGCCCCAAACACCAGTAATTCACTGATGATCAATATCCACATCATCAACTCGCCGGGCAGGTCATCCAGCGCGCTATTGTCATTCATGGGCATCGTTGGGGTCGGCTTGGTCCATCAAGCGCCGGATATGGCGGGCAAAGGCCACGGTCACGGGTACGCCGATCACGCAACCGAGTGTGATTGACCAAGCAGTTGACGCGACCGGACCGCCGATCCAGCTGCCGATCAGGGACGCAAAGAACACGTTTACGGCCATCGCGCCTGCGCCGAATGGATACAGGACGACTGCGATTTTTCCCGTACCCCAGCCATTCTGGGTCATCTGCGCATGACCAGCCGGTGCACTGCCCACAAGGCTGCAAGCAGCATAATGGATGCAATCGCAAACCATACTTCTGCGGTCGCTGATTGGGCCTGCGGGATTGGGCGATCGAATCCCTCGGCCATGGCTGGGCTAGCTAAAACAAAGGTGATGAGTGGTAAAAAGCGCATATCAAGTCTCCTGCGTCAGGCTGCGGTAAATGTCAGGTAAGGCACGGGTCAGGCGGGCTGGATTGGCCATCAGACTAAATCCGCCGCGCCCGAAAATACGGGCAAACCAGTCTTGCCCGTCTTCGTCGATAATTACCCCATGCAGGGATTGGCCAGTGCGTCGCGCCTCGCGGACGGCCATGCGGCTGTCTTCGATGCCATGCTGGCCTTCGTAGTGATCCAGATCGTTCGGCTTGCCGTCGGTCAACACGATCAGCAGTTTGCGCGTGGCCGACTGTTCCGCCAACATAGCAGAGGCGTGACGGATTGCTGCACCAAGCCGCGTGTAGTGACCGGGTCGCAGAGCGCAAATATTGGCCGTGATCTGGGGCGACATCGGTGTATCAAATTCCTTGCAACAGGTCAGGAACACGCGGTCGCGCCGCAAAGATGAAAAACCCCAAATGCCAAGCCGGTCACCCGCCGCATCAATGCCTGTGGCCAAAGCGGCCAGCGCTTCGCGGGCCACGTCGATGACGCATGTGTCGCCCACGGCGGCTTCGGTCGAGCGGGATGTGTCGATCAAAAATGCCACCGCCAGATCGCGGTCGATCTGGCGCGAGGCTTGCCAGATACGGTCGCTGCCTTCGCCAGTGGCGCGTAAATCAGCCTGCGCCGTGATCAGTGCATCTAGGTCAAGTTCTGTCCCGTCGATTTGGCGTGGGCGCAAGACACGGCGCGGGCGTAGGGTTTCAAACTGACGACGCACCTCGCGGATACGGGCGGCATTAGGGGTGAAGGTATCTGTGGGGTCGGGGACGGCCGGCGCGTCCAGCACACTGCAATGGGCATCCATATAGCTGCGACTGCGGTGGTTCCATTCAGGGTAGATAAATTTACCTGCCAGCTTTTCGTGGTCCGCATCCGCAGGTGACAGATCAAGATGCAACCGCAGACGTGTCGCGGCACGTTTGTCCACTTTGGACAGGGTGATTTTGTCCTGATCGTCGGCAGCTTTCTGAGCATTTTCTTTGTCGTCATCATCGACGCTGCGGTTCAAGTTCATGGATTCGACCCATGACAAAATCGATTCAAACCGGTGCAGGATGAAGCTGTCCTTGCGGTTCGCCTCATCGCGATCTTGTCGCTCGCCGAGTTTGCGGTTCGTTGTGGCCGCAGCGGGGGGCGGTTTGGACTGTGCCTCATCTGTCGAGGGTGCTGCGGCGTCGCCACTGCCTACCGGGTCAAGGCGCAGCCAGAATGGAACGGGGGCATAGCGCAAATAGTTGCGGTCTGCAGGGGTGAAGTCCGTCGCCTTGTCGATACCCTGTAACGCGTCGCGCACGGCGACTTCTATCGCGGATTCGTTGGCAGGCAAGTGCATGTTGGGGCGGGTCATCAGCGCGAATTTGCACATGTCCGCAAAGCTGCGCGACAAACCCGGACAGGCTATCAAAACATGTGCCATAGCTGCGGCGTTAGCCCGCAATTCTACATGATCGCGGGCGCACAAATCAGGGGCGGCGTCAGGCACGTGTACCACCGCCGCCATCGCGACAAGCCAGAAATAGGCCGCGCGATTCAAGGATCTGTCAGGAAAGATCGCCATTTCTGGTGGCAGGCGCAGGCGTTCGCCATCAAAACTAGCGCGGAATTCCTTCTCACGCTCGGACCCCAATTTGCGCGCAGCACTGCGGCGGTGCGCCACAAGGGTCGCTGCGGCCTCGCCCATCTCGACGCCCGCATCGCCGCCCAAAGCGCGGAACAACAGCGCAAGGCTGGGCCGCACATCAGCCAGCAAAACCGCCGCATCCGGATAGGTTTCATCGGCACCCCAGCCATGCGCCATGTCATGCCACAGGTTGCCGATCGTTTCCTCAGGCTCCATCAGGTCAAGCAAATGCATGACGCGCCCCTAGCCGTAGACCGTCGCGACCAGATCGCGCAGGGCGTCCTGCACGTCAGCATCATCGCTCAGCGGTTCGATAATCGCGGCTTCAATCGCTTGGGGGATGCTCATGCCAGCGTTCATCAAGGTGGCTGCATAGACCAGCAGGCGTGTTGACACGCCTTCCTCTAAGTCCATGCCAGACAGCGCGCGAATGTGCCCGCCGAGGCGCACCAAAGGGGCCACGCGTTTGGCATCCAGTCCGCTTTCATGGGCAACAATCCCGATCTCAAGATCAGGTTTGGGGAAATCGAACGTCAGCGACAAGAACCGCTGGCGGGTCGAAGGCTTCATCCGTTTGAGCACGTTTTGATAGCCGGGGTTATAGCTGGCCACCAACATAAAGCCTGCAGGCGCTACCAATTCTTCACCAGTACGATCAATCATCAGCGTGCGGCGGTTATCGGTCAGCGGGTGCAATACGACGGTGACGTCCTTGCGCGCCTCGATCACCTCATCAAGGTAGCAAATGCCGCCCATACGCACCGCACGGGTCAGCGGGCCATCGACCCAAACGGTCTCTCCGCCTTTCAGCAGGTAACGCCCGATCAAATCAGCGGCTGACAGATCATCATGGCAAGCCACGGTAAAAAGCGGCTTGTCCAATCTGGCGGCCATGTGTTCCACGAACCGCGTCTTTCCGCAGCCGGTTGGCCCCTTCAAAAGAAGGGGTAAACCGTTTTCTTGGGCCATTTCAAACAGCCCGCACTCTTCGCCCGAAGGCTGGTAATGCGGCACCATATTGACGTGATCTTTCATCACCTATTCCCCCGCAACAGTAACGTTGGGACCGGGTTCAATGATCTCGCGTTTGCGGATCACGATCACGGAATAGATGAACAACAACGCACCAAGCACCACCGCAATACCCGCACCAAAGCGCATGATAAAGAAGATCGCCAGATCGTCTTGGACTTCCATAAAGTAGAAGCCAAGGACGCGCTGCAGGTGGGTTTGGATTGTACCCGCAAATGTCAGCACGAAGGTCATGAACGACATACCGCCGGTCATCAGCCAGAACGATCCCATATTCAGCACCTGATTATACGGATCACGATTGCGCAAAAGTGGCATCGCATAACTGATAATCGCAAGGTTCAGCGCGACATAAGCCCCAAAGAACGCGAGGTGCCCGTGGGCGGCTGTGATCTGCGTGCCGTGGCTGTAGAAGTTCACGCCATGCAAAGTGTGCAAGAAGCCCCAAACGCCTGCGCCAAAGAAGGCCAGCGTGGCAGACCCAAGTGACCACAGCAAAGCGGCCTTGTTGGGGTGATTGCGTTTGCCCTTCCAGACCATCACGAAAGAGAAGGACATCATCAGGAAGAACGGGATCACTTCAAAAGTAGAGAAGATCGATCCGATCCACTGCCAATAGCCCGGCAAGCCTATCCAGTAGAAATGGTGACCGGTACCAAGGATGCCTGAAAACAGTGCAGTGGCGACGATGATATACAGCCATTTTTCAATGACTTCGCGGTCCACACCTGTCAGCTTGAGCAGCAAGAACGCAAGGATAGAGGCCATAACCAGTTCCCAGGTTGCTTCGACCCAAAGGTGAATAACGAACCACCAATACATCTTATCAAGGCTCAGGTTCTCAGGGTTGATAAAGGCAAAAATCCATAACAGCGACAAAAGCCACATGCCCATCAGCAAGACATTGGTGATGGCCGTTTTCTTGCCAGCCAGCACTGTCATCGAGATGTTGAACAAGAAGATAAGTGCGGCCACAAGAATGCCGAACTTCACCCAAAGCGGTTGTTCCAGAAACTCGCGCCCGCCGTGGATACCCACCAAGTAGGACCCGACCGCACCCAGCGTCCCGACCACTAGAATGATCAGTTGCAGATAGGCTAGTTTCACCGAGTAAATCTCGCGCTCGGATTCTTCTGGCACCAAGAAATAGGCGGCGCCGAAAAAGCCCAAAAGCAGCCAGACGATCAACGCATTGGTGTGGATCATACGGATGATATTGAAGGGCAGGATTTCGGACAGGAAATTGGGGGCGACGTAAATCCACCCCGCCAAAAGACCGCCCAAGACCTGAATGGCGAACAGTCCCATGGCGCAGACGAAATAGGCGTATGCCACGCGTTGGCTTTGATATTTCATGATAAAATCTCCTTATCCCGCATCATTGGGCGGCCAGCCCTGCGTATCTGTTTGATCGGCCCAACGCAGGAACTCTGCCAAACCGCGCACTTCTTCGTCGGTTAGGTTGAATTGCGGCATTTGGCGGCGGCCTTGAATTCCGCTGGGTTGGCTGTCCATCCAGCCTTGCAGGATTTCAAACGCGGCCTCTGGCTCGTCTTGCACGCCCCAACGGGTCATGACGTTACCAACTTCGGGTGCGAAATACGCGCCCTCGCCGTGCAAGGTATGACAGTTGATGCAAGAGTGACGCTCCCAGACACGCTTGCCTAGAACCACTTCTTCGGACAACGGCATCCCTGCGGTTGACACTTCGACCACGTATTTGTGGCTGTTGACGGTTAAGGCGATGAACACCAGTACGAAGAAAATAGATCCTCCGTAGAAAATGTTCCGCGCCCGCGATTTTGTAAGGATTTCAGCCATTTTTGGCTCCCGTTTTTTCGTTCACGCAATCTTGATAAGCTTGATGAACGGATGCGAGTTTGCGCCAGCGCAATGTTTTGATCTGATGATTTGCTATTAAGAACGCAGAGTGAGGAGTAATCGCGATGCCATTGCGGCGTTTTTGCAATCCGGACTTGCCGTTAAGCGAGATGATGGCGGACTGGCCTGAGACGGTCGAAGTTTTCTTTCGCCATCAGATGTTGTGTGTGGGCTGCCTTGTAGCGCCGTTTCATACTGTCACTGACGCGTGTCTGGAATATGATCTCAAATCTCAACATTGATGCGTTTTACGCGGAGTTGCTAGCGGCGCTTAGGTAGGTGCTTGGGTTCCGGTCAGTATCACCAGCTTATGCGGGTCGCAGACAGTGATGTGTTTGCGCTGGCTTTTGATGATGCCGTCGCGCTCCCATGCGCTCAGGGTGCGGCTGACGGTGTGCAGCGTCGCACCGGTCATTTCTGACAGGTTTTGGCGCGTGATCGGGAAATCAATTTCGATCCCGTTGTCGGTTTTACGGCCCGACTGGTTGATCAATCGCAAAATTGCGCAGGCAATGCGCTGTGTCACTTGCTGGGTTGCAAGCTCTAACATGCGCGTGCTCATCTCATCGATGCGGCTCCCGACAGTCTTGTATGTCTGTGTTGCAAACCCGTCATAGCGCGCCACGAAGTCAGCCCATAAATGCATCGGCCACGAAAGTGCGACTGCCTCCACAGCCGCGATAGCCGTTGCAGGATATGTCGTGTGCCCGAGTGCTGCGGCGATGCCAAATAGCTGTCCACTGGGAATATGAAGGGCGATGATGCGCTCGCCTTGCTCGGATATCCGCACCACACGGATATGCCCGTCCAGCAGCATGTAGAACCGCTCTGCGTCAAAGCCTTCTTCAAAGACCGCAACACCCGCGTCATAGCGGCGCGATGTGGCCTGATCGAGGATCTCGCGGATCTGATCGGTGCTCAGCATCGAGAATGGCGGCATCTGCGTCAACAGACTTTCGTCAAGCATACCGTGCAGGGCGGGGCGGTGATTGTTCTTCATCGGGTATTTGTCCCACAAACCCGCCTCAGGCGCCATATGTTTGATCTAGATCAATAAAATATGGGTTTTTGGTTGTCCTAGCGCAACCTCAACTCTGCGTAAAAGCGTATCCTGAGGCCAGTTAAACACGAAGGGAAATACGATGTTGCGAACTCTAGCGTCCACTGTAGCGTTCTGCGCGGCCATGTCAGGTGCCGCATGGGCCGAGAACTTTGAGGTCCAGATGCTGAACCGCGGTGAGGCCGGCAATATGATCTTCGAGCCTGCGTTCTTGCGTATCGCGCTAGGCGACACCGTGACGTTTCTTGCGTCTGATCGTGGCCACAACGCGGAATCCATTCCTGAGATGATGCCCGAGGGTGCCACTGAATTTGCAGGAAAGATCAACGAAGAGATCGTCGTGACCTACGACGTTGAGGGCCTTTATGGCATCAGGTGCAAACCGCATTACGCCATGGGCATGGTGGTAACCATCGCCGTTGGTGACGTGGCCGAAGTCCCCGAAACATTCCTCGAAGGCCGTATTCCGCGCGGCGCAAAAGCCCGCTTCGAAGAGCAGCTTTCAAACCTATGACCTCTTAGTAAGGAGACGACGATGACCAAAGTTTTTAATCCCGGTCTTATGAAGACCAACCGCCGTAACGTTTTGCGCGGCTCCGTTCTTGCGGGTGCTGCGGCGATGACTGGCACTGCGGGCCTTGCAGGCACGCGCCGTGCGCCACTGCCAAAGATGCAGCCGCCTGCGCCACGGTTCCTTGTCGCCGAAGAGCAGGCACAGATGGCAGCCCCTGCCGCTGATCTGTCCGGCTACACACGCGTCAAGCAAGAGCTGGTCGCACCACCTTTTGCACCCCAGCACGAGCAAGTCGCGACCGGTGGTCCCAAGATCATCGAAATCACCATGGAAACAACCGAAGTGCTGATGGTTGTCGACGAAGACACTGGCGCCGAAGTTTGGGCCCTGACCTACAACGGGTCTGTCCCCGGCCCGCTGATCATCTGCCACGAAGGCGACATGGTTGAACTGACCCTGCGCAACCCTGTGGACAGCATGTTAGAACACAACATCGACTTCCACGCATCCACAGGTGCGCTTGGTGGTGGTGGCTTGACCCACGTGTTCCCCGGTGAAGAAACCGTGTTGCGCTGGAAAGCGACAAAGCCCGGCTGCTTTACTTATCACTGCGCCCCCGGTGGTGCGATGATCCCTTACCACGTTACACACGGCATGAACGGTGCAGTGATGGTTCTGCCACGTGATGGTCTGAAAGACGGGATGGGCAATGCGCTGACGTATGACAGCATCGCCTATATCGGCGAGCAGGATTACTATCTGCCTATGGATGAGTTTGGCGACTACAGAAAGTACGAAACCGCTGGTGAAGACTATGCCGACAGCCTTGATGCAATGCGCACACTGACCCCGACACATTGCGTGTTCAACGGCGCCGTTGGCGCACTGACAGGCGAGAACGCCCTGACTGCGAAAGTCGGCGAAACCGTTCTGATGATCCACAACCAAGCCAACCGCGACAGCCGTCCACACCTGATCGGCGGACACGGCAACTACGTCTGGGAGACATCGTTCAGCGACGCCCCCCTGACCGGTTTGGAAACATGGTTCGTGCGTGGCGGCACCGCGATGGCCGCGATGTACACATTCGAACAACCCGGCGTTTACGCCTACGTGAACCACAACCTGATCGAGGCAACCCTGCTGGGTGCCGCCGCACACTTTGTGGTCGAGGGCGAATGGAACAACACCCTGATGGAACAGGTCGTTGCACCACGCACGTTTGAGACCTAAACTGGAGCACTTCCAATGACACATGCCATCGCCAAATCCACACCCAAAGGCCGAGCGGTCACGGTTTTGGCGGTGGCAGCCATCATCGGCACCGTAGCATATACGCGCCGACCTGATTTGACACTCGCGCCGCAAATGGCCGAAAGCCCCGTTTTTCTTGATGATGGGTCCGCAATCAACGTCCAGAAATACGAAGTCACTGTCGCTGAATGGAACAGGTGCCATGACCAAGGGGGATGCTCTTTGGCGCTACGCACAACCGGTAACCACGCCGAGGCCGACATGCCCGCCACAGGACTATCGTTCATAGACGTGGCCGAATATATCACTTGGATCAACGCGGCAACACGGATGGAATTCCGCCTTCCCACCCTAGCAGAGTGGGAACACATGGCTGCCGAAGTGCTGCCGCCAGTCCCTGATCCGATTTTCACCGACCCCGAACTGACATGGGCATCTGCCTATCTGATGGAACCGCAGACCAAACGCACATTGCGTCCAAGAGGCGCTTTTGAAACCACATCCCAAGGCATCGTCGATCTGAACGGTAGCGTGTGGGAGTGGACCCAAGATTGCTATGCGGGTGCGGCAGAGGGTCAATTGACGCCAGATCGCTGTCCTGCGTTTTTCGTTGGCGGCGAGCATGTGGCGGCGATGTCCTACCTCGTCCGCGATCCCGCGCGCGGTGGCTGTGCCGTGGGAACGCCACCTGCGCATCTTGGCATGCGGCTGGTGTCTGATCGGGCATCTTAGCGGGCGACGCTTGGTCAGCGCCTAGGCTGCCTTACCCAGCTCTAAATGCGATCACAATCAAGACGGCGCGGGCAAGAAAAAAACTCTCAACGATGTGGAACGCACATCTATTCGTCTGAAACTGGGCTGACATTGCGCCGAAATATGGATTTATCAGCGCAGGTTCTACCCACTTGGGACCAGATTGCTTCCTCACGCGAAGATCCCAAACGGTCGCCCGTTGCTGCCATGCGCGACCTCCACCCTGCGGGCACCGCCGTCATAGGTACTGTTCCTTTCTGTACCTACCTTCTGGGTATTTCACAAAACAAGCTCACCAGCATTGA
>RCNF010000509.1_pt1 | contig 19892 bp, 19 predicted proteins | sample 2041311 | NCBI WGS metagenome assembly RCNF01 (sample SAMN09708228, study PRJNA481090) | Marine sediment metagenome, whole genome shotgun sequencing project. | biome: marine sediment; feature: ocean; material: sediment; isolation source: Sewage treatment plant 2 marine sediment (STP2) ... | reverse complement strand
CGTAGCGCCTTCATTACCTTCCGTGAGGGCTTCTTCTGATCCATGGCAAAGAGAATGCTACGAAGCCGGTTGACAAGCAGTCTGACGAAGTCGCCACTCTCTGGACTCTCGATGTATCCGATGTGGAATCCCTCATGGGTGGCAATCTCGGCAAACCGGTTCAACAACACTGTCTTGCCGACACCACGCAATCCAACCGTCATGACACTCTTGCCAGGGCGGCCAGCAAGAGCGAAGCCTGGCACGCTACGAGAAGACGGTCCTGAATGCCGTCAAGGAAGTTCGCGATGCCCTGACCGATTTCGGTGATGAGCCCGTCGACAATCGCAACGTCCTGGAGACCGTCGAGAATGCCATCGGTGGTAATCACCATCGCGTTCTGCAGCGTGAACTCACTCATCTCTGCTACCTCCCAAGAGCTGGAACAGCGCAGCCATGCGCACCGCAACTCCGTTGGTGACCTGCTCGAGCACTTTGCACCGAGGGTCATCTGCGACACCGGCATCGATCTCAACACCTCTAATCATCGGCCCAGGATGCAGGACGATGGTGTCTGGCTTGAGTCTGTTGAATCTGGCGTCGGTCATGCCAAAGCGATCGCGATACTCCGCAACCGAAGGGAACACCGAGGCTCCACCTCTCTCAGCTTGGACGCGCAGTACATACACCGCATCGACTTCGCTGAGAACGTCGTCAAAGTTGGAACTCGCGGTAACCGGCCAGCCCGTCAGATCGGGTGGAAGCAACGTAGGCGGTGCGACCAATGTGACCTCGGCGCCGAGAGTCGTAAACGCCCAGGCATCTGATCTGGCTACCCGCGAGTGCCTGATATCGCCGACAATGGCGATACGAAGCCCATCGAGAGTTCCAAAATGCTGGCGCAGCGTCAGCGAGTCGAGCAATGCCTGGGTGGGGTGCTGATGAGCACCATCGCCGCCATTGATGACCGGCAACCCGGACCATTCAGCGACCCGCCATGCCGCACCTGTCGACTTATGTCGGACCACCATCAGATCGACGCCCATGGCTTTGACAGTGAGCACCGTATCTTTCAGGCTCTCACCTTTCTTGAGCGACGACGTTCCAGGAGAGAAGGAGACGACGTCAGCCGACAGCGATTTCGCTGCCGCATCGAAGGACATCTTGGTGCGAGTCGACGGTTCAAAGAACATCATTGCCACGGTCTTACCGCGTAACGCAGGCACCTTCGGGATGGGGCGTTGCATGACTTCATAGAACTCATCCGCGTCGTCAAGCAGGCTCGTGAGAGTGGCGCGGTCCACTCCTTCCATCGTCAGCAGACTGTTCATTCGCTCTCCCCCTGCGTATGTGATGCGCGACCCTCGATCCACACACCGTCTTCTCCATCAATCTCTGCGACGCGCACAGTGACGTGTTCAGAACTGGACGTCGGCAGGTTCTTTCCGACATAGTCGGCGCGGATCGGCACCTCACGGTGACCGCGGTCCACAACCACTGCGAGCTGCACAATCGCGGCTCGGCCTAAGTCAGCGAGGGCATCCAGGGCTGCCCGGATGGTTCTGCCGGTGAAGAGCACGTCATCGACGAGAACGATCGTGGCCCCATCGATACCGCCGGGGACCTCGGTGGGTCCGAGTTCGATCCGGGGCCGACTGTCGATGTCGTCGCGGTACATACCAATATCGATAATCCCGCAGGGGACTTGTACGCCTTCGATCTCCTCAAGCAAGGCCGCCAGCCGCTCGGCGATCGGACCGCCTCTGGTACGGATCCCGACTACGACAAGGTCGTCGACGCCACGGTTGCTTTCGATGATTTCGTGGGCGATACGGCGGAGCGCACGACCCATGTCGCTGCCTGTCATTACCGAACGCATGGAATACCCCGCCAGGAGATGTTGGCAACCGTTTTCAGCTGCTGGGGCTGAGACGGTGCGCGACTCGACGCTTGATACATCGATGCTCCTTCCTTTCCGGCCTCACAGGACCGGTCCTAAAGGTTGGTCGTTTTCCTGGTGCTAGCCAGCGCGGTCGGCACTAGAATTCGACGATAGCAAGCCAGCACGCATAATCAGCTCCAAACTGAGACGACGGACGGCTACTTGGGTGCGGGTTCTTCGATAAGCTTGGAAAGGACCCCGTTGACAAAAGCACCACTGCGCTCGGTTGAGAAGCGTTTCGCCAAGTTGACGGCCTCGGAAACGACAACGCCGACCGGCGTGTCCCCAAGACGGAGCTCGTAAAGGGCGAGGCGAATAATGTTTCGATCAACAGCCGGCATACGTTCGATCCTCCACCCGGTGGCAGCGTCGGTAATTGCCTGGTCGAGTTGAGGCCGTTGCGCCCACGTGCCGTCGACGTACCGTTGCGCCCTGCCCGACAAACCGGTGCCAGTCGGATCGGATCCTGTCATGTCGGCGGCGTACAGAGCGCTGAGCGCTTGATCTCTGGCGGATGCTTTGCTCACGAAATCCGCGTGATGTAGTCGCCGGTGCGAGTGTCGATCTTGAGGATGTCGCCCTGCTCCACAAAGAGTGGAGCCTGCACAATCAAACCCGTCTCCATCGTGACCGGTTTCGTTGCCCCGGACACGCGGTCACCCTTGACGCCTGGTTCTGCGTAGGTGACCTCGAGTTCAACCGAAGCCTGCAGATCGATTCCGATCGGGTTGCCCTCGAAGATGGGGAGCTGCACGGTCATACCCTCGCGCAGATACGGTGCGGCGTCGGCTAACAAAGCTTCGGCCACCGCCATCTGCTCGTACGTCTCGCCGTCCATGAAGTGATAGCCCATGTCGTCGCTGTACAGGTACTGGAACTCGCGGCGGTCGATCTTGGCGTCCTGGACGTTCTCTCCGGCGCGGAAGGTTCGCTCCGCAACTGACCCAGTGTCGAGGTTGCGCAGTTTCATCTTCACGAAGGCCTTGCCCTTACCCGGCTTGGTGTGCTGGTGGTCGACGACCTGGAATAGGCCGTCGGGGAGGTTGAGCGCCATGCCGGCGCGAACATCGTTGGTTGAGATCATGCTTCTAGGCCTTTTTCTGATTTGGTGAGGACTTCATGGCCCGACTCGGTCACGGCCACCATGTCCTCGATGCGAATACCGCCGAAGCCTGGAACGTAGACGCCCGGCTCGACGGTGACAACATGACCAGGTGCCAAAACGTCGTCAGACTTTGGCGCAACTCGGGGTCCTTCGTGGATCTCGAGGCCGACACCGTGGCCCGTGCTGTGGACAAAGAGGTCTTCGTAATCGTACTTGCGCAGCACTGCACGACACACTTCATCGACTTCGTGGCCCGTCACCCCCGGCTTTATCGCCTCGATGCCGGCCTCCTGCGACTCCAGTACAGCTTGGTACATTCTCTTGATTTCGGGGTCGATCTCTCCTTGTAGCCATATTGTGCGTGACATGTCCGAGTGATAACCATCCACCGTGCACCCGTAGTCCAGCAGCAGCAGCTTGTCGCCGAGCGGATCGTTAAGCGACAGGTGATGTGGGAGCGCCGCATTGGCCCCCGCGGCGACGATCGGCGGCCAATCCGCCTGCCTGCCCCCAGCGTCACGCATGGCACCGATCAGTTCCCAGCCAAAGTTGCCTTCTGTGTCGATGCCCGCCGCCAGCGAGCGCACGCTGTCGAACGCTCGATCACCGGCGCGGGCTGCTTTGGCTAGCGAATCCACCTCGCCGGCGTCCTTGATCTCGCGGAGACCTTCCACGATGCCCTTGGTCGGGACAAGATTCGCCGAGGTCTTCGCTTTGAGACCGTGGACGAACGACCAACGCACATCTGGCGATTCGAGACCGACGCGGTCGTGCCCGACCAACTGGCCGGCGAGCACATCCTCAAGACCGGCCCGATACACCTCGAGCTCGGCACCGTCGATCTGGGTCATGAGACGTTCGCCCAACTCGCCGTAGCGCCCGTCGGTGATGAACACGAACCGTTCGTCGGAGACAAAGATGAAGCCGTTGCTTCCGGTGAATCCGGTCAGGTACCGGATGTTGGGGAGAAACGTGATGAGTAGCGGATCTTCGAGACGCTCGCGGAGGCGAGCTATTCGCTGGTTGTACACGGTGGTTCCTCTTGGTCTCGGGATGCCTACGACGCGACGATACACGAGCTAGCGGTCATCACTGCTACCGGGCGCCGGCCTCGATTGCGGCCAAACCTACGTTGATCAGATCTGCGCCAACGTGTCGTACGACCGGAGTGCCAAAGTCCTCGAGCAAGACCATCCGCAGGCCCGCCGCGTCCCGCTTTTTGTCACGATTCATCAAGAGAGCGACCTGCTCTGCATCCACCTGGGGCGCCACGACCGGCAGACCGATTGCGGCGATGATCTCCGTTTGCCGTGCGGCATGGCGGAATCCGAGCATCTCCTCGGAAATCTTCCCGGCGGCGACCATGCCGATAGCAACAGCATCACCATGGGAAATGCCGGCGGCGATCTCGATAGCGTGACCGATCGTATGGCCGTAGTTCAAGATGGCGCGCAGACCCTTCTCCCTGAAGTCGGTGGTGACGGCGCGCACTTTCACCGCAATGGCGGCAGGCACGACAATGTCGAGCGAGACCTCGAGCCCATTCTTCTCGTACTCGGCCAGGATCGAGTGGTCTGCGATAAACCCTGCCTTGACCGTCTCTGCCGCTCCTTCCCGGCGCAACTCCGGTGACAGTGCATCGAGTACATCGAGGTCGACAATCACGCGAGCCGGATGGCGGAAGACTCCCGCAAGATTCTTGCCACCCACATTGACACCCGTCTTGCCACCGATGGACGCATCAACGGCGCCGAGGAGCGTCGTCGGGAGGTAGGAGACTTCGACACCCCTCAGATAGGTCGCAGCGGCAAAACCGGCAAGATCGGTGAGAGCGCCTCCCCCGACGCCGACGACCAGGTCGTCACGTGTGAAGCTAAGCGAATTGAGCCACTCGTAGACGCGTTCCACAGTTGTGAGATTCTTGGCCGCTTCGCCATCTGGCAGGACCCTGACCTCGGCGCTGCTGGCCCCGGCAGCTCGCGCCTGTGCGGCAATGTCCGCAGCGAGATGAGACACCGAGGGTTGGGTGAGGACTGCGATATTCGCTGCAGTCTCCCCTATCAGATGGGCGGCCGTCCCTAGACCACGACCGATGCGAATCTCACAGCGACGACCGTTGCCACCGTCAATTACGTGGTTGGCGATGCTGGTCATCGCCGACGCTCTTTGGGCCTGCAATCAGTGCGACGTACCACTAGAAATCCGTGACGTGTTTTCGATAGGCATCGACCGCGCCGCGTAACTCGGCGACCGTATCGCCACCGAACTTGCGCTGCACCTCGTTCGCCAATGTGAATGCAACCATCTGTTCGCCAACAATCGCCGCCGCCGGTACTGCGCATACATCGCTGCGCTCCCGGAACGCCTTCTCAGCCTCTTTGGTGACAACGTTGACGGTATCGAGTGGTCGCATCACCGTCGAGATTGGCTTCATCGCGGCTCTGATCCTGACAACATCGCCGATGGTCATGCCACCTTCGAGTCCGCCGGCGCGGTTGGTCTTCCTCGAAAAGCCAGTGTTGTCGTGATAGATCTCGTCGTGAGCGGACGATCCCGGCGTGGCCGCCATTTCGTACCCATCGCCAATCTCGACGCCCTTGATGGCCTGGATCGACATCATTGCCTCGGCGAGCGCAGCATCGAGCCGTCGATCCCAGTGGACATGAGAGCCGAGCCCTACCGGGAGCCCGTAGGCGAGGACTTCGAATACGCCGCCCAGCGTATTGCGATCCTCTTTGGCAGCCTCTATGGCCGCGATCATGGCCGCGGCGCCGGTTTCGTCCAAGGCGCGGACGGGCGAAGCATCAATAGTCTCCTGATCTGCAGGCGTTGGCATGACGACACGCCCAACCGCGGCGCTGCCTATCGCGACAACATGGCTCACCAGCCGCACGTCTATTTCCGCAAGCAACAGCTTCGCCAAGTAGCCGACAACGGTCCTGGCTGCAGTCTCTCTTGCTGAGGCTCTCTCCAGTATGTCGCGGGCATCTCGTGTGTCGTATTTGATCATCCCGGCGAGGTCGGCGTGGCCGGGACGAGGTGTCTGCAGCGGGCGCCGGCTCGTGCCCTCGGTGGCAGACATCTCTTCCTGCCACTTTGGCCATTCGGTATTGCGGATAACGATGGCGACAGGGCTGCCCAGAGTCTTACCAAACCGGACCCCACCCATTATCTCTATTTCATCTTTTTCAAGCGCCATGCGACGGCCGCGACCGTAACCGAGCCGGCGGCGCGCCAGTTCCTTGCCAAGACCACCCGCTGCCACAGGCAAGCCGGAAGGTAGGCCTTCAACGATGGTCACGAGACCTGGTCCGTGGGATTCACCCGCTGTTAGAAATCGAAGCATGACGCCCGATAGTAGGCCGGTCTAGAGCGAGGCAGCCACATCGCCAGAGCGTGAAGAGGGCAAAAAAAGAGAGCGAAGGGCCTCGCGGCCCTTCGCTCAAAAGGGGTTGGAATTGGGTAGCGCCCTAATCCCGGTGACTAATCCCCCCACCATGAGAGGTCACGCCCCGTGTGCATCCGCTCACATTTCTGCTTTGCGAATAAGCGCATCATAGGCTCGAAGGGCACTAGTCCCAAGAACCCCCTTAGGAGGCTCTGAGGTACCAATCGGCGAGCTGTTCGCCCCAGATCAGCGCAATCCATGCACCGAGGACAAGGTAGGGCCCATACGCAAATTTGGCATCTCTGCCCTTGCTCGTGAACACCAAGAGCAATATCGATGCCACACCACCGAGCAGTACCGCAAGCACGGTCCCAATCATCAGGATGTCCCAGCCCAAGTAGCCAAGAAACAGTCCAAGCAACAGAGCCAGCTTGACATCACCCATCCCGAATCCGCCGCGGGCGATCAGGCCAACCACCAAAAGGATCAGGAAGTAGACGGCTCCCCCCAACAGACCCCGCACCAGCGAGCCGAGCTCGCCGTCCACAAGAGATCCGATGGCCAAAAGCGCGGCGCCGGCGCCGAGCGCAGGGAACAGGACCCGGTTCGGGATGAGCTGATGGTCCAGATCTATTAGTGCGATGCCGAGTGTTGCCGCCCCGAATACCAGAAAGGCTGGAAGTAGAGCCCAGCTGTCTACGGATCGAGTTACCAACCATCCGTACGCACCACCAGCCAATACCGCGGCAACCCACCACCATGACGGCCTGATGTGGGGCTCCACTTCCATGCGGGGTGGGATCAATCGTGCCAGCGCAATGGCAACAGCGCCTGCGGCCAACCCGCCGCACATCGCAACGACCGCCAGAACGATTGACGCATTGGTAGAGACGAGATCCAAGTTCTCTCCTAGTAATTCGGTCCGCTATTTCGAGCGGTCGGCCAACTCCTGTTCCGCAGCACTGCGGAACACACAGGCATCGACTTCGATCCCGGTCCAGATGGCGAAACTGCCGACTGCTTGACCAACCAGCATGTCGAGACCCTCGGCCACCGGTTGGCCCCCAGCCCGCAGAGCCGTCACCGATGGCGTCGTATTGTCGCCATATGTCATATCGAGCAGACCTACGGCTAACTCAAGGAGATACTCGGGAAGCGTCTCACCGTGCATACCGAGCGAAGTGGCGTTGACCACCACGCCGGACGGCGGTTGCTCACCCCACGCAATCACCCGGGCGTCGGTTCCGACCCGGTCCACAGTTGCCTGAGCTGCCTCAGGGCGACGGGCGACCACATAGATGTCGTGGCCCTCGAGCGCGACCTGGGCGGCGGCCGAAGCTCCCCCGGCCCCAAGGATGATCACAGGGACATCAACCGGCAGTTCGCTGGATTCCCACGCAGCTCGGATGCCACGGATGTCGGTGTTGTCGCCACGAAGTTGTCCCCTGGCCATGGTCAAGGTATTCACCGCACCGGCTCGTGCTGCTTCCTGGGAGATCTCATCGCACAGTTCGTACGCAACCAGTTTGTGCGGCATGGTGACGTTGGCGCCGTGCAGGTTCCCGGCTCGCATCGTAGCCACGCCTTCGAGAAACCCGTTGTGATCGACTTCGTAGGCTGAGTAGTCCCCGTAGAGACCAGCCGCGGCAAGCGCGGCAGTGTGCATGGCGGGAGACAACGAGTGCTTGACCGGGCAACCGAAGATTGCCAGTTTCACGGGGTCAGAACTCCGGCTTCCTTAGCCTCAGCCTTCTTCTGGTTGTGCTCTTCTAGCGTCTCGCTAAAGCCGTGCGTACCGTCGCTATTGACAAGCACGTAGTAGAAGAAACCGGTGTCCGCTGGATTCGCGGCAGCTTCAATCGAGGCCAAACGTACCCCACCGATCGGCGTTGGCGGCAGGTCTGGGTAGAGATAGGTGTTGTAGACGCTGTCGACCCTGGTATCGGCAGTGGTTACCTCACCGCTGTTCACACCAAGTGCGTAGATAATCGTTGCGTCGATCTGCAGGGCTATCCCAGCCTCCAAACGGTTGGTGATGACCGAGGCAATGACGGGACGCTCTTCGTCGAGCTTTGCTTCCTTTTCGATCAGAGAGGCGATGATCAACCCGTCGTACGCTTCGAGGCCGAGATCTTCGAGCACGCTCCAGTCCATACCGGAGACTCGCTTCGCCAGAGTGTCAACCATCGTGCCCACGATCTCAGACGGACTCGCATCGACTCGGAACTCGTAGGTATCGGGAGCAAGCAGGCCTTCCCAACGGATCAAGTCGTCGTAACCGTCTGGCGCCTTGGCAGGCAGGTATGGCGAGTCAACCGTTCCGTTGGTCAAGGGGGCCGCAAGCTGCTCGACCGTGTATCCAGTTTGCACAGCCAACGAAGCCAGCACCTCTTCGATCCCGAGTCCTTCGATAACCGTAACCCGTCGGACGTCAGCGGGCGCCGGACCTTCCACCAGAACATCTATCAACTCGTCGGTCTCTGTCCCTGTGACCAGTAGATAGGCACCGGCCTTCAGCTGGTCGGCAACTCCTCTGGAGCGGACTGCGTTTTCAAACTCACCTGCATCTCCAATGACACCGTCGTCGACAAGCCTGGCGGCTATCGAGCTCGCGGTGGAACCGGCCGCGATCTCAACCTCGACCTCGAGACCCGCCTCGACCGCGATGGTGCCGGTCGATTCGTTGGCGATACCGGAGCCGAGGCCGCGGGCGATGGAAGTCAGCGCAACAAAGCTCACAACGATCACGATGGCGACTGCAAACACTTGGATCAGCCGGACCTGCCACGAGCTGGTGCGTGGAGGTTGGTACTCAGGAGTCATGCGGTGGCCTCGAGTCCAGATAGCCCTGCAGCATCAGGGCAGCCGCAACCTTGTCGATGGTCTCTCGTCGCTTCCGACGCCGCATTCCGCCTTCGATCAGAGCCGATTCCGCTTGCACCGTTGTGAACCTCTCATCAAAGAAAGAGATATCGCAGCCAGTTGCTTCACTGACTGCGGTACCAAGCTCTCTGGCCTTGACTGCGGCCGGACCCTCCTTGCCGGAGAGGGAAGTCGGTAGTCCGACAACGACAGTCTCTACTTCGTACTCTGCGCACAGTTCTTGGATCGCGGCGATTGCGTCGCCGGCTCTCTTGTCAAGAACCAAGTGCGGTTGCGCGATCATACCGATGGGGTCGGATAATGCGACGCCTATCCGACGTTCACCGGGATCGAGACCAAGAACACGGCCCAGAGTCATACTCCTTGCAGCGCAAGTCTGGCTGCATCTCGGGCAACCACAAGGGCAGCCTCTATCTCGTCACCTTTCGGTCCGCCAGCCTGCGCTAGCTCAGGATCACGGCTTCCGCCGCCACCGACCGCCCTCGCCGCGACGGCTGTGATCTCGCCTGCCGATACGCCTGCGGCGACTAGGTCTTCCGTGGCAAAAGCAAGCAGCGCCGCCTTGCCTGCCGTATTCGAGCCAAAGACACCGATTCCCGATGAGATCCGCTCTCTGATCTGGAAGGCCAGAGCGCGTAGCTCGTCGGGCGATGCCCCCGGCTGGTTCACGACCACAAGCGTATGTCCATTGTGTTCCTCAGCATCATCAAGGACACTGCCGGCAGTCTCGCTGCGTTCCTTTGCCTCGAACTCGGAAATCCGCTCTTCCTGATCCTTGATACGCAGGGTTAGGTTGCGGGCCGCCTCGACAACACCGGTCTCTTGCACCCGCAGCATCGAAGCGGTGCTGCGGAGCTCATTTCGGATGCCTATCAGATGCTCGTACCCGGCGACGCCGGTGAGAGCCTCAACCCGCCGCGTGTTGGCAGCAACCGAACCCTCCGAAACCAATACCAGGGGACCAATCTGGCCGGTGGTGTGGACATGGGTCCCCCCACAGAACTCCGTTGAATAGTCCCCTGTCTTGACCACGCGAACCCGGTCGCCGTACTTGTCCCCGAAGAAAGCGAGTGCACCCATCTTCTCCGCCTCACCCTTTGAGGTTTCAATGGTGGTCACGTTGGCATTCTCCACAATCCGTTCGTTGACGGTTTGTTCGATCCCAAGCAGTTCATCGGGCTCAACCGCCTTGAAATGACTGAAATCGAAGCGAAGGCGATTCTCGGCCACCAACGAGCCTTCTTGGTGAACATGCTCCCCAAGAACCTCGCGCAGTGCCCAATGAAGCAGATGGGTGCCGCTGTGATTCTTGCGGATCCGCTCACGCCGGGTGCGCTCTATCGATGTCTCAGCGTCTTGGCCGACCTGGACATGACCGGCTTTCACAATGCCGCGATGACCGTGCACGCCGGGAATGGCCAGCTGAGTGTCATCCACCTCGATAATCCCGGTCTCGGTCTTGATAATGCCGGTATCACCAACCTGGCCTCCCGATTCCGCATAGAAAGGTGTGCGGTTGAGGAACATCTCGACTTCCTGGCCTTCTTCGGCCCGTTCGATCGGTTCACCCTCCCGAATCAGCGAGAGCACCCGAGCCGTCCCGGCTTCTGCGTCGTAGCCGATGAAGTCCGTACCGTCGAGACCCCTGACCAGGACTCGGTACTCATCGCTGATATCAGCCGCTCCGCCACTCTTGTAGTTGGCTCGTGCCTGTTCCTTTTGGGCGTTCATCATGTGCTCGAACTCGTCAAGATCAAGGCGGAACCCACGCTCGGCCAGAATCTCCTCAGTCAGTTCTCTGGGGAAGCCATGAGTGTCATGGAGCTTGAAGGCGACCTCGCCGGCAAGCGTTGCGCCATCGGACAACGGCTCCAGAGCCTCATCAAGGAGGCGATGGCCGGACTCGAGGGTGCGACGGAAACGTCCCTCTTCTCGATCTGCCATCTCCAAAATGGCGTCCCGCTTGTCAACCAGGTCCGGGTACGCAGCCCCCATCGCGTCGATGGTGGCATTGATTAGTACCGGCATGATGTTGTCCTTGGCCCCGAGCACAACGCCGTGCCGCACTGCTCTGCGGAGGAGCCGGCGCAGCACGTAGCCACGGCCTTCGTTGGAAGGAACAACTTTGTCGGCGATAAGGAAGGTCACTGCCCTGCCGTGATCACCGAGAATGCGCAGACTGACATCGCTGCGCTCCTCGGATTCAAAACGCACTCCGGTTGCCTCTTCGGCGGCGGCGATGACGCGACGGATTTCGTCGGTCTTGAAAACACTGTCGACACCCTGCAAAACGGTGGCAAGACGCTCGAGGCCGGCTCCGGTATCGATGTTCTTGGCGGGGAGGTCGCCGACCACGTGGTACGGCTCATCCTGGACGTTCTGCATGAAGACCAGATTCCAGATCTCCATGAAGCGTTCGTCATCGACTTCCGGTCCGCCATCCGCCCCGTACTCTGACCCTTTGTCGAAGAAGATCTCGGACGACGGTCCACACGGACCAGGGACGCCCATTTGCCAGAAGTTGTCCTTGTCCAGGCGTTGCAGCCGCTTGGGGTTGATGCCAACCTTGTCGATCCAGATTTCCGCTGCTTCGTCGTCGGAGGTGTGCACCGTGAACCAGAGACGCTCGGGGTCAAGACCGAATCCCTCGGTGACGAGGTCATACGCCCATGGAATCGCCATTTCCTTGAAGTAATCCCCGAATGAGAAGTTGCCGAGCATTTCGAAGAAGGTGAGGTGGCGAGCCGTGGTACCCACTATGTCGATGTCAGCTGTGCGTCCACACTTCTGCACGCTGACTGCACGCAAATAGGGAGGGGTCTCTTCCCCAAGCAGGTACGGCTTGAAAGGCACCATGCCGGCCACGGTCAGCAACAACGTGGGATCAATCGGAATCAGAGATGCGCTGGGCACCACTGTGTGATTGCGTTCAGCGAAGAACGACTCAAATGTCTTGCGGATTTCTTGACTATTCATGGAGCGGAACAATAGCGGCGCCGACTACCCACCTGTCTCGAGTAGAGCGGCACACCGTGTCGCCACATCTGCCAACGCGACCTCCTGGCCGACGCCGGTATCAAGGAGTTTCACCTGGGCCGTTGCCGTTTCCCATTCGGTGTCTCCAATGATGAGCGCAATGCGGTGACCGCGACGGTCGGCGTACTTCATCTGTGCGCCAAGTTTCCGGGGTTCGGGGTAGAGCTCCACCGACATGCCTTGCTTGCGGAGTTGCTCCGCAAGCGCCAGGTAGTCGTTGAGCCGTTCCTTTGCGAAGAACGGAACGAAGATGTCCGCCGTGGCACCACGATCATCGACGAGTTCCAGTTCCTCCATGGCGGCGATGAGACGGTCGACGCCTAGCGAGCCGCCAATGCCGGGTAGCTTCTGTTTGGTGTACTGCGAGGCCAGGTCGTCGTAGCGGCCGCCTGAGCACACGCTCCCGATCCCCGGGAGGTCGTCCAGGAAGGTCTCGAAAACGGTCCCCGTGTAATAGGCAAGACCACGGGCGATGCTGACATTCAGGCGGATGCGATGCTCCTCTACTCCAGCAGCACGCACTCCCGCAAGGACTGTCTTGATGGCACCGAGACCGGCGACGGCCTGCGGCGAGTCACCGACAATCGGCGGCAAAGCAGCTATCAGCTCGTCGTTGGTTCCTTCTAACTCGGCCAGGGCAAGAATCGCATCAGCCTGGTCCTGACTGGCACCTGCTGCTGCGTAGAGCTCGGCACGCACGCCGTCACCACCGATCTTGGCCAGCTTGTCGAGCGAGCGGAGCACTGCACCTGCCTGGTTGCTCAGTCCGAGCTTGTCAAGAAGACCGTTGAGCAGATCGCGGTTATTGAAGTGGATCTGAAACTCGGAGAGATCGAGGGCAGCAAATAGGTCATGCACCACAACCAGCGTCTCGATGTCGGCGACAAGGCTCTCGGTGCCGATCGTGTCGAAATCAAATTGAACGAACTCCCGATAGCGCCCTCGCTGGGTGTTCTCTCCTCGCCACACCGGTCCGACGTGGTACCGCTTGAACGGAGTGCCGATCTTGCCGACGTGTTGGGCTGCGAACCGGGCCAATGGCACCGTGAGGTCGAACCGCATCGCCACATCGCGCCCACCGTTGTCCTTGAAGCGGTACATCTGCCGGTCGCTCTCCTCGCCTCCCTTGCCAAAGAGGATCTCGCTGTACTCGAGGACCGGCGTATCGATAGGTGAATAGCCAAAGGACCGACAGACCTTGCGGGCGAGGTCGATGACCTGTTCCCGAGCTGCCATTGTCACCGGCAGGTAGTCACGGAAGCCTTTGAGAGTGCGTGGTTCGATGATGCTCATGGTCGGGCCTCCGGGTCCGATTGCACCGCGTCTGCGGCTGTGTCGAGAAGCTTGGCGACGCCGCGCAGTCCTGAGTTTGCGAGATTGCGTGGGGTGATTCTCTCTTTGGCCTTACGCATCTCGTTTGCCAGATAGGTAAACAGCCCTACCGACGCCGCGGCGCCCATGATGAACCAACGGATTCTCATAAACATGATGACTACTTCCGTGTGCGCTTGCCAAGTCTGGCATCAATATCGGCAAGACGCTCTCTGAATCTCGCCTCGTGACCGTGCTCTCCTGGTTCGTAGACGGTCGCGTTGACCGCCTCATCCGGCAAATACTGCTGAGCCAGCACGCCGCTCGGGTCGTCGTGCGGGTAGAGGTAGCCGACACCGTCGCCTAGTGCCTTCTGTCCCTCCATCGCCGCACTCCGCAGGTGGGGTGGAACGGTGGACCCTGGCGTTGCCTCCAAAAGCTCTCGTGTCTTGCCCATTGCTTTGGTGATCGAGTTGGACTTTGGGGCAACGGCCAAATAGAGGGTGGCATGGGAAAGCGCATAGGCACCTTCCGGCAGACCGATCAGCTCAATCGCCCGGAACGCATCTGTCGCCACCCTGAGCCCATTGCTGTCGGCGAGGCCAATGTCCTCGGAGGCCAGAATCACGAGACGTCGGGCGATGAACTTGGGGTCCTCCCCTGCCTCAATCATCGTGTGCAACCAATACATCGCGGCGTCTGGGTCGGACCCGCGCACACTCTTGATGAAGGCCGAAATGACGTCGTAGTGCCGATCCCCGCCTTTGTCGTATCGGATCACCCGTCTTTGCAGAGCCTCGGTCACATCAGCGACTTCGACGATGGTACGTCCTGATCCCCGCACGATCGCGGCGGCCACATCCAGAGTGTTGAGGGCGAGACGGGCGTCCCCGCCAACCCGCTCAGCGATGACATCGGCAACACCTTCGGCGACTGCAACGTCCTCACCAATGCCGCGCATTGCATCGCTGCAGGCTGCACCGATCACACCGACGATGTCTTCCGGTTCCAGCGCTTCGGTGCGAAAAACGGTGCATCTGGAGATCAGCGGCGAGTTGACCTCAAAGAACGGATTCTCGGTGGTCGCCCCCACCAGCACAATCGTTCCATCTTCGACACCGGGGAGCAGTGCATCCTGCTGTGACTTGCTAAACCGATGGATTTCGTCGAGGAACAGCACGGTGCGGCCGAGATCGTCTTCGAGACGCTGCCGGGCGGTTGCCAGGATCGCTCTGACATCCTTGACTCCTGCTGAGGTAGCCGAAAGCTCGGCGAATCGAGCGTGGGCCGCCTTGGCGGTGAGCCTAGCGAGGGTGGTCTTGCCGGTTCCCGCCGGACCCCACAAGATCAGCGAGGTGGGGCGTCCTGAGTCGAGTAGTGCCCGAAATGCCGTCCCCGGGGCAACGAGATGCTTCTGTCCGGCCACCTCATCAAGAGAGCGGGGACGCATTCTGGCTGCCAACGGTGCGGCAGTGAAGCGACGGTCTTGACGCTCTGCAGCGAACAGATCGTCCTGCGACGTCATGTGGCGGAGGTCGGGTCGGCCCAGTCCGCCTTCACCTCGGGTCGCACGTCGATACCGAGCTCCTGAAGCTGTAACTCTTCCACAACCCCAGGCGCACCCGTGAGCGGGTCGGCACCGGTCTGGGTCTTGGGGAAGGGCATGACCTCACGAATGTTCTGTTCGTTCTGCAGGATCGAGACAAATCGATCCACCCCGATCGCAAAGCCAGCGTGGGGCGGCGTGCCATACCGCAGCGCTTCCAGGAACCACCCAAACCGATCTTCCGCTTGTTCGGCGGAGATGCCAAGGATTTCGAACACCTGGGCCTGCAATTCTGGATCATGGATCCTGACGCTCCCAGAACCAAGCTCGGCGCCGTTGAGCACCATGTCATAGGAACGCGAGACTGCCGTTGCTGGTGAACGACGCATCTCATCGACATCGAGAGGGGCAGTGAACGGGTGGTGCGCCGCCACAAAGCCACCGTCAGCGGTTCTCTCGAAAACCGGGAAATCAACAACGAACAGAAACTCAAGCGTTTCGTGGTCATCCGGGCGCCCCAGACTGAGACGGAGGTCTCCAAGCACGGACGCAGCCTTCTCGATCTCATCCGCAATGATCAGAAGGGCATCACCAGGATTGCCTCCCATTGTGGCCGCAATCCCAGCCAGCTCGGCGTCGCTGAGGAACTTCGCCACCGGTGAGCGGAGGCTGCCGTCCTCCTCAACCACCATCCAGACAAGGCCCTTGGCTCCGAGGTCCTGGGCCTGCGCCACCAGCTTGTCGAACCCGGCACGAGAGAGGCCCTGATTGCCAGCGTTGATACCGCGCACAGTCCCACCATCAGCGAGCGTCCCGGCAAAAGCGCGGAACTCGGACTCGGCAAACACCTCGTCAAGGTCAACGATCTCCATACCAAAGCGGGTATCTGGCTTGTCTGTCCCGTATCTCGCCATGGCATCGCCATACGTCATCCGGGGAATCGGGCGGGGAATGTCAATACCGCGTACGTCTTTGACGACGCGGGTCACAATCGCTTCCAGGGTGTCGAGGACATCTTCCTGGTCCCAGAACGAACCCTCGAGATCGAGTTGGGTGAACTCAACTTGGCGGTCGGAGCGAAAGTCCTCGTCTCGATAGCAGCGTGCCACCTGGTAGTAGCGCTCGACGCCGGCCACCATCAGCAGTTGCTTGAAGAGCTGCGGCGACTGCGGCAGAGCATAAAACTGGCCCGGCCGCAGCCGGCTGGGAACCAGCATATCGCGGGCACCCTCGGGTGTTGACACGACAAGCGTCGGAGTCTCCACCTCGAGGAAGTTGAGGTCATCGAGAACGTGGCGCATGGCTCGAATCGCGGTAGAACGCGAACGCAGATTGTTGGCCATCCGATCGCGACGCAGGTCGAGGTAGCGATACCGCAACCGGCGTCCCTCATCTGCGTCGAACCGCTCATCTATCTGAAACGGCAGCGTGTCGGCGCTGGACAGGACCTCGAGCGAGGTGACCCCAACTTCGATTTCGCCGGTCGGCATGTCAGGGTTGATGGTGCCGTCGGGCCGGGGCCGGACCACGCCTTTGATCATGATGCAGTATTCGTTGCGGAGACTTCGCAGCACCTCGTCGCTGGCCGGCGCCTCGTCAGGATTGAGGACGACCTGCACATGACCCGAGGCATCGCGTAGATCAACGAACACAACGCCACCGTGGTCACGTCTTCTTGCTATCCAGCCGGCGAGATGGACCTCAGAGCCGACATCGCTGGAGCGGAGGATGCCTCCGTGAGTATTCCTGTACTTCGTCATTGTTTCCTCTTTGCAAGTTGATGCACCTCACCGACCCCTTTGTCAAAGATCAGCCAGGAAGGGATTGGTGAGGCGTTCGCGCGAGATCGTAGTCGCCGGACCGTGCCCGGGGAGAACCGTCGTCTCGTCGTCAAGTGTGAGCACCCGCTGCTTCATCGACTGCATCAGGGCTCCATAGTCGCCGCCAGGAAGGTCGGTACGCCCGATGGATCCAGCGAAGAGTTGATCGCCAGAGAACAAAAGACCCTCATCGGCAACGTGGAAGCAGCAGTGCCCCGGCGTGTGGCCCGGCGTATGCAACACGCCAAAATCGATCCCGGCCAGTTCTAGGGCAAGGCCATCGCTGAGGTATTCCCAACTCTCCGGCGGTTCGAACCCGCCGTCAAGCCAGCCCGGCAGTGTGCCTCCGAACAGCGAACGTAGTTGCGCCATTGGATCTGCGGCCAGCCATTCATCATCCGGGTGCAGATAGGCTTTGACCTTCCACTTGTCGACCACCCCGGCAGCAGCACCGGCGTGATCGATGTGGGCGTGCGTTACCAAAAGAGCTTGCGGATAGAGATCGTTGGCGGCGAGGAGCGCTGCGATGCCCTCCAGATCGCCGGGAGCGTCAATCACAACGCACGGACCACCACGTTCTGGAGCGACCACGTAACAGTTGGTCTCGGCGAGCCACAGTGAACGGCTGTCAACAATCAGGGTCACTTCGCCTGCCCCTGCGGCACGAGACGATAGGCATCGAATACACCTTCGACACGTTTCGCTTCGGCGATCACCCGGTCCAGCTGCTGCGGATCGGAGAGCTCGACCTCAAAGCGGAGGATGGCGACACGATCACGTCCTGTCGCCGATGAAGCGGCTTGGATATTGCCGCCGTGATCCGAGATGACCTCAGTGACGTCACGCAGTAGGCGGGGACGGTCGAGCGCTTCGAGCTGGACCCAGGCGAAGAAGGAACCGGCGTAGTCGCTGTCCCAGCTGACTTCGATGATGCGTTCGGCTCTCTCGCCGAGAGCACCAATGTTGGCACAGTCGGTGCGGTGGACCGACACTCCCCTCCCGACGGTCACGAAGCCCATGATCTCGTCACCGGGAACCGGGGCGCAACAACGAGCCACTCGCACCAGCATGTCGTCCATACCTTCAACCCTGATGCCTCCGGTGGGGCGACGCTGCTGCGGCCGCACCGGCGGGCTGAGCAGGTCCTCGTTCTCAGAACCGATTCCGTGCAATCTCTCCAACCGGGAGACAACCGTAATTGGGCTGAGCCGACCATCGCCAACGGCCACGTACAAAGCGTCGACCTCGTGGAAGCCACATTCCTCTGCAACAGGCAACAGGGCTTCGTCCCGCTTGAACTTTTCCGCAGGCAGTGGAGACTTGCGCAGTGCTCTCACAATGGCGTCCTTGCCATCGTGCAAAGAAGTCTCGCGCCGCGCCCTCGTGTACCACTGGCGGATCTTTGTCGTAGCTCGCGGAGACTTCACAAACTCGAGCCAGTCCCGGCTCGGTCGAGCGTCGGCGGCTTTGGTTGTGATGATTTCCACGATGTCACCGGACTGCAACTCAGAACTCAGCGGGACAAGTTTCCCGTTTACTTTGGCTCCTACACAGCGATGGCCGACGTCGGTATGCACTCGGTAGGCGAAGTCAACGGGGGTACCGCCAAGTGGCAATACGTGCACGTTTCCCTTTGGCGTGAGAGCAAAGACTTCGTCGGCATAGAGGTCCAGTTTGAGGTGTTCCAGGAACTCTTTGGGGTTGGTCGATTCCTCCTGAAGGAAGCGCAGATCGGCAATCAGCTGGGGGTCGGTGGTGTTGTCGCCATCCTTGTAGCGCCAATGCGCGGCGATCCCGTATTCGGCGCGCGAATGCATGTCATGGGTCCGGATCTGTACCTCGAGCGGTTTGCCGTCCGGCCCTAGCACGGTCGTGTGCAAGCTCTGATAGAGGTTGAACTTCGGCATTGCGATGTAGTCCTTAAAACGGCCCTGGATCGGGGCCCACAAGGTGTGGACCTGACCGAGGACTGCGTAACAATCGCGTACCTCGTTGACGAGCACGCGGACCCCAATCAGATCGAAGATCTGCTCGAATTCCAACCCACTTGCCATCATCTTGCGATAGATCGAATATAGATGCTTGGGACGGCCGGTGACCGTTGCTTCGATGCCCTGCGCCGCCATCTCATCACGGATTTCGGCCATCACCTTCTGAACATCAGCACCGCGCTGCGGTGCCCGCCGTTTGATCAGATCCTCAAGCTCGGACATCCGTTTCGGATACAGCTGACGGAAACAGAGGTCTTCCATTTCGTGCTTGATCTCTTGTACCCCGAGACGATGGGCGAGGGGTGCGTAGACCTCGATTGTCTCCACGGCGATCCGGTGTCTCTTCTTCTCCGGCAGCGACTCCAAAGTGCGCATGTTGTGCAGCCGGTCGGCAAGCTTGATCAACAGAACACGGATATCTTTCGCCATCGCAATCGCCATCTTGCGGATCGTGGCCGCCTGGTGTTCCTCGCGAGACTCAAAACGAATGCGATCAAGCTTGGTAACACCATCAATCAGTTGGGCTACCTCTTCGCCAAACTGCTCGGCAGTGTCCTCAAGCGAGATGTCTGTGTCTTCGACAGTGTCTGCTGTGCGCTGCGACGCGACCGCTGGCAAGAACAGCCCTACCAGCTCGCTGCATTCGGCGAGGACATCACCTGGGGCCGTGCGGCCGTGCTGCGCGGCTGGTCGATCGTCTACGAACCCAAGGCGGCCGTCATTCATTCACACCGTCGTTCCATTGCCTATGAATATCGTCGTACCCGCGAAAGCCATGCACTCCTTCATCAGCTCTTCGGACTCGCCACTCTTCCACGCACTCGCGACATCCCGCGTGCCTGGCTCAGCAACCTCAAGAGCGACTTGCCTTATGTCTGGGCGAACGCACCG
>RCNF010000508.1_pt1 | contig 19900 bp, 19 predicted proteins | sample 2041311 | NCBI WGS metagenome assembly RCNF01 (sample SAMN09708228, study PRJNA481090) | Marine sediment metagenome, whole genome shotgun sequencing project. | biome: marine sediment; feature: ocean; material: sediment; isolation source: Sewage treatment plant 2 marine sediment (STP2) ... | reverse complement strand
CGGTGGGCTGGGTTACGCTTCGAGCGTCTCCTCACTCACGGCTTGGGTTGCGTTGTCTTCGACAAAGACCTCGCCACTAACTTCCTTCTCCGCAACCTCTTCTGCAGCATCATCTGCCATCTTACGGCTCTTGTGGTAGTCAACCGCGGCTGCGATGAAGCTCTTGAAGATCGGGTGGGGATCATAGGGCTTGGACTTGAACTCTGGGTGGAATTGACAAGCCAGGAACCACGGGTGGTCCGGCAATTCGATGACCTCGACAAAGATCCGGTCGGGGGACTTGCCGCTGACAACCATCCCCTTCTCCTCGAAGAGGGGCACGTATTCGGGGTTGACCTCGTACCGGTGGCGATGGCGCTCCCAGATTTCGTCGCTGCCGTACATCTTCCAGGCGTTGGTCGTCGGTGTCAGCCGACAGGGGTATTTCCCCAACCGCATGGTTCCACCCATCTGATCGACACCGACGAGCTCGCGCATCTTGTAGATCACTTTGTATGAAGGCTGGCTGACGAACTCCGTGGAATGCGCATCCGCGAGTCCACAGACATTACGGGCGAACTCGATGACGGCGGTCTGGAGACCGAGGCAGATGCCAAAAAACGGGATCTTGCGGCCGCGGGCGAATTCGATGGCGCGGATCATCCCCTCGATGCCGCGTTTTCCGAACCCCCCGGGCACCAGGATCGAATCCACGTCAAAGAGCTGTTCGGGATAGCCCGAGCCCTCGAGGGTCTCGGAGTCGATGAAAACGAGTTCGACATTGACGCCGTTGGCCATCCCGCCGTGGAATAGAGCCTCGTTGAGCGACTTGTAGGAATCGGCGAGTTCGACGTACTTGCCGACGATCCCGACCGAGACCGAATCCTCGCATGCCTTGACCTGATCGACGACCATCCGCCAGCGACTGAGATCGCGTTTCCCCTTGGGCAGATTGAGCATCTCGAGGACCATCTCGTCAAAACCCTCAGCAGCGAGCTTGATCGGAACGTCGTAGATGGTCTCGGCGTCCTGCGCCGGGATGACCGCCTTGGCCTCGACATTGCAGAAGAGCGCGATCTTGTCGCGGAGGTCTTGCGGCAGCGGCCGGTCGCAGCGGCAGAGCAGGATGTCGGGCTGAATGCCGATCTGAAGCAGCGCTTTGACCGAATGCTGAGTCGGTTTCGTCTTGAGCTCCTCCGAGCCCTTGATGAACGGAACCAGCGTCAGATGGATGATCAGTACGTTGCCGCGACCGGCCTCGGAGCGGAACTGGCGGATGGCCTCGAGGAAGGGCAGCGACTCGATGTCACCGACCGTACCGCCGATTTCGACGATGACGAAATCGACATCGCCGCCGAGGTTTCGGATCCCTTTCTTGATCTCGTCGGTGATGTGGGGAATCACCTGGACGGTCTTGCCGAGGTAGTCGCCACGGCGTTCCTTTTCGATCACCGAGGCGTAAATCTTACCGGTCGTAAAGTTGTTCTTCTTGGCCATGGTCGCCGAGGTGAAGCGCTCGTAGTGACCGAGATCGAGATCGGTCTCGGCGCCGTCGTCGGTGACAAAGACCTCGCCGTGCTGGAAGGGGGACATGGTTCCGGGATCCACGTTGACGTAGGGATCGACCTTGAGCATGGTCACCGAGTAGCCGTGGGCTTCCATCAGCGCCGCCAACGACGACGCCGAAATCCCCTTGCCGAGACCGGAAACCACACCTCCTGTTACAAACACATACTTTGTCGCCATCGCTAGAGCCCCTTTTCCTCAATCCCCACTGTTCATCATCATTCGGACGCGATCGAGGTCCCGGGGCGTGTCCACCCCATGAGCCTCGTCGGGCGCGTCGAAGACCAAAATTTCAATACCGTTGCCGAGCGCGCGCAGCTGTTCAAGTCCCTCGGCCCGTTCCAGCGGAGACTGCGTCATCGCGACAAACGCCGCCAGCGTCTCCGGCCGGAAACCATAGATTCCGAGGTGGAGCCTCCACAAAGACTCGGCTACCTCCGGATCCCGCGGGAACGGGATGACCGAGCGGGAGAAATAGAGCGCCCGCCCGTCCGTTTTGCGAACGACCTTGACCGCGTTGGGATCTTCCACATCCACGGCTGAAATCGGCCGGCACAACGTCGCCATCCCGATCTCGGGCCGCGCGCGCATTCCTTCGACCAGGGTGTCGATGTTGGCGGCCGAGAGCATGGGCTCATCGCCCTGGACATTGACCACGAGTTCCCAATTCGAGCCACCGGCAACCGCCTCGGCGATCCGGTCGGTTCCGGAGGGGTGCACACCCGTCATAACGGCCTCGGCACCGGCCTCGTTCGCAGCGGCGGCAACCCGCTCATCGTCGGTGGCGACGATGACGTGATCGACGGTCCTCGCAGCCAGCGCCCGCCGCACCACGTGGGCGATCATGGGCTCACCCGCCAGCTCGGCCAATGCCTTGCCGGGAAAACGCGTCGACCCCCAGCGTGCGGGGATCGCCGCAACGACGCGTCGTGCATCAATTGTCATCCTGTGGTGGAATGCTAGCGATCCGCGAACCGTGAGTCAAGGCCTCCTTCTAAATTCATACAATCGTTTGTTTACTCCATCTATCTTGAGAGAAAAAGGAAGATAAGAGGTCGATTCTCGAGCAAATACACTGATATCTGTTTTCCGGACTGGGTAGAATTTGGTTCAGATTGATCTGGATCGTCAGATTTGATACAAACAACTGTATGAATTCGAACACACGATCGCGCCTATTGGAGACCGCCGCGACCCTTTTTGCCGATCATGGTTACCGCGGGGCGTCGGTCCGCCACATCTGCGACCTCGCGAGGGCCAACCCCGGCGCGGTCTCCTATCACTTCGGCGGGAAGAAACAGCTCTACCGCCTCGTGCTGCGCAGGGCGGCAGCCGCGCTTTCGGAACTCACGGTCATCGAGGACGCTCCTGGCGAGGACTCGCCTCCCCTCGAGATCTCCGATGCCGTGGATCGGATCCTCCGCCGAATAGAGGCCCGGCCGCACGACACCCGCCTGCTTCTGCGTGACCTCGCGGATGGGGGCGATGTCGCGGTGGAGGCTCTCGAGCCGACCCTGCGAACCGCGTTCGAGAATCTCCGGCTCGTCATCGGCGAGGATGCCGCCCCTCGGGGGTCCGCAACGGGCAGGGAGCTCTTCCTTGATCTCGCCGCTCCCGTCTTCCTCTTCACGGCGGCGTGGCCGGTGCTTCAAAGAGCGCTGGATCTGGATCCCGATCAGCGGGGAAGCCTGCTCGCGGCCGCCTGCCGAAGAACCCTCGAGGCACATGGGGAGAGCGGAAGTTAGGGGTTAGGTAGTTAGGAGGTTAGGAGGTTAGGAAGTGAGAGGCGCCCTTGGAATCGACGTTCATATCGCGACCATCCCATTCCATGTCACCCTGAGCGAGGGAGTTCGACGACCGAGTCGAAGGGTCCCCCCAAAGAACCAAGTTGTCCTTTGTGAGAGGCGCGCTTCTTAGCCTTTGGGGATCCTTCGACTCCCTCGCTACGCTCGCTCGCTCAGGATGACAAACCAGTCCTTACCTCCTCACTCGCGACCAAAGGGAGCACTGACCTCTTCATCGGTGATGGTGAACTCAACGCCTCGCTCAGCGAGACGCGCGATGACGAAGTCATACACGCCCGGCGTCCGTCCGAGGACTTCAGGCGGCACCAAACCCGGTTTGTTGTAGAGACCCGCAGCGAGCACCCGAACCGCGGCGGTACAGGTGTAGCCGGTGGTCCTCGCCATGGAGGTGATGTTCTGCTCGTGGTCGTACTGGTCGAGCATGTCCCAGGTACGCCGGATTCTGCGTCCGCCGAGCATTCCTTCGACAGCGATTCGCATAACCGTCTGGTCGCCCTCGCCATCGGGCAACTGCCACATGGGAAACAAGAGTTCTGCGGTGAGATCGATCGGACGAATCTTCGCCCCGTTGACATCGATCTCGTCCTCGCTGAAGAACCCGGTCTCCCGCAGCATCCGCATACGCTCGGCATGACCGGGATAACGAAGGGTCTTCTCCTTCATATCGGGGATGCCTTCAACCCTGAGCAGGGTGCGAAGGCCGTCGCTGTTGAAGGCTTCGACGGTGCCGACTCCCGGCAGATCGAGGGGCTCGATCTCGGAGAGCGCTTCCCGCACGACTTCCCTCCCCTGCTCCACCAACCGCGCGGGCCGGGTGTACTCGGCGATCACGTCAATGGGCGAAAAGACCGCACGATATTCGTAGGGCCACTGGCGCACCACCGGGAGGCCACCGACGTAGCAGGTGAATTCCGACAGGCGTTCGAAGACGGTCTGTGAGTGTCCGAGAGCGAGGTTGCTGAAGCCCGGCGCGACACCGCAGTCCATGACCGCGGTGACCCCACGTTTGATGGCGAGCTCGTGGAGGTGGAAGGGATCTTCCTCGAAAAACGAGATATCGACGATATTGATCCCGCTTTCGATGACGGCTTTCAGGTTCGCGGCGCCCATGGGACCGGGGACTGCGCCCACAGCTATGTCGTGGCCGGACACCACATCGGCGACAACCGAAGGATCGGCAAGATCCGCCTGCAGCGTTGCGACGTTCGGCAACCCGTCGAGCCCCGAAAACGCCGACTCGAATGCATCCACCGCGGTGATCTGCCAATCCTTCTCGGTGGCGAGGTCTTTCACCATCGCCTGACCCACACGACCGCAACCCAGGACAACAACCTTCATCGAAACCTCCATCGCGGCAATTACGGTAGCAGAATCCTCACGACTCCACCCGACGTCTCGTCGGCGTCGGTGGTACTGGCGTCGGTATCGACGCCCACGGGACGTGGGCGCTACAAAAGCCGCCTGCGACAGTCCGATTTTTTCGCGGATCCGGGGTTTCGATTCGGGTCAACTCACATCGGGAGAGTTCATCAGTTTCGCCAGACACTCGATCAGGGTTTCCTGATCGACCGGTTTTGCGAGCACGCAATCGGGCCCCCGCTCCAGATCATGCCCCCTGAGATAGGTCCTGCCGTTGTCCTGGACGATGGAGTCGTTGCCGGTGAGGACCACGACCGGAACCGATGACCAGCGGACATGCTGGCGGATGGTCACGAGAAGATCGAGCCCCGATCTTCCGGGCAGGACGACATCGAGAATGACCGCATCGGGCTCGACCTCTTCGAGGGCGGTCAGGGCCGAAGATGACCGGTTCGCCGACGAAACCTCGTATCCGTGATCTTCGAGAAAGAGACCGAGATACTCGACGATGTCGGGGTCGTCGTCGACCACCAGGATTCGTCTCGGTTCCACTATGCGTTCCTGGCTCCGGCGATCTCACCGTCGACCGTTGTGCTCGGACGGGCGACCAGCGGAATTCGGACGACGAATCGGGTGCCCTTGCCCGGTTCGGATTCGACATCGATGCTTCCGCCGTGTTTGTCGACGATCTTGTTCGAGATGAAGAGCCCGAGACCCGTCCCCTTGAGACCCTTGGACGAGAAGAAGAGCGAGAAGATCTTCTCCCTGGTCTCTCGGTCCATCCCGATCCCGTTGTCCTCCACCGAAATGGTCATAAAGGGTTCGGCCCGACGGGCGACGACGGAGATGACATGGTCGGTCTTCTCGCTGTCCATCCGGCAGGCGTCGATGGAGTTTTCAATGAGATTGAGCAACATCGCTCGAATCGCCTGAGGATCGCCATCGAAAACGCCGATGTCGGCGGGGATCTTGAACAGAACTTCGGCGCCTAGATCGAGAGCCTTCTTCTTGATGCCGTCCCTGAGGTCATCGACCATCCCCGGGAGGCTGATGGCCTCGACGATGAGTTCCCGATCCTTGGCGTAGTAGAGAATATCGAGCACCATGGATCTGATCCGATCCACGTTGCGCTGAACCATCTCCCAGCCCTTTTTCACCCGTTCGGGTTTGTCCCGCTCGAAACCGGAGTTCACCATGTAGACTCCGCCGTCGAGACCGGTGAGCAGACCCTTGATGCCGTGCGAAATCGAACCCACCAGGAGCCCGATGGAGGTCAACTGGTCCTGCAGTTCGCGAATCTGGGTGATGTCCACACCCATTTCGATCACGGCCTCGACCACTCCATCGGAATTCCGCAGCGGTGCCGTGGTGACTAGAAGGTTGAGCTCTTCGCCGTCCTTTGACAGCACCGCGGCCTCGTAGTCGTGGGACCGGCCGGTTTCGAAGGTACTCATCATGGGACACGAGAGGCACTGCTCCTCACGGTGCTTGTAGACCCTGAAACAGTCCTCCCCGATCCCAACTCCGAAGACCTCGCGAAACCTCCGGTTGGCGTGTTGGATGACTCGGTCGGGTCCCTGGACGGTGATGAAGCAGGGCACCTCTTCAAAGAGCTGAGCGAGACGCTCCTGGCTCTGATGCAGCTCCTTCTGGAGTTCTTTGACCTCCTCGATATCGGTGTGCATCTCCATGACCGCGACCACGACTCCCGAGGCATCGCGGATCGGTGTGGTGTGCACCATCACCGGGATCTGGGCCCCCGAAGCGATCGTCAGCAACTGCTCCGACGGGTGATTGTTCCCGTCGAGAAATGTGGCTTCCACCGGGCAGTTGGGACAGATCTCGTCCCGCCCCTTGTAGACCCTGTAGCAGTACCGGCCGATCTGCTCACCGAAATCCTCTCGAAACCGTCGGTTTCCCTCGATGATCCGGAAGTCCCGGTCGTGGATCGAGAGATAGCAGGGCATCTCATCCCAGTACCGCCGGTACATGGCGGCATCGGTGAGTTCGTGGGAGTTCGCATCGACACCGGGGACCGGCTTGCCGGCCGGGAACCCCTCGAGTCCGACCGCGCCGGAGTCCAGCGCAGTCGACCCGACGGGAATGAGATCACTTTCAGTCACGGTCAGTTCGCTTTCTCGTCCTTGGAGTCGATGATGTGAGCAACGTATGACACGAGCTTGTCTTCGTCGACGGGCTTGTTCAGGTAGCCCTCCGGCGGCGCCACCGGGCGGTCATAGATCACCTGGCGGAATTCCGGGTGGCCGGTGACGACGCAGACGGGGATCTCCTGGAGACCGTCTGTCTTGCGGAGTTCGACAAAGGCGTCGACACCGCTCTTGCCGGGCATGGAGAGATCGAGAGAGATGAGATCCGGGTTGAAGGTCTTGGCTTTCTCGATGCACTCGTCTCCGTCCGCGGCTTCCATCACCTCGGCGCCGGCGTCCTCGAAGACCGTGACAAGGAAGGTCCTGATGTCCTCTTCATCGTCGACGACCAGGATCTTTCGTCCGGCCAGCGGCGCCTCGGCGGCAACGGCCGGGGCCGCGGTTTCTTCGGCGTCCGGTTTGAGAGCATCCGGCACCTCGGGCTTCGGCGCGCCGGCGGGGCGATTCTTCATGACGGCGCATTCCTCGAGCACCAACGCGTTGGCCACCAGATCGACGAGCTGTTTGATGTCGCAACCGAGCTCGTAGTGTTTGATGACATCACCGAGACCGTCGACGCAGTTGTGGCAGCTGGTGACGACGACTTCGGCGCCGGTCTCGCGGATCTGGTTTGCCTTGATCTCGCCCGACTTGAGCCTGCGGGGAGTGTATTCGGACATGGACATGGCGCCACCGCCACCGGTGCAGCAGAAACCCTCGGCCCGGTTGGGATACATCTCCTGGAAGTTGGTGGTCACCAGCCTGAGCAGCTCACGCGGCTCTTCGTAGAACCCGCAGCTACGGGCGTTGTTGCAGGAGTCGTGGAATGTCATTCGCTGGGGGTTCTTGCTGGGATCGACGACGATCTTGCCTTCCTTGATGTACCGAAGCATGGTCATGACCGAGCTTTCCATGGGGAACGCTTCGGCATCACCCGACCAATTGACGCCTTCGTGGCGGGTCGAGCGGTAGCCGTGGCCGCACTCCGAGATGACGATCTTGTCCACACCGAGCTCGCGAGCCTTGTCGTACTCACGCTTGGCGCTGGCGCCGCCGAGGCCGTCATCGCCCGAGAAGAGGCCGAAGTTGGTGTTGTCCCAGCCCTCGGTCGGCATGGTCCAATCCTCGCCGGCCGCCCAGAAAATGAGCGCGGCTTCTTTGATGGTGCGCGGGTCGTACTTCACCTCGCGCGGGTTGATGGCGTACATGATCTTGGCGCCGTTCTTGTCGATGGGAATTGCGGCTTCGCCGTGGCCAAGGTCTTCTTCGAGCTCCTCGGACATCCACTCGATGGTGTCGATGTAGTCCTCTTTGAGGACGCCCATCTGGTTTCCCAGCTCCCACTGATCCTTGGAGACGACTCGAACGCCTTCGGGCATCACACCGACGTTGGTCAGCAGACCACGCATGAGCCGGTTCAGCGTCGCGGTGTCGACACCCATGGGGCAGTTGATGGTGCACCGACGACAGTTGGTGCAGGTACCGAACGCGACGTCCTTGAGCTTGTCGAGATCGTCATCGGTGAGGGGGACCTTGTCCGCACCCACCCACCAGGGGAAGACGCTTCCGGTCCAATCGTGGTTGGCCTTGAAGAGCTTGCGGACCTGGTCGGCCTTGTACGACGGGGTCATTTTGGGGTCGTCTGGATGGCTCAATACATAGTGGCAGCTGTCGTTGCACATTCCGCAGTGAACGCAACCCACCAGCGAACCCACCACCTGGCGGTTCAGCTTCTTGGCGAGTTGCTCTTCCATCATTTTGATCTTGTGGTTCTTTGCCGGTTTGCTCATGGTTGACTCCTATCCCCGGGCGATGGGGTAGCTGCCCCGGTGACCAAGCGCACGGCCGATCCAGATCCGGGTAAAAGGGTAGTAGAGATAGTGGGAGATCTTTGAAAAAGGAACATAGACCAGGAAGAAGCTGGTCAGGAAGAGATAGGCCACCAGGATGTTCACGCTCTCGAATCCCTGGACACCCGCGAGGTGAGCCTGGGTCACCGTGCCGAGAAGGAACCACGCGGTCAGCATAAAGAGCGAGAAGTAGTCGTCAGGCGTGCTGATGAGCTTCATGACCGGAGTGAAGAGCCTTCTAAAGACCCGATAGATCGCGACCAGGAACGCCAGGGACAGGGTGCTCCCACAGATCCAGGCGAAGGCCGGGCTGGCGACGAGATTTGGAGTGACCGAACTCAAGAATGCCAGGGTGATGCCGGCGACGACGCCGAGATGGAAGATGACAAAGGTGAGGTAGAAGGCAAAGCCCTTGCGGGTACTCTCCATGGACCACGGCATCGCCACGTTGAAGACCGAGTACAAGGCACCCTTCTTCTTGTCGGTTCGCTCGGGCGCACCCGGCGCGGATTTATCGGCGCCCGGTTTGAAACTGAAGAGCCACCTCAGGCGGAGGGAATAGACAACGGCCATGATGATCAGCGCCGCCCAGTGGACGATCTCGGCCGTGTGCAGCAGAGAACTCGACTCGTGCATGTCACACTCCTTCTTTGAATTTCGCTTCGAACGGGGTGCTCTCTCGAGGATCCTGAACCACGATCAGGACCTCCTCGAGGTTTGAACCATTCGCCATATGACGGCTGATGGTGTCCACCATGACGTTGGCGCAGAGATCCAGGGGTACCTGATACATGCCCGTTCCGATGGGTGGGAAGGCCATCCGCTTGACGCCGTTCTCCTCGGCCAGCGAGAGGGCCGATGCGACGGCATTCTCGAGCTTGCCCTTTTCGTCTTCCTCGCGGAACTTGGGCCCGTTGACGTGAATGATGTAGTCGGCCTTGAGGATCCCAGCCTGGGTCACAACGGCTTCACCTGTGGGGACCGACCCGATCTCGTCGAGCTCCTTTTGAATCACGATGCCGCCACGTTGTTGGATGGCGCCACCAAAACCCGAGCCCAGCTTCGCGTCCTCGGTAATGTCAAAAACAAACGCCTCGACATCGATTTCGGTGATATCGCCGCGAACCATCGTGAGCCGCTTGTCGCCAATCCTGCGCTCGACCATTTCCATCCTCCTCATTCACAATTTCACAAGCCCGAGAACCCCCTGATACGGGAAGCCCCGGGCCTTAGCTGCTCGACGGAACGCCTCCCAATTGGATTCGTGATGCCCCAAGCTCGAATTCGCTATCACTGATCCAGGATGGATCGAGGAGATCCTCCAGAGTGAAGTCATCGAGTACCTGAGCGATCCTCTGATTGATGAGGGCGTAGACGATCCTGCATTCACAGAATTCGGCCTTCAGACAAGACTCCGGCTCTTCGACACAGTCGACGACACAGACCGGTCCGATGGACGCTTCAATGATCTGCCGGATGGTGATCTTCGATGCCGGCGCGGCGAGCCGGTAGCCCCCGTGCCTCCCCGCGACGCTTTTGACCAGTCGACCGGCTCGGAGCGCCGGCGCCAGCTGTTCGAGGTATCCGTGCGAGATGTCCGTGCGCTCGGAAACCGACGAAAGGCTAACGGGCGAACCGTCGCCTCCATTGCGTGCGATATCGAGCATCATCCTGAGTGCGTAACGGCCGCGGGTAGAGATTCTCATGGCGATTCGAATTTAATCCTAAAATTCATACCTGTCAACTAAGAGTTAATGAATACAATATGATTCTCATTCTCAGTATCTGAGTTGTTGCTCGAGATTCACCATGGTGCTATCGTGAACTTGAACAAGCCAGCAACTGAATGACCCGGTTGCTCAGGGAGGCAGAATGACAGCGAAGACCGCCCTCATCATCGATGACGAACCCGATGTCACGACCTACCACGGAACCGTGCTGAGCGATCACGGGTGGGAAGTTCACACTGCGAACAGTGGCGCAGACGGCATCGCCATCGCTCAGGAGAAGATTCCGGATGTGATCATGCTCGATGTGATGATGCCGGAAAAAGGCGGCCTCAGCACACTCATCGCCCTGCGGAAGGACGACCGGACGAAGGAGATCCCCGTGGTCCTCGTCACCGGGATTCAGGAAGCTCTCAATGCGGATTTCGAGGCGTTTCTCGCCCGGTTCAAAACATACAAACCCAGTGGTTATATGGAAAAGCCGATCGACGTGGACAAACTGATCTCGACCTTGGAAGAGCTCACCTGAGCTTGAGGCGGAGAGGCCACGAAGCGGCCTCTCCCGCATAGTCGACTCCAATCCGGGGGAGCCGATCCACCTCGAGTTCGGAAAAGGAGCGCCCATCCGATCGGATGGTGAGCGGGCTTCCCGGATCGCCGAAATCGAGACCGTTTTCCGCGCGGGTGACCGCCATTGCGCGGCAGAGCTTACCGGGACCATCGGCAAGGTTTCGCTGAGCAACCTTCGGCCCGCGCCTCCGGCGCACCAGTGAGCACCCCACGAGTGGGGCCCCTCCTCGAATCAGAACCGCTTCGGGCACATCCTCCCCCACCGTCACCACGTTGAGGCAGTGGTGCATCCCGTAGATGAGATAGACATAGGCCCGACCCGCCGCTCCCCACATGGTCTCGGTCCGCGCAGTTCGGCGCCCCCTGAAGGTGTGGCAGGCCGGATCATCCACCCCGAGATAGGCCTCGACCTCGTTGAGGCGGACCGCGACGACGCCGTCCGCAGTCGTGTGCACGAGAATCTTGCCGAGCAGATCCCACGCAACATCCAGCGTCGGGCGTTGGTAGAATTCGCGGGACAGGATCAAAGCCTCGTCAAGGCTTTCCGCGGTCAGGAGGTCAGAAATGGGTTCAATCATCGTTGTTACAGGGGGCGCCGGTTTCATCGGCAGTCATGTTGCCGAAGCGCTGGTACGCGACGGACATCAGGTTTTGATTCTGGACGACCTCTCCAGCGGCCGCAAGGAGAATGTCCCCGAGGGCGCCGAGCTCGTCATCGCCGATATCCGATCCGATGAGGCGGCCAGCGTGATCATCGATCGCGGAGTCGAGGTCATCATCCACCACGCCGCGCAGATGGATGTCCGACGATCGGTGGCGGACCCGCGCTTCGACGCGGATGTCAACATCGGCGGGTTTCTGAATCTCCTGGAGGCCGCCCGTTCCGGATTGGTCAAGCAGGTCATTTTCGCCTCCACCGGCGGCGCCATTTATGGCGAGCAGGATGTCTTCCCCGCTGACGAAGACCACCCCGTTCGGCCGCTCTCGCCCTATGGCGTATCCAAGCTTGCCAGTGAGCGATATCTCTTCTTTTACAACCAGCAGTACGGGCTCGATGTCACGTGCCTTCGGTACGCCAACATCTACGGCCCCCGGCAGAGCCCGCACGGCGAGGCCGGGGTCGTCGCGATCTTCGCCCACAAGCTCCTGGCAAATCTCCAGCCCACCATCAACGGCGACGGCAAACAGAGCCGAGACTATGTCTTTGTCGGCGATGTCGTCCGCGCCAATCTCGCAGTCCTCGGACTCCCCGGATTTCGGACCTTCAACGTAGGCACCGGCGTCGAGACCGATGTCAATGAACTCTTCGACCAGCTCCGTAAAGCCATCGGCCAGGGCCCTCCGGCCGACCACGGCCCGGCCAAGGCCGGTGAGCAGCTTCGGTCGTGCATCACCTCGGGGCTCATCGAATCCGAGCTCGGCCTGAGGATCGGCACCTCGTTCGATCAGGGGATTCAGATCACCGCTGACTGGTTCAAGGCGCAGGATTCCGAAAGCTGACTCCAAGACACGTGAGTCGACGACGTGGCCGCGAGCCGCCAACGACACGCCTCCACACGATCACGACCTCGAACCGATAGGCAGGGCATTCATGCCCACCGGCCATGTTGTTCAAAGGTCGAGCGGTATCTCGGCAAGTCGGAACGCCAACCCCAGGACCTGGCGACCCCATATCCAGCGACCCCTCTTCGGGCTCTCCGGGAACTCGCTTGAAGAACTCGTCGAGTCCTGCTAAAGTCTGTTGAGAATTCAATGAAGTATGCAGATGAGTGCGGCGAGGCCCCGTTTGTCTGTCCACAGACACCGATTGCGCTGTACTGGCGATGATCAACAACAGGATCAAAAGGAGATCTCATGAAACTCACATTGAAATCGAATCTTACTCTCATTGCTGCGGCCCTGCTGGCAATCGCTCCACTGGCCGTCCAGGCGGAAGTCGACCCGGAACAGGTGGTCGAGGGTGTTCGAGCAAATGCTTCAACCCTCAAGTCGAGCCCGGTCAACGGCGTTCAAGCCGACACCGCCATGTCGGGCGTTCTCGTTTCAAGGACCGACAGCGGGCTTGATTTCCGGATCGCCGACGGCTCGGTGAGCGAGATCCAGGTCGATGTCTATTCCGTCTCCTCAGGTGAGGTTCTGTGGAGCAGCAACCGGATCGCAGGCAACTCAGTCGTCTGGCAGGCCGACCTCGAGGATGGCGCATCTTTCAGGTTTTCGATCAAGGGTTGGGACCGGACCGACACCCTCGTGACGCACCAGGTCACAACCAAGGGCGTGAGCTCGATCACGAACATCAGCTTTGACAACGTTCCGATCAACACGAAGTTCCTCGGCGCCGGCGACATCGATCTCGACGGCCCGACGAACGTCAACGGGACCCTGACGGCCGACTCCTTCGACACCCACCAGTTCCTCGATTCCTCCGTTGGTAACAACACGGTCAAGATCGAGGCGGACAACAACTCGGCTTCGGATCTCCTCGAGATGATCATGGTCGCCGGCTCGGCTACCGGGCAGTTCATCGAGTTTCAAGAGGGAGCGACCACCGTGGGACAGATCAACGCCGATGGATCGGCGTGGTTCCAGAATTCGACCCAACAGATCCCGGCGTTTCTGCCCATTGCCTTTGGGTTCATTAACTCCGACGGATCCGTCGCATCGAGCAGCGGAAACATCACCAGCACGTGGAGCGGCACGCTCAACCGGTATCAAATCACGATCTCCGGTCACACCTACTTCTTCAACGACTACACGACTCAGGTCACACCGTCCGGTGCCGCAGACTCCACGACGAGAACGGGCAGTTCGAGCGGTAATCTGTTGGTGAACATCTACAACAGCTCCGGAACATCGATCCAATCGAGTTTCCAGTTCGTCACGTTCTTCAACCCGGTCGATCTGCTTCCAGAAAGACCCTCCAACGGTCTCGACCAAGACGAGAACTGATCGAGCAACTTTCAGACCAACCAAGCGCCCGGGAAACGACCCGGGCGCTTTTTTTTGCAGTCGAACTGACTTCACCTACTTCCCGAAAGAGGGCTTGCCTGGTCAACCCTCCGGGGGCGGATCGACATCGGAACGAACGAACTCTTCCAGGGCGAGCGGTGGGAGCGAGGGCAACGGCGGTCGGTCCAGGGCCAGGGATTCGGACGAGCGGATCTCGATGCGGGTCTGTTCGCAGGCCTCCAGAAGACGGGACTCGACAACACCCCAATCCGAGGTGCTCAGCACCCGTCCGCCCATGGCCTCGAGCCGCTGAGCCTCGATCGCGAACTCGAGATCCGGGTGCGGATCGACGAGGGCGATCCACTCCTGTTGTTTCGGATCGATCCGCCAACGACCGTGCTCCCCGGGCGCCAGCCCATCAAAGAAGACAAGATCGAAATCCTCCACCAACCACGGTTTGTGGTCCCCCTTTCTGAGAAGCACCGCTCTGAAATGGACCATGGAGACCATGTGGTTGGTGTTGTTGTCGATCCTGAATTCAATGACCGGCCAGTCGAGGAAATCCCGATTCCGTTTGTAGACCTTGGCTTCACTGAAACTGAACTCACGCAGATCTCGACGCGCCGCTGACGTCTTTTCCCGCCACGATTCGAGCTCGGAGACCGCCGATCGCACTTCGAGCATCCTCCGCCGGCGGGCTTCCACCACGATGCCGTCCGCGGTTCGTCCGTCGAGCGGGACGAGGAGTTTGATCTCTCTCTCCCCCAGCGGAGCGCCGCCCTCCTGCTTGCCTAACCACGGTGTTCCAGCCAGATAGAAGAGCGCCTCGTCAAAGACCGCCGACTCGTTCTCGACCATGGGTTTGCGCATCTTACGCGCGGTCCGATCGAGAGCTCCCTGACTCGAGGTATCGAGAGCCAGCGGCCCGCAACCCTGCACAACCACGACCAGCAACGCGAACACGAAACCACGACGGTGTGACCGGTTCATTGCCTCGCCCCCCACTGAACGGCACCCGTTTTCAAAAACGCTCCTCAAACCAGCCTAGGCCAAAACCGAATACGAGTCCGAGATCTACGTCACACCCGCACGGCCGACGGATCTTCGATCGTAGCGCATGTTCATGCTCTGCCCATCGAGTCCACCACCGCCTATAATTACTTTGTCCAAAGTGAAGACTCGTTGACTCTCACGTGGGGAGTGGCCTCAAACATGAGAGTTGTGGCACCACAAATTTCAGCCGGCAACAATCCCGGGAAATCCCCGCGATCCTGGTTCGCCGGCTACAAACCGGGGAGGATCCCATGCGGTCATTTGTTGTCGTTCTCTTATTGGCGCTCTGCTTTGCCACCATCGTATCGGCCGATGGCCCGGCCCAGCTCATGGGCTCCGTCGAAGCCGTCTATCACGAAGGTCTGGTGACCTTCCAGGTCCAACACGTCGATGCCGTCTCGATCTCCATCAAGGTCTACGATCTCTCAACCGATGCACTCGTCTACGACAGCGGACCGCGGGCGCGGACCCAGGTGTCCTGGCCGGCGGGCCATGATCTGGTGGGCGCCTTCCGCTACGTGGTGACCGCTTGGAATGATCTCGGCGAGGTCGTCGTCTCCCAGGTCGCCGTCACCAAGAACCTCACACCCATCTCCAACATCACCTTCGACACCATCCCCGGCAACACCAAACTCCTCGGTCCCAACGAGGTCATCGTTGAGAGCGACCTCCAGGTCGGAGCCACCCGGGGAGTCCGCCTCGACCAGGATGTCAACGGACAGGGGGGAGGCGCTTTTTTCTACGAGGAGGACGGCTCGACCACCTACGCGTGGATGAATCCCGACTTCGATGGAGAGGGCGGTTTCTTGTACATCGATGGATCCACAGCTTCGGGTGGGTATATCCAGGCACAGGGCATGGATGCCCAAGGCGGCGCTCAACCGTCGTTCCGGGTCGATGGGACCTCGGACTTCGGGGTCTACGCCGGTCTCACCGGAACCGAGTCGGTGGTCCTGCCGAACAGCGCGGTTTCCTCGAACGAGATGGCGAACGAACCCGGGGTCGCATCGACTTTTTTCGAGGACGTCACAGGTCTGACCACCTCCCCGATCAGCGTTGCGTTCAGGACGATCACAGCACCCACCTCCGGTTACGTGTTCGCGACCGCGGCGATCAGCCTATTCCAGGATCACGACAACACCAGCGGTTCCACCAGTACCTATTGCTCCATCAGCGATACGAGCAATACGCAGTTGGACGACGGAATTGTTCACGCCAGAATCACGGGGGCGGCACCCACAGGTTCGTATGGCATTCCCATTTCATTGACCCGTATCTTCCCGGTCGGTGCTGGCCAACACACCTTCTATATCGTCTGTGAGCAGGGCTCAAGCGGCTCGGTCGGGGTGGACAATCGGCACCTCGATCTGCTCTTCATCTCCACGGCGTACGGCGCGGTCTCGACCACCAAACGCGGTGATCTCGAGGATGTCCAGGGTCCGGACGACCACGACCGGACCACACCCGGCCTGCCCGTGACGAGGGCCGAAATCGACGCCGAGCGGGCGGAATCCATCGCCTTCAACCTTGCGAGAATCCAGGCCGAACTTGCCGAACTCCAGGCTCAATCCGATGCTCTCGCAAGTCCGGGGAACAACCAACCCTGACTGTCTGACCACCAATTCCGGCTCGATGGATCAACCACGGCCCCGCGGCAGCGCGGGGCCGTTTCTTCACCCGCGCTTGCGCTTCGCGACGACGCCGACGGTATTGGCGTGGAGCGCCTCAAACTGTTCCGTCAGCTTGTGCCGCGGTGCGAAATACGGCAGCGGCCGGGCGGCCTCGTGGCTCTCGCGAATCTTGACCGACGAGGTGATATAGGGCTCGAGCACCGGCAGGCCTTCTTCGAGGAGTTCATTGACCATCCGCTGCGGCAGCCGTGCGCGGGGCTGGTACTGGTTGACCACGATCCCGGCGACCTCGAGCCTCGGGTTGTGGTCCTCGCGGACCTCGGCAACCGAATCGAGCAACCCGTAGAGCGCCCGTCTGGAGAAATCGTCGCAGTCGAAGGGGACGAGGCACTTCTGCGCGGCGATGAGTGCCGAAAGGGTGTAGAAGTGGAACGCCGGCGGGGTGTCGATGATGATGTCGTCGTAGCCGTCGAGCTCACGCAGGGCGTCACGGAGCTTGTAGATCTTGTACTTCGCCTCGAGCTTGCCCTGGAGAGATTCAAGGGCAGGTGATGACGCCATGACGTGGAGACGATCAAAACGGGTGTGATGGACAAAGCCCTTGGCTTCGTTTTTAAAGAGCTTGAACCCCAGAGCCTGCTCGAAGAACTCGGCGATATTGGGGCTCAGGTCATCGGCATCGGGACCGAGGAGATAGTGGCTCGCATTGGCCTGAGTGTCGAGATCGACCACCAGGGTTTTGCGACCGGCTCGCGCATTGACCGCCGCGAGGTTGCACACGATGGTCGATTTCCCAACGCCGCCCTTTTGGTTGAACACCACCCAACGCATCATGGCCTCCCGGCGCCGGGTTCCGCTTTTCAACGACTCCAACCCGGTTGCAGCAGGATAGACCCTATGCCGCACTGCGTCAAGAATGACTCGCCTTTCACGTCTTCCCGACCGCGGCGGACTCGGCTATGGTCATGGCGACTCATGAACGAGAACTCATCGAGCATCCGTTTCAGCAGCGCCCGCCTCAAGAGGCCCGAGCCCAACCCCATCCTCCCCTTTGCGGTTGTGCTCGTGATTCTGACCATCATACTCATCATCACCTTTGCGATTCGCGATGGCGACCCTCAACCGGTCCCGGCCGCACCTCCGCAACCGTCATCGACCCCCTCACCCATCCCGACACCAAGCGCAACCCCGACACCCGGATTTGTCAAAGAGAGCTCCGGCTGGGTCGACGCCACGGTTATCTTGCCGCCGACGCCCTCCCCCACCACACCGGTATATGTTCCGGAGCCGACCCGCGCCCCGCGGCCGACACCTCGGATTTCCGAGTGCGCCGACTATCGGTGGTCAACCGTCCAGGTCTTCTCCCCCTCGGCCCAGGTCAAGGTCGACATCCGAGTCAACAACCGTTGCCCCTACGATCTCGGGCCGTCCAATCTGTGGTTTGACATCACGGGCTGGCGCGACGGTGCCCGGGTGCAGAGCGTTCGGGGGGCTCCGTTCGAGACCATCCGCAAGGGCTGGACCGACGACCTCTCCATCGGCCTGCCCGGATCGCTCGACTGGTACGAAGAGATCACGGTGGTTGTGCAGGATTAGCGAGCGCAATAGCGATCGATCATCGGGAACGGGATCGGGAACGGGAACGGGATCGGGATCGGGATCGGGATCGGAAGAGAGAATCGCCTTGCGATGTCATCTGTGTCCATCTGTGTGATCTGTGGGCTGCGACTGTGCGATGAGTTATCTGCGTCAATCTGCGTTGTCTGCGGGCAACCTGCGATGATGCGACCGTCCGATGGCTTCGTGATCACCTTCGTGTCTTGGCGTCTTCGTGTTTGCGACGTTGCGATGGTGCGATGCCATCTGCGCTATCTGCGATGGTGCGATGAAGCTAATACCTGATACCTAATACCTAATACCTATCCATGTGATCTGTGGGCTGGGATGGCGCGATGGTCCGGGATCGGGATCGGGATCGGGATCGGGATCGGGAAAGGGTAGGATGCTCCACGGAGGCACGATGAACGACAATCTCAAAGCTGACGAACTCGCGGCGATGATCAACCGGGTCTTTGCACCCCAGGCAGAGGACACCGCGCTGGCCGTGCTCGTCGATCTGCCGGACGCGGCGCTGCCCGACAACGACGACTGGGCCCAACGCCGCGCCATCGCCGCCGATTGGGTCCGCGAGCTCGCCGCCACGCGGGACGATCACGGTTTCGATGTCGATCTCGTCGCCTATCGCAACGTCCGCGCCAACAACGCCGATCTGCCGGCAACGGCATGGCTCTGCGAGCCCGACGAACTCCCCGCGACGGCCGACGATCTCGACCCGGCAACCGCGCGGGACTTCGGCGAGATCCTCGACGGGAACCGGTTGGTGCTCGCCCCCACCGAGCTCTCGGCCACGGCGCCCCTCAAGATGCTCAGCCCCCGCCACGGCTGCCGGGCCGCCACCATGCCAGGGTTCTCGCCGGCCATGATTCCAGCCCTCCGGCTCGACTACACCGAGATCAACCGCCGGGTCCACCTGCTCAAGGATCTCCTCGATCGGGCGGTCTCGGCCGATCTCCGCTTCACCGTCGACGGTGCCCACGAGTACGATCTCCATCTCGATCTCCGCCACCGCACCGCTCACGCCTCCGGCGGCCTCCTGCCGCAGCCCGGAACCGCCGGCAATCTGCCATCGGGTGAGGCCTACATCGTGCCCTACGAGGGCGAGATCGACGGTGACCCGACGGCCACGAAGGGAATCCTGCCGGTGCAATTCGACGACGAGATCGTGCTCTTCGAGATCGAGGACAACGTGGCCACGAGGGTGACGTCGGATGGTCCACTTTCGGAGCGGGAGGCGATGCTGCTTGCGGCCGAACCGGCGCGTGGAAACATCGCCGAACTCGGTCTCGGCGTCCTTTCAGCCTTCGGACTTGAACCCATCGGTGAGGTCCTTCTCGACGAGAAGCTCGGCCTGCACGTGGCATTCGGCCGGAGCGAGCACTTCGGCGGCCAGGTCGGGCCTGCCCAATTCTCGAGCCCCGAGGCTGTGATCCACCAGGATCATGTCTATCTGCCGAAGATCCAGCCGAGAGTCTCAGCCGCGGCGGTCGATCTGCATTTTGATGGTGGTGAGACGCTGGAGTTGATCCGGGATGGGGACTACGTCTACGAGTTCTGAGGTTGAGCCTCTTGCAAAAACCCTGTTTCCCGATGGTTCGTGGTCTCTGTGCCGGCGAGACGCCAGCACTACAAAGGGCTGAGATCCATTGT
>RCNF010000507.1_pt1 | contig 19916 bp, 17 predicted proteins | sample 2041311 | NCBI WGS metagenome assembly RCNF01 (sample SAMN09708228, study PRJNA481090) | Marine sediment metagenome, whole genome shotgun sequencing project. | biome: marine sediment; feature: ocean; material: sediment; isolation source: Sewage treatment plant 2 marine sediment (STP2) ... | reverse complement strand
GAACAAGCGAAGCTCGAACAAGCGAAGCTCGAACAAGCGAAGCTCGAACAAGCGAAGCTAGAACAAGCGAAGCTAGAGCAGGCGAAGCTAGAGCAGGCGAAGCTAGAACAGGCGAAGCTAGAGCAGGCGAAGCTAGAGCAGGCGAAGCTAGAGCAGGCGAAACTAGAGCAGGCGAAACTAGAGCAGGCGAAACTAGAGCAGGCGAAACTCGAACAAGAGAAGCTAGAGCAAGAACAGTGCCTAATTGATCAGCGAGAAACAGCAAAGTTAGAAAAAGAAAGACTCGCGATGGAGAGAATTGGCAGGGAGCAAGAAAAACTAAGGCTTGAGCGTGAAAAACTAAATCGCGAAAGACAGCTTTTAAGACGAGAGAGGCTTGCCGCTAGTAAACTAGGTAATGAAAAGCGGTCTAGCCCTAATGATTTAGCTACAAAATTAAATGAAGCATTAGAAAAACAGACTAAAAAACCTCATAAAGCTAATGTAGTAAAGAAATCTGGTCTCTTATCAGTCACCAAGAAAATACAGTCCACTATAGATGCCAGCAAAGAAAAAAAGAATGAACAAGTACAAAACCTAAATCAAGAATCTACGATTCAAAAGATAGATGATGTTATCTATGACTTTGAGGAAGATTTGGATTTAACCCCTGAAAGTAGGGGGGTGGAACTTTTTGTTGAAGAGATTCCAGATACTGGTTTGAGTGATTCAGAAATACAGTACTTCGTTCCTGAAGATCATATGCTTTCAACCATCCTGCATCAATTAGAGGTAGCCAAGCATACTTATCAACTCATTGAAATAAAATTCAATGGAATTTTGATTATTATCGATCACACTTTGAATACGGTCTATTGTAATAGTGCATTGGATTCCAGTAAATTCGCAAAAGAATGTTCGACGTTAGTTGAGCCGGGCGTTTTAGAAATACGTGAATTAAATTACGATGAAGCTAAAACACATCAAAGTTTTAGACGAGAAAAGCCAGAGCTATCTCATTCCATAGAAGCGTTTATTTGGGCAACCACTTTGCAAACATTTCAGGGGAAAATCGCTAAGAATACTGATCTTTCAAAGGTAATAGGTTTAAAAGGTAACTTAAACCTAAATCAGTTAGTCAATGCTCCTCATATGGTCGAAATCATTGGTCTTTTGGAAGCTGGTTCTAGTAGTTTGACTAATATTCAGCAACAACTTGGAATACCGTTTGAAGATATCTTTAATGTTTATAATGCTTGTTTAAGTCTTGGCTTGATTAAATTCAATCCCGATGCAAAGAAAGGGAAAAAGCAAACTACGGCAACAGAAGAGGATGGTTCGAAAAAAACCTTCGGCGGTTTCTTTAAGCGTAAAAAAAAATAGGGCGCTTTTAAGTTAATTTGCACATGAGTGATTATCTTGTCATATTTGCTGAAGCTAATTTAAATTTGGAGAGTTACTGTGCCGCATAGATCTAACCCCGTTATTGCAAAAAAAGGCCCTTATGTTGTTGAGTTAGAGCCCGGTAAAAATTATTACTGGTGTTCATGCGGAAGATCAGAAAACCAGCCATTTTGTGATGGTTCTCATAAGGATACAAATCTAGAGCCCATAAAGTTTGAGGTTGAAGAGCAGAAAAAGTACGGATTGTGCGGTTGTAAGCACACTAAAAATGCCCCTTTTTGTGATCGAGAGCATAGTAAGCTTTAATATTCACTAATCGAAAGAAAGTGAATGATGTGAAAAAATACTGCTTATGACTTTTTAAGCAAATTCTCCTTATCGAAGTTTCTACGATAAAAAACAGCAATATTTCCAATGCGCTGAACAAGCTTCGCTTTGTATTTTTTACTTAATTCTTCAACTAAAGTATCTCTAGCGTCACGATCACCTAGATTTACTTTTAGTTTTACCAGTTGATGAAAATCTAGCGCAGAATCTAATTCTTCGCCAATGGAGTCTTTCATACCATGTTGTCCTACAGTAACAATCGGTTTGAGTTTGTGAGCTAATGCTTTAAGCTGTTTAATTTCTAATTTATTCATGGGCGCAATCATAATGCGGGTAGATGTAAATGGCTAGAAGCAAAACCAGTGGACACTGGTTAAAAGAACACTTTAATGATGAATATGTAAAAAAATCACAAAATGATGGTTATAGATCTAGAGCTGTTTATAAGCTTGAAGAGATTCAGCAAAAAGACAATTTGATCCGCCCAAATATGCAAGTCGTCGATTTGGGGGCGGCTCCGGGTGGCTGGAGCCAGTATGCTGTCGAACTAGTGGGGAAAAATGGCCGTGTGGTCGCTAGCGATATACTCGATATTGATCCATTGCCGTTTGTTGAGTTTATTAAAGGGGATTTTACTGAAGAAAGCGTCCTCAATGACATATTGAACGTATTGAATAAAGATTCAACTAATTACAAGGCAGATGTTGTAATTTCAGATATGGCCCCAAATATGTCAGGAGTGGAAGCAACAGATCAACCTCGATCTATTTACTTGTGCGAACTTTCATTGGACATGGCATGTCAGATACTTAAGCCAGGTGGTTCATTTGTTGCAAAGATATTTCAGGGTGATGGCTCGGATGCGTTTTTAAAGGATGTACGTAGCCACTTTAAAAAAGTGAAGGTGCGTAAGCCAAAGGCTTCTAGGGCTCGTAGCCGCGAAGTTTATGTTGTAGCTCAAGGTTTTTATAACTAATAAAATTTTAAATATTAGTGTAAGATCAGTAGTAAATAGTTTGTTTTTTATCAAGCATAAGATTTTAAGTAGAGGAATATTTCTTGAACGATTTAAATAAAAATATAGTGATGTGGGTAGTTATTGCGTTGGTATTGGTTGCTGTTTTCAGTAAGTTCAATGTACCTACTGCTCAATCAACTGGTATGTCTTACTCAGATTTCATTAAGCGCGTAGAAAATAAAGGCGTTAAAGAAGTTGAAATCAGTGGTCAAACTATCACAGGTCAAAGTACTTCTGGTGAGAAATTTCAGACTTACGCACCTTACAATGATCCTAAATTAGTAGATGAGTTGATCGTTAATGATGTGAAAATTAACGTAAAAGAGCCAGAAGGCCGCTCAGTTCTTGTAGATATTTTGGTCAATACCATTCCATTCTTGTTGATTATCGGTCTTTGGATTTACATTATGCGCCAAATGCAAGGCGGTGGTGGTAAAGGTGGTCCAATGTCATTCGGTAAAAGTAAAGCTCGAATGATGACGGAAGACCAAGTTAAAGTAACATTTAATGACGTTGCAGGTTGTGAAGAAGCGAAGGAAGAAGTTTTTGAAATAGTAGAGTTCTTGCGTGACCCAGGCAAATTCCAGAAGTTAGGTGGAAAAATTCCTCGCGGAGTTTTATTGGCGGGTTCTCCTGGTACTGGTAAAACATTGCTAGCTAAGGCTATTGCTGGTGAAGCTAAAGTACCTTTTTTTAGTATCTCTGGATCAGACTTTGTTGAAATGTTCGTCGGTGTTGGTGCTTCTCGTGTTCGCGATATGTTCGAGCAAGCTAAAAAGCATGCGCCTTGCATAATTTTTATTGATGAGATTGATGCAGTAGGTCGAAAGCGTGGCTCTGGAATGGGTGGCGGTAATGACGAGCGTGAGCAAACGCTAAACCAGCTATTGGTTGAAATGGACGGCTTTGAAGGTACTGAAGGCGTTATTGTAGTTGCTGCTACCAACCGTCCTGATGTTCTGGATGAAGCATTACTTCGCCCAGGTCGTTTTGATCGCCAAGTGGTTGTTCCGTTGCCAGATGTTCGTGGTCGTGAGCAAATCTTGAAAGTACATATGCGTAAAGTTCCTTTAGGTGAAGATGTGAAGCCGGCAATTTTAGCGCGTGGTACCCCAGGTTTTTCTGGTGCTGATCTAGCGAACCTTGTGAATGAGGCTGCACTATTTTCTGCTAGAGGTGATAAACGCGTAGTTAGCATGGAAGAATTCGAAAAGGCCAAAGATAAAATCATGATGGGTGCCGAGCGCAAATCGATGGTGATGAGCGAGAAAGAAAAATCGAATACTGCCTATCACGAAGCAGGGCATGCGATAGTTGGTTTGACCGTACCTGATCATGATCCCGTTTATAAAGTGACAATTATTCCACGCGGTCGTGCTCTGGGCGTCACTATGTTCTTACCGGAAGAAGATAAATACAGTGCGAGTAAGCAAAATCTTGAAAGTCAGATTTCAACATTGTTTGGTGGGCGTATTGCTGAGGAAATGATTCTTGGTAAAGAGGGTGTAACTACCGGAGCGTCAAATGATATCGAACGTGCTACAAGTATTGCTCGTAATATGGTGACTAAATGGGGCTTGTCGGAAAAGTTAGGTCCATTGTCTTATAGTGAAGATGAAAATCAGGGCTTCATGATGGGTGCGCCAACCAAAATTGTATCTGATGATACAGCTCATGAAATTGATGATGAAGTTCGTCAAATAATAGACACTAACTACAATCGTGCTGAAATTATTCTGAAAGGGAATGTTGATAAGTTAGATGCAATGGCTAAAGCACTTATCAAGTATGAGACGATTGATCAGCTACAGATCGCAGCAATAATGAAAGGTGATGTGCCGCCTCCGCCAGAAGGTTGGAGTGATGATGATTCTCCTATAGATGGTGATGATGGTGGTTCTGCGGTAGAGGCTGAGGCATCTAAGGATGTAAAGAAACCTAAAAAAGATGTGATTGGTGATCCTGCAGAATCTCACTAATAGATTTATTATTTCTTTTAAAAAAGGACGCATTTAGCGTCCTTTTTTTATTGTGAACTTATTCTTAGGGTCACCCCCCTACTTATAAGCGTTTTTCTTTGAAAAACACAGTGTGAAGACAGGTTATCTGTCGTTTTTTTGAGTTACGATAATAGTAAAAAAGGTATAATTCTCTTCACTAATTAAACTTAACGCAGAATAATACCTGCGTAGAAAAATAGGCAGAACATGAGTAGAAAATATTTTGGAACAGACGGTATTCGTGGAGAAATAGGTAAAGCGCCTATGACGCCAGACTTTGTTTTGAAGCTAGGTTGGGCTGCAGGTAAGGTGTTAGCGGCTCATGGCACTCCGCTAGTCGTAATTGGCAAAGATACTCGAATCTCTGGATATATGCTCGAATCAGCACTCGAAGCTGGCTTAGTAGCTGCCGGTGTGAATATTCGTTTATTAGGCCCGATGCCGACTCCCGCTGTTGCTTACCTAACAACGACTTTCAGGGCATCTGCTGGTGTCGTCATCAGCGCCTCACATAATCCTTATCAAGATAATGGTGTTAAGTTTTTCTCTGCTGAAGGAAGCAAGCTTTCAGATGAAACCGAACATGAAATTGAAGACTATTTAGATCGTGACCTTGAGACGGTAAGCTCTGATAAGTTGGGGAAAGTAGAGCGTGTTGATGATGCGGCAGGCCGTTATATTGAGTTTTGTAAGCGTGCAATACCCTCTCACGTTACCTTAGACGGACTTCGTATTGTTGTTGATTGTGCCAACGGAGCTACCTACCACGTTAGTCCTGATGTGTTTTCTGAGTTAGGTGCTGATGTCGTTAAAATAGCAGCAAGTCCAGATGGGTTTAATATCAATGAAGGTTGCGGTGCAACATCTTTAGCCTTGTTGCAAAAAAGTGTAAAAGAGTTTCGTGCTGATCTAGGTATTGCTCTAGATGGTGATGGTGATCGTTTAATGATGGTCGATCATACCGGTGAAGTGGTTGATGGTGATGAAATCTTGGCCATTATTGCGGCTCATAGAATGCAGCAAGAAGGTCTTAAAGAAGATGTTGTAGGCACCCTAATGAGTAATCTAGGCTTGGAAAAAGCCATGATAAATATGGGTTTAAAGTTCCATCGTGCAAATGTCGGTGACCGCTATGTGATGGAATTGCTCCGAAAGTCGGGGGGTGTACTTGGTGGTGAATCATCGGGTCATATTATCGTTCGAGATCGTATTGCAACAGGTGATGGAACAATTGCTGCTCTTCAAGTGCTATATGCCGTGATTGCGAGTGGTAAAAGCTTATATGATTTGAAGCAAGTAATGACAAAATATCCCCAGACACTAATCAATGTCCGTATCAGTAATAAAATTGATTTGGATGAGAATGAGAAAATTCAGGCTGCAGTGAAAGAGGCAGAGGCTCAGATGGGTAATAGTGGTCGTGTACTTTTAAGAGCTTCAGGAACAGAGCCCCTTATACGAGTGATGGTCGAAGCAGAAGATGAGAAACATACACAACAATATGCTCAATTTATTGCAGATGTTGTTGAGAAAGTCGCAAGCTAAGGCACAAAACATTTGATTTATGTGTGGGCTAGGGTTAACCTTCCGCGATTCAAAAAAGACGACAGGGAAAACACATGCGTAAAACTCTGGTAGCTGGTAATTGGAAGCTCAACGGTTCTAAAGAAAGTATTAATGAATTGTTAGATGGTATTTTGGCGGGAATGTCGGAAGCCAAGACAGATGTCGCAGTATGTGCTCCTTATATTTATATCCCTTTAGTACAAGAAATTTTATCAGGTACTGATATCGCTTATGGATCTGAAAGTATATCTGAGCATGATTCAGGTGCTTATACGGGAGAAATATCAGGTCCTATGCTGAATGATTTTGCTTGTCATTACGCGATAGTAGGTCACTCAGAAAGACGTACTATATTTGCTGAGCAAGATGCTGATACAGCCAATAAATTCGCAGCAGCACGCAAACACGGTTTAAAGCCAATTTTATGTGTTGGTGAATTACTTGAAGAAAGAGAACAGGGAATTACCGAAGAAGTGGTTGCTCGTCAATTAGACGCAGTAATTAAGCTGGAAGGTATTGAAGCCCTTGCTGATGGTGTTATCGCTTATGAGCCCGTTTGGGCGATTGGTACTGGCATGACAGCATCCCCTCAACAGGCGCAAGATGTACATGCGTTTATTCGAGGAAAAATAGCAGCGTTGAATGCTGACGTAGCTGAGAAAGTACAGATTTTATATGGTGGAAGCGTAAATGGTGGAAATGCCGATGAGCTATTTGCCATGGCTGATATAGACGGTGGTCTTATTGGTGGAGCTTCATTAAAAGCAGAAGATTTTTTAGCAATTTGCAAAGCGGGTTAAAGACCAACTAAACATTGGCTTGTCTTGCTTAGTTTGCTTAATAAGGTAAAGGTTTCACATGTTATATAACGTATTATTAATTATTCAAATCATGGTAGCTCTAGGCATTATTGGTCTAGTGTTAATTCAGCATGGAAAAGGTGCGGATGCAGGTGCTGCTTTTGGTGGCGGAGCTTCAGGAACAGTTTTTGGTTCACGTGGTTCGGGTAATTTCTTAACAAAAATGACTGCGGTACTTGCTGCATTGTTTTTTGCAAATTCACTGATGTTAGCGTGGTTAGTGGCACATCCAGACGGTGTTGTGAATGAATCAATAGTTCCAACAGCGATCACTGAAACTATGCCAGAAGGGACTTCTAATGTTGATCTTCCAAAAGGATCAGGTGACGTTACGCCAGCAATAGAGAATAAAGCTCCCTCAGATATTCCAAAATAGTGTCATTTTAGCCGATGTGGTGAAATTGGTAGACACGCACGCTTGAGGGGCGTGTTGCGCAAGCAGTGCCGGTTCGACTCCGGCCATCGGCACCAAATTACTGATTTTTAATCAAACTAAATCCTGCTTTTACGCAGGATTTTTTATGTCTGAGATTTAATAAACCCCAAATTATTAATAGTTTGTGCTGGTGATTTTGAATAGTCAAATACCATTCATTGAAGAATAGGAGGGTTTTGGCTATTCCAAAAGAGATATACTCAAAAGAACTAATATTGACATAAATTTATTTTATTGATAGGGAGAAGTATAGCAAATGGGAAATGACAGATCAAAAATCATTTATACACTGACCGATGAGGCGCCACTTTTAGCAACGGCATCACTACTTCCCATCTTAAGAACGTTTATGTCAGCTGCTGGTGTAGAAATAGAAAAAAGTGATATATCTTTGTCAGCTAGGATTATTGGCGAATTTGGTGATTTCCTCCGAGAAGATCAAAAAATCCCAGATAATCTAGAAGAATTGGGTAAGATTATTAATGACCCTAGTGCAAATATAATCAAATTGCCGAATATAAGCGCATCAGTACCACAATTGTTGGCTGCTATCACAGAGCTTAAAGATCATGGGTTTGATGTTCCAGATTATCCTGAAAGTCCCGAAACAGAAGAAGAAAAGCTCATTAGCGAGCGCTACTCGAAAATTCTAGGCAGTGCGGTGAATCCTATTTTGCGAGAAGGTAATTCAGATCGTCGGGCGCCACCTGCGGTTAAACGATATGCCCAGAAAAACCCACACTCTATGGCTGATTGGAGTCCTGCGTCTAGGACTCATGTAGCGCATATGCGTCATGGGGATTTCTATTCCAGTGAAAAATGTAGAACCATTGAGAAAGACTGTAATGTCAGGATGGAATTGGTCAATAAAGAAGGTAAGGTGACTGTCCTTAAAGAGCACACTGCATTATTAAAAGACGAAATCATAGACAGTATGTTTATGAGCAAAAAAGCACTCTGCCAATTCCTTGAAGATACAATGGATGATGCTAAAGAAACAGGTGTAATGTATTCATTACACGTTAAAGCAACCATGATGAAGGTATCGCACCCAATTGTTTTTGGTCATGCAGTTAAGGTGTTTTATAAGGATCTGTTTGAGAAACACGGAGAATTATTCGATAAATTAGGTGTTAATCCTAATAATGGAATCAGTAGTGTTTACGAAAAAATTGAAACCCTGCCTGGTTCTGTTCGAGAAGAAATCCTTGAAGATATTCATAATTGCTATGCAGAACGACCTGAGTTAGCAATGGTAAATGCCGCTAAAGGTATTTCTAACCTGCACGCACCAAATGATGTGATTGTGGATGCCTCAATGCCGGCAATGATTCGTAATGGCGGCAAGATGTGGGGCCCAGATGGTAAGCCGAAAGATACCAAGGCGGTAATGCCTGAAAGTACTTATGCGCGTATTTATCAAGAGATGATAAATTTTTGTAAGAGTAATGGTAAATTCGATCCAACGACAATGGGTACCGTTCCTAATGTGGGCTTAATGGCCCAGAAGGCTGAAGAATATGGCTCGCATGATAAAACCTTTGAAATTGCAGAAGACGGTGTAGCAAGAATAGTATGCGATGAAAGCAATGTTCTTATCGAACAAGAAGTAGAAAAAGGTGATATCTGGAGAATGTGCCAGACCAAGGATATCCCTATTCAAGATTGGATTAAATTAGCAGTAGATCGAGCAAGAGAATCTCAAATACCTGCTGTCTTCTGGCTTGATGAATATCGCCCACACGATCTTGAAATCATTCATAAAGTGAAGCGATACCTTCAAGACCATGATCTAACTGGCGTAGATATTGAAATCATGTCTCCATTACGTTCAATGCGTTATACCTTGGAAAGAATTATCCGTGGTAAAGATACAATTTCAGTGACAGGTAATATATTACGAGATTATTTAACTGATCTATTTCCAATTATGGAGCTAGGTACCAGTGCAAAAATGCTTTCTGTGGTGCCTCTGATGTCTGGTGGCGGCCTATTCGAAACGGGTGCTGGCGGAACTGCGCCTGTGTTGGTTAAACAGCTCTTAGAAGAAAACCATCTTAGTTGGGATTCTTTAGGTGAGTTTTTGGCAATTACTGTTTCTCTTGAAAAAGCAGGTGAATTTTCAGGTAATGACAAGGCAAAGTTACTCGCTAAAACCTTAGACCAAGCAATTGGTAAAGTCCTTGATGAGAATAAATCTCCTTCGCCGAGAACTGGTGAGTTGGATAGTCGAGGAAGTCATTTCTATCTATCAATGTATTGGGCTCAGATTCTAGCTGAGCAAGATGAAGATGCTGAGCTCGCTGCACATTATGCGCCTTTAGCTAAAAGCCTGGCGGATAATGAAGATAAAATTATTGAAGAAATGAATTCGGTACAAGGTGATGCTGTAGATATTGGTGGTTATTTCTACGCTGATTCAGAAAAAACCAAGAGCGTAATGAGACCAAGTGAAACGTTCAATCAAGTTCTTAGAGAAAACAGGGTTTAAATATACTCTTCTTTGATTTCATGGAGATCAACTCGCTTAGGGTTGGTCTCTATTGTGATGTTAACAATCTTAAAAGATTCAAATTGTTATTAAGATAAAAAAGCGTCTCCTGAAACAACCTGAGTCACAGGTTAGTGTTTCAATAGATTTAATAAAAAAACTTTCTAAAAGTAGGGGGGTGGCCTTCTATTTTAAGAAATTCTCCTTTCTGAAAATGATTAAATCAAACAATTTTGTAAATCAATCATTATAAGAATTGTCTATATGCGCATATCTGCCTGTCTAATAGATCAATTAGTTTGATTTTTATCAGAAATATTCACAAGGTTTGTTGTGAACAGGGTAAAAATAAGTGTATATTCCTTTAAGTTAGCAAATAAACATCATTAAAAATTCAGTGGTTGTTTAATATAATAATTAAGTTATAGGTGCTAGGGAGAGTTTATGCTTGCAGAATATTTGCCTGTTCTTGTATTTCTGAGTATAGGATTTGCAATGGCAATTTTTATGTTAATTCTAGGTTCCTTGCTTTCTCCTCGTCGCCCTGGCGAAGCGAAAGATTCTCCGTTTGAATGTGGCTTTGAAGCTTTTGGTGATGCGCGAATGAAATTCGATGTGCGCTACTATTTGGTTGCTATCCTTTTTATTATCTTTGATCTTGAAATAGCATTTTTATTCCCTTGGGCTGTGGTACTGGACAAAATAGGATTGTTTGGTCTTATTGCTATGGGTGTCTTTCTTGGTATCTTAATCATTGGCTTTATCTATGAGTGGAAGAAAGGGGCCTTAGAGTGGGAATAGAAGGAAAGCTAAAAGAAGGCTTTGTTACCACGAGCGCAGATAAGCTCATCAATTGGGCAAGAACTGGTTCAATGTGGCCAATGACTTTTGGTTTGGCATGCTGCGCTGTAGAAATGATGCAAGCGGGTGCGTCACGTTATGATATGGATCGATTTGGAATCCTCTTTCGCCCTAGTCCTCGTCAATCGGATGTGATGATAGTTGCGGGTACTCTGACGAATAAAATGGCTCCAGCCTTACGTAAAGTTTACGATCAGATGGCAGAACCCCGTTGGGTTATATCCATGGGTTCATGCGCAAATGGTGGTGGTTATTATCATTACTCTTATGCCGTAGTTCGTGGTTGTGATCGTATTGTTCCTGTTGATATCTACGTACCGGGCTGTCCCCCAACAGCAGAAGCCTTGTTATACGGGATAATTCAGCTGCAAAATAAAATAAAGAATACGAATACGATTGCTCGTCAGGAAGAAGTTGCATGACGGAAGCTTTAAGAACGTTAGAAACTCATGTTTCTGAGTCGTTATCCGATAAATTAATTTCAAGCAACATTGCACTTGATGAGCTAACCATTGAAGTAGCGCCTGTCGATTTGATTTCGACTGTAAGTTTTTTACGCGATGATGAGGCATGCAGTTTTGAGCAACTGATTGACCTATGCGGTGTCGATTATCTCGCCTATGGCGAAACTGAGTGGGATATAGATGGAAGTAGTTTCTCTAGAGGCGTAAAGCGTGAATTTTCATTCGATGACAGTGAATTAGATGAATCAGACGTATTATTTGAAGGCAAGCGTTATGCCTCTGTGATTCATTTGCTCTCAATAAAGCACAACCATCGTATTCGTTTAAAGACTTACTGCGATGATAATGAATTCCCAGTTGTAGATTCTGTTAATGATATTTGGAATTCTGCAAACTGGTTTGAGCGCGAGTCATTCGATTTATTTGGTATTATGTATAGTGGTCACCCAGATTTACGTCGAATACTCACTGATTACGGTTTTTCAGGGCACCCCTTTAGAAAAGATTTTCCTTTAATTGGTCAAGTTGAAATGCGCTACGATGAAGAGCAAGAAAGAGTAGTGTATGAGCCAGTTTCTATCGAACCACGTGTGCTAGTGCCACGAATTATTAGAGATGATTTACGTTTTACTGCGGGTAAAGATAGTAAAGTAAATGAAACGAATAAAGAGGCGAAAGAATAATGCCTGAGATTCGTAATTTCACATTAAATTTTGGTCCAGCTCACCCTGCAGCACATGGTGTGTTACGACTTGTTTTGGAAATGGACGGTGAAGTTATTCAGCGTGCTGATCCACATGTAGGTTTATTGCATCGTGGCACCGAAAAGCTTGCTGAGAGTAAGCCTTATAACCAAAGTATTGGTTACATGGATCGCCTTGATTACGTTTCTATGATGTGTAATGAGCACGGTTATGTTCTCGCGCTAGAGAAAATGCTGGGGATTGAAGCGCCTGTTCGTGCGCAATACATTCGCACCATGTTTGATGAAATCACACGAATTCTTAATCATTTGCTATGGATTGGTGCACATGCATTAGACGTTGGCGCGATGACAATGTTTTTGTATGCATTTCGTGAGCGCGAAGACTTGATGGATGTATACGAGGCCGTATCAGGAGCACGCCTCCATGCAACCTACTATAGGCCGGGGGGTGTATACAGAGATTTGCCAGATGTTATGCCGCTTCATGAAAAATCACGTTGGCATAGTGATGCAGACATCGAGCGCCTCAATCAAACTCGTAGTGGCAGCGTATTAGATTTTCTTGAAGACTTCACAAATCGTTTTCCAGGATGTGTTGATGAATACGAAACATTGCTCACAGATAATCGAATTTGGAAACAGCGCTTGGTTGATATCGGAATTGTTTCGCCAGAAAGAGCGTTGCAGCTCGGTTTAACGGGTGCGATGTTACGTGGCTCAGGCATAGAATGGGATCTGCGGAAAAAGCAGCCATACGCAATGTACGATCAGGTGGATTTTGATATTCCTGTTGGCTTGAATGGCGATAGCTATGACCGTTATTTAGTGCGTATTGAGGAGTTCCGTCAATCAAATCGAATCATCAAGCAGTGTGTTGATTGGTTGCGTAAAAATCCTGGCCCAGTGATGCATGAAGATCATAAAATCACCCCGCCAAAACGTGAAGAAATGAAAGGTGATATGGAAGCGTTAATTCATCACTTTAAATTAGCGACTGAAGGCTACTGTTTACCCGAAGGTGAAGCCTATGCAGCGATTGAGCATCCAAAAGGAGAGTTTGGTTGTTATATTGTTTCAGATGGTGCGAATAAACCCTATCGATTAAAAATTCGTGCACCAGGTTTTGCGCATATGTCAGCAATGGATGAGCTTACCAAAGGGCATATGTTGGCTGATGTGGTAACAATTATAGGAACCATGGATATTGTATTTGGTGAGGTAGACAGATAATGGCTACTACAAAAACGATCCTAGGTAAGCACGAGACTGATGAAATAGACAGATGGCTAGAACGTTTTCCTGAAGATAAAGCTCAGTCTGCTTTATTGGCAGCTTTACGAGCTGTGATGCATGAAGATCATTACCTTTCTACTGAAAAAATGGATGCAGTTGCTGATTACCTAAGTCTTCCCAAAATTGCGGTTTATGAAGTGGCTAGTTTTTATTCAATGTATGAATTGGATGAGAAAGCTGCAGCCAAAAACACCATTGCTGTTTGTACCAATGTTTCCTGTATGCTCAATGGGTCCGATGTGATTGTCGAACATATCGAAGAAAAATTAGGTATCAAAATGGGTGAAACAACGCCTGATGGTGAATTTTTCTTCAAAGTTGAAGAAGAGTGTCTCGCTGCTTGTTGCGGTGCTCCAATGATGCAGCTTAATCATGTCTATCACGAAAACTTAACCCCAGAAAAAGTAGATAAACTTCTAGATGGTGCTAGAAATAAAGACTCCTTACACAAAAAGGAGGCAAGCTAATGGTTGATCAGGTTTGTTTTGCTACTAAACAATATGGCGATGATTGCTACTCACTTGAAAATTATTTGAAGTCTGGCGGATATCAGTCTTGGCAGAAAATTCTGGAAGAAGGTACTGATGCTAATGACTTGATTGAAGAAGTTAAAAACTCAGGACTACGCGGTAGAGGTGGTGCAGGTTTTCCTACTGGCCTGAAGTGGAGCTTTATGCCACGGAATATGCCGGGTCAAAAGTATATCGTGTGTAATTCAGATGAATCAGAGCCGGGTACTTGTAAAGATAGAGATATTCTGCGATTTAACCCTCATGCATTAGTTGAAGGAATGGCTATTGCAGGTTATTGCATAGGAGCAACGGTCGGTTATAACTATATGCGTGGCGAGTTTATGGATGAGCCATCGATTCGTTTTGAGCAAGCAGTTAATGAAGCCTACGAAGCAGGCTATCTTGGAAAAAACATACAAAAAAGTGGTGTTAATTTTGATCTGTACGGTGCTCTTGGCGCTGGTGCTTATATCTGTGGAGAAGAAACTGCATTACTAGAATCTTTAGAAGGTAAAAAAGGACAACCAAGATTTAAACCACCATTCCCAGCGAGCTTTGGTTTATATGGACGTCCCACAACTATCAACAATACTGAAAGCCTATCTTCAATACCTGCAATTTTAAGAGGTGGTGGCGAGTGGTTTAAAAATATGGGCGTAGAAGGCTCTGGTGGTGAAAAGTTATTTTCCGTTTCAGGTCATGTGAATAATGCGGGAAATTTCGAAGTACCTATGGGAATGCCATTTTCAGAATTGCTGGATATGGCTGGTGGCGTCAGAAATGGCAATAAGCTAAAGGCAGTGATTCCTGGTGGTTCATCAGTACCAGTTTTAACTGGCGACGAGATGATGAAACTGACAATGGATTACGACACCATTGCAAAAGCTGGATCTTATTTAGGTTCTGGCGCAGTCATCATCATGGATGAAACCACTGACATGGTTAAAGTTTTACAGCGGATTTCGCGTTTTTACTTTTCTGAATCGTGTGGGCAATGTACACCATGTCGCGAAGGCACGGGTTGGTTGTATCGCATGCTTTGTCGGATTGTAGAAGGTAAGGGCACACTAGAAGATATCGATCGTTTAGATGAAGTTGCACATAAAATTGAAGGCCGTACCATCTGCGCATTAGGTGATGCTGCGGCAATGCCCGTTTGGAGCTTTGTACAAAGCTTCAGAGAAGAGTTTGTTCACTACGTTGAAAATGGTTGCTCAATGGTGGATTTGAAATGAGCAATACAGAAATCAAACTCGTAACAATTACCATCAACGATAAGAAAATTGAAGCAGTTCCTGGTTCAATGCTTATTGATGTTGCTGATAAGTCAGATATTCACATCCCACGTTTTTGCTACCACAAAAAATTATCAATCGCTGCAAACTGTCGTATGTGTCTTGTTGATGTCGAAAAGGCGCCTAAACCATTGCCAGCGTGCGCCACGCCTGTAAATGAAGGCATGATAGTCTGGACTCGGTCTGAGAGAGCGTTAACGGCACAAAAAGACACGATGGAGTTCTTGCTGATTAATCACCCTTTGGATTGTCCAATTTGCGATCAAGGTGGTGAGTGCGAGTTGCAAGATTTGTCTATGGAATTTGGTGGTGACACCTCAAGTTTCCATGAAATGAAACGAGTTGTAGTCGATAAAGATATCGGTGAGCTCGTTGCTACTGAAATGACACGCTGTATTCAATGTACGCGATGTGTACGTTTCGGTGAAGAAATTTCAGGTATGCGTGAAATGGGCGCTACAGGTCGTGGTGATCGAATGGAAATAGGGACTTTTGTTGAAAAGAGCCTGAATTCAGAGCTTTCAGGAAATATCATTGATATTTGCCCCGTTGGCGCACTTACAGCTAGGCCATCTCGTTACCATTCAAGAGCATGGGAAATGATGCAATCGCCATCGATCGCTTCACACGACAGTGTTGGCTCTAGCGTCAAATTACATACATTTAAGCAAAAGTTAGTGCGCGTTATCGCTGGTGAAAATGAAGACATCAATGAGTGTTGGATTTCAGATCGTGATCGTTTTAGCTACCAAGGTGTTTATGCTGAAGATCGTGTAGATAAACCCATGATCAAGTACAACGGTGTTTGGAAGGAAGTTGAATGGGGAAAAGCACTCGATATAGCGGTTGAAAAAATAAAATCAGTTTCAGCAAAAGATATAGCAGTGTTAGCTTCAGCTCGGGCCACTCTCGAAGAGCTTTATTTGCTGCAGAAAGCCATGCGTAGCATAGGCGTTTCGAATATCGATCATCGTCTGCGTCAGGTTGACTTTAATGATCAAGAAAGTGTCGGTGCATTTCCTTCGCTAGGGATGAAAATTGCTGAGATTGAAAACCTGGATAGCATTCTCTTGGTGGGTTCTAATGTAAGAAAAGAGCAGCCGATGATTAATCATCGCATACGTAAAGCAGCACTTAATGGTGCCAAAGTCATGTGTGTGAATCCTGTTGAATTAGATTTTAACTACGAGGTTGAAACTCAAAGAGTGAGTGACCCCGTTGAAATGATCAGCACTCTGGCGATTATAGCTAAAGCTAGCTATACCCTCAGTAAAAATAAAATCCCCGCAGGTTTAAAAGATTTGCTGACAGGTGTTCGAGTCAATAAAACGGACAAAGAACTCGCTGAGAATTTGATGGCAGCAAGTAACTCCGCGGTTTTCTTGGGTAGTGTTTCGGTACAGCATCCTGGGTATTCCACGCTAAGGGCTTTATCTAAAGCAATAGCTGCAAACACAGGCTCAACATTAGGTTATTTTGCAGAAGCGGCAAATTCAGTTGGCGCATGGCTAGCTGGAGCAGTTCCACACAAGATAGACGCTGGCCAAGTAGCTGATGTTATTGGTTTAAATGCTGGTGAGATGCTATCTCGTACAAAGAAAGTCTATGTGTTGCTGGATCTGGAGCTAGAGCGCGACTCTGATAACCCTCAGCAAGCTAAAGCAGCGATGAATCAGGCAGATACGATCATAGCAATAACCCCTTATGCGAATAAAAGCCTATTAGCCACGGCTGACATTATTTTACCCAGTGCCGCTTACTCAGAAACATCAGGAACTTACGTTAATACAGAAGGCACTTGGCAGAGCTTTAAGGCGGCAGCAAAAGGATTTGGTGAATCAAGACCCGCATGGAAAATTCTTCGTGTCTTGGGCAATAAATTAGAAGTTAAAGGTTTTGATTATGTAAGTTCTAAAGATGTTAGGAATGAGCTTCGTGACCTTTGTAAAGACATTGAAAATGAAAATTCATTAAGTGTTGAGGGGATTTATACAAAGCTTGATGAAGTAACAAGCCAGTCTTTATACCGAATTGGTAATGTGGGTGAATATTCTGGCGATTCTTTGGTAAGAAGAGCCACTGCGTTACAAAAAAGTAGTACTGAACAAAATACGGTGCAACTCAATTCTAAAGAAGTCGCTTTGTTAGGATTGAAGAATTTCGTTGGTGAAGGTAATGAAGAAAGTGAAGAGGATATTACTGTTGATGTGAAGCAAGGCGAGGTTGTAGTCTCTATGCTATTACTCATTAATGAGAATATTCCAGACAAATGTGCTCTGCTGGCTGCGGGTACCAAATCAAGCAGTCTATTAGGCTCCGCATTTGGTGAAGTAGAAATAACGGCCTAGTTGTAAGACACAGTAGTAATACTCAGTAGCAAATAGATGTAAAAGAGTTTTTAACCAGAATTTTAATAGTACGAATGTGATATAGGAATAATTTGGATACGTTAACGACATTTTTAAACAGTTTCCTACCAGAGGGTTTAACCACTCTGATTGTGATCTTGCTTAAGATCATAGCTATCCTATTGCCTCTAATTCTAGCGGTTGCTTACACTACATTTGCAGAAAGAAAAATTATTGGTTACATGCAATGTCGCATGGGACCAAATCGAGTAGGTCCTAAGGGCTGGTTGCAACCCATTGCCGATACCGTAAAGCTGATGTTTAAGGAGATAATTACTCCTACTCGCTCCAGCAAGGTAGTTTTTTTCATTGCTCCGATGCTGGCGTTAGCTCCAGCACTCGCTGTTTGGTCGGTGATTCCATTTTGGGATGGCGGTGTTCTAGCTAATGTAAATGCCGGCTTATTGCTTATTTTAGCAATAAATTCATTGGACGTTTTCGGCATTATCCTCGCTGGTTGGGCATCAAATTCAAAGTATGCAATCTTAAGCTCTTTACGTGTAGGTGCACAGGTTGTCTCATACGAAATCGCCATGGGCTTCGCATTAGTTGGTGTCTTAATGGTCTCAGGAAGTTTGAATTTAACTGAGATCGTTCGTGCCCAAAGTGGGGGGATGTTTGGTTGGAATGTCTGGCCATTGTTTGGCTTATTTGTAGTGTTCTTTATCTCCGGTGTTGCAGAAACTAATCGTGCACCATTTGATGTGGCAGAAGGGGAGTCTGAGATTGTTGCTGGTTTCCATGTTGAGTATTCAGGCATGGCATTCGCATTATTCTTCCTCGCGGAATATGCCAGCATGATATTGATTTCAACATTAACGGCATTGCTTTTCTTCGGAGGTTGGTTATCACCATTTGGCTCTTTAGTTGATGATGTGCCCGTACTCAGTTTTCTTATGGGTGATGGTATTCACTGGCTACTCCTTAAAACAATGTTTTTCCTATTCTGCTATTTGTGGTTTAGAGCAACATTTCCAAGATATCGCTATGACCAAATTATGCGTTTGGGCTGGAAAATATTAATTCCTGTGACTTTGGTTTGGATCTTTGCTGAGGGCGTTGCAATTGCTCTAGGGTGGCAGCCATGGTTGTAGCTACGTATTTGAATTTACTAATAAATAAATGTAAAAAGTCACCCCCCCACTTTCAGGCAGTTTTTTGTGGAATGGGTAGATCGATAAAAGAATTTAAATATAAAAGGAGCGTGCAATGATTAGATCAATCAAACATTACATTAAATCCTTTACCCTATTTGAATTGTTTAAAGGCTTGGGTGTTACTGGAAAATACCTATTCAAACGTAAAGTCACGATTCAGTATCCAGAGCAAAAGACACCGATGTCGCCACGTTTCAGAGGGCATCATGCATTACGCAGATATCCTAATGGGCAAGAGCGTTGTATTGCTTGTAAATTGTGTGAGGCGGTTTGTCCTGCTTTAGCAATCGATATAGAAATGGAAGAGCGCGCAGACGGAACTCGTCGTACCACGAAATACGATATCGATTTCTTTAAGTGTATTTACTGCGGTTTCTGTGAAGAAGCATGTCCGGTTGATGCCATTGTAGAAACTCACATCTTTGAATATCATTTCGAAGAACGAGGAAAAAATATCATCACGAAAGAAGAGTTATTGGCCTTTGGTGATAAGCATGAAACTGAAATTGCCAAACGAAAAGCAGCAGATGCGCCCTATAAATAGGGCACAGGTGGAGCTAGGTAGAAAAGGTTTAAATAAGGAATAAAATGACATTCGAGCTATTTATATTTTACATTTTTGCAGCAGTCACGCTGTTCGCTGCGGTTGGTGTAGTGACTGCGCGTAATCCTATTTATGCTGCTTTATTTTTGATATTAGCTTTTTTTACGAGCGCTGCAACGTGGGTTTTACTCGAGGCAGAATTCCTTGGTGTGGTACTAGTGCTTGTGTACGTCGGTGCGGTTATGGTGTTGTTTTTATTCGTGATTATGATGCTGGATATCAATATAGACATCTTAAAAGAAGGCTTTACACGATATATGCCTTTAGGGATTCTAGTTGCCGTAGCCGTTGCTGCTGAAATGATATTGGTGATGAAATCAAAAACGTTTGATCGCCCAATTCCCGAAGCTGCACCCTTAGGCAGTAGCAATACAGAAGCCTTGGGTGAAATTCTATACACCGAATATGTATATCCATTTGAAATTGCCGCCGTTATTTTAGTGGTAGCCATTATTGCAGCTATTGCTTTAACACTACGTCGACGTAAAGGTGTTAAGAAGCAAGATCAGGCTGCGCAAGTACGTACTCGAAAAGA
>RCNF010000505.1_pt1 | contig 19959 bp, 33 predicted proteins | sample 2041311 | NCBI WGS metagenome assembly RCNF01 (sample SAMN09708228, study PRJNA481090) | Marine sediment metagenome, whole genome shotgun sequencing project. | biome: marine sediment; feature: ocean; material: sediment; isolation source: Sewage treatment plant 2 marine sediment (STP2) ... | reverse complement strand
TCATTAAAAATAAAGACCATTGTGTCTTCTCGATCATATAGCAATGTTGAACGTTCGCTGTATAGCTGAGGTGAGAAGAGAATGGCTCCTCAGGTAGGACTTGAACCTACAACCCTTCGGTTAACAGCCGAATGCTCTACCAATTGAGCTACTGAGGAGCACTAAAAATCTTTAAATTTTTACGGCGGCGCCTGTGGCCCCGCCGGGTAATAATAATAGTATCCTGCAAGATTAATGTCAATAGGCCAAAAACAGGCAGCGGAACAGTCGCAATTTGTTATACGGGCACTGATTAGGCTTGTTTCACCTGAGGATCTTGAGCAGATCTCCGGCCAGAAGTTCGACGGGGGATACGACGGGGATCTCTCTCGCCGGAAGGTTCTTTTCCTCCGCCTCTTCAGCGAATCTTCGCTTCAACATGTCCATCAGCTGAATCCTGCATAAAGGGCAGGCGGTCGCCAGAACTCCCGGGTCGGCCTCTTCTACGGCACTTATCTTTTTCCGGGCTATCTTCTCCGATTCTTCCGTATGTGTGAAGGTAAAGGTCCCTCCCCCTCCGCAGCATACATCGGCGTCTTTCATCCTGACATACTTCCAGCCGGGCAGCTTCTCGAGGATCATCTCGGGCTGCCAGTCTACCTGCTGCCCGCGATTGAGGTGACAGGGATGGTGATAGGTGACAGTCGGCCTCGGATCCGGCCCTTCTTCGGGATCCTGCTGGTCCGGTCCTTTCTTCCCTTCATCCATATTTGTGACCATGCTGTCGAAACCGCGGACCGCCTTCTCCAGGCCGAGGAGGTCCACGATCAGTTCGTTGATATCGAATACCCGGGATTCGACATGTTTTCTGTAAAGCTCACCTGTCTCGAGGTACTCCTCGCGGGCTGAGCTGCCCTCTCCCTTTCTCGTAAAGACCTCCGTGACAGGGTCCCACGCGATATCGAAGAAGCCGTCCTCGTTCAGATCGAAAAGCCGCGGGAACTCGTGCTTGAGCATCCTGCCGCCCGATGCACATGATGTGATGATCCAGTCGAATTCCAGCTTGGATATCTGTTCGACTGTCTTCGCGGCCGTTTTTCTGGCAGCTTCGATATCACCCGAGTAGAACTGTGGCGCCCCGCAGCATGCCTGGCCGGCAGGGGCATGAACGTCGATACCGAGGATATTGAGGACGAGTGTGATCGCCTCTGCCTCCTCGGGGAAGAACTGGTTCACTGTATGACCGACAAAGAAATAGGCACGCCTGCGTTCGGCGCGATTCTTTATCCTTGTTCTCAGGACGAGTTCGATAAGCGCCAATGCTTCCGACTGGTCCAGGCCGATATCGCTGTAGTTCTTCCTGGCGAACTTCGCCGGATCGAGCATGATCTCGTCAAAGAATGATGAGGGAAAGAACTCCGACCCTTTTTTCAGGAACGGCTTGTTCTTGGGAAGCGGGAAGAACCTCTGCCTTGGCCAGCCCAGAAGGGGATAGAAGATGCTGAGAGGGCTCTTCCCCCCGGTGCCGTGGAGCGGCCCCTTTCTCGACAGGCCGAGCAGCCTCATCGTCCGGAACAGGGCGCTGTCCATCCCGTCGAGCATCTTCAGGGCGACCCGCTTCATCTTCGGCATCTTGCCGCGCCTGACCATCTCGGATCTCGCCGCGTGTATCACCTCGTCAGCCCTCATGCCGGACGGACAGTTGTCCTCGCATGCAAGGCAGTGCAGGCAGAGATCGAATGCCTGCTGGAGATCCTCGTCACTGAGGTCCTCGCCCCTGAAAAAGGCCTCGGCCAGCTCTACCTTGCCGCGGGCCGAGCCCCACTCCTCGCCGACGGCTCCAGCCACGGGACATACCGACTTACAGGCTCCGCACCTGTTGCAGAGCAGGAAATCATCGGCTACGTTTCTTTCGCGGTCCTCATTTACCATCTCAGGATCCCCGCAGGGTCAAATACCTTCTGTATCTTCGCCGTCATACGTTCGAGCGGCTCATTTTCTTCTGTTTTGCCAGGTTCAGCGGAACCGCTTGCAGTGCCAGTCCGTCCGGGTATGAGCCGAAGGGTCACCCCGGTGATCATCCCGTACCTTCCCCCGCTGCCGAGAAGCATCGCGATCACCTCGTACCCCGCCACATCCTTTATAGATCTCGAACCGAAGTGGACCTTCTCCCCCGCGCCTGTCACGAGTTCTACCGACAGGATATATTCTCTCAAACCCCCGTACTCTTCGGTCACCGACAGGACCGGCGCCTCCATGAGGAGCGAGGCAACATTCATCTCCCTGCCAAGGGAATCGTCATAATGGGGGAACCACAACATCGATTCTTCCGCGGCGACAGCTATCGACGAGACCGGGGTCCCGCCCTTCGCCCTGACAAGCATATCAGCCGGTGATACCTCGGCTATTCCTGAAAGATTGTCGAAGTTCAGGTCCACGCTGATCCCTTCAGGAGCCATATCTTCCAGCACCGTCTCATCCTGCGCGGAATCTCCTGTCCCTGTCCCAAATATCGTGACCGAGACGTCATGTCCTTTTCGGGCAAGCCTCGAGCATTCGGCCAAGATACGGGCCGCTGCATGACTGTCTTCCGGTGAAAATGTTATTCTGTTCATTTCAGCAGTTTCCGTCAGATGAGAAAACTCAGGATCATCGTGATACTTCCAACGCTTATTATCGTGGATGAGAGGATCCCGATCGTCACGATCCTCGGCCTGCAATCGAACTCGGTGGCGTAGACAACGGCGTTAACAGCCGTAGGCATCGCCGACTGGACGAGCATCACGTTTCTCAGCACGGGATCGACATCGAAGAATCTCAACAGTACCAGGGCGATCCCCAGGCCCCCGAATATCTTAATTACGCCGCTCGTTATGCCGAGGCCCACCAGACGCTGGGAACTCACCGGGGCCGGTTCAGCGCATTCGGTCTCCTCATCGTCACCAGATATTATCCTCTCGAGCTGCATCCCGAGAAGGAGCAGGCCGAGCGGGATCGCCGAGCGCCCGAGAAGGTCGATCATCTCCATGAACGGTTCAGGTGGCAGGAGGTTGACGTCAGCGAGGACCCTTCCCGCTATAAGCGCCCATATCAGCGGCACCTTGAATACCGTAGCGAGAGCGGCCGTTGCTTTCTGCTTGCCCGCGCTGGCCAGGAATATACCGAGAGTCGACTGGACCGTCGACGAGGCCACTATATACAGAGCGGCCCACTTGAGTCCTTCCTCCCCGAAGGCAAGCATGCATACGGGGATCCCGTAGAATCCGCTGTTCGTGAAGACACCGGCAAGCGACATCGCGTTCCGTTCGACCCTGCCCCCTCCGGCCAGCTTCCCGATCCCCTGGGTCAGCAGGAGAAGGCCTGCGGAGAGTATTATCACATATATCAGAAGCTGGAGGATCAGGCCGTATCCGGTGTCGTTACGGGCCATCACCGAGAAGAGCAGGGCTGGGCCGAGTATGTAGAGCTGCGTCTTCGAGAAGGCGTGCTCGTACTTCCCCCCGAACCGCCTGAGAAGAAATCCGAGGAGGACTATGAAGACTATGGGAAGGATTACGTCTGTAATAACCATCAGGTTGAAAAGATAGCATTTCCGGGAATTTTATCCAAAAGGAAAGCCGCCCACATGGGGGGGGCGGCTTTCACCAGATCCAGACGGCAGGTGTGTTCGCTGGATCTATTCCTTCTTGTCCTCTTCTTCCGCGGGAGCTTCCTCAGCAGGCGCCTCTTCAGCTTCGGGCTCGACAGCTTCATCAGCTGCGGCCTCTGCGGCGGCGGCTTCCTCTTCAGCCTTCTTTGCCGCTTCCTCAGCCGCTTTCGCCTCATCAGCCTCTGCCTTGACGGCAGCTTCGGCAGCTTTCTTCGCGGCGATCACGGGGCTCTCGGGAATCTCGACCTTGTGATGGGTCTTCCGAGTTGTTTTCTTCTTGCCGCGGGGCTTGTCGTCCTTGCCGACCAGCTCAAGGATCGCGGTCTGTGCAGCGTCACCCTTACGGACACCGGTCTTCAGGACGCGCGTATAGCCGCCCGGCCTGTCGACATACCTCGGAGCGATATCGTCGAACAGTTTTCTGAGGACCACGGGGTCCTTGACTGTCCTGGCTACATGCCGCCTGGCGGACAGATCGCCCTTCCGCGCGAAGGTGATCATTTTCTCCGCAAGGCGCTTCGCTTCCTTGGCCTTGACGGTCGTAGTTTCGATCCTCTCCCTTTCGAAAAGAGAGGTGACCATGTTGCTCAGCATCGCCTTGCGGTGCGCGGCCGTCCTGCCGAGCTTCTTGTGGTCAATGTTGTGACGCATTGCTACTTCTCCTCTTCGTCCTTATTAGTCAGTTCGGCGATCTCGATGTCCATTCCGAGGTGAAGTCCCATGCCGTCGAGAATATCCGCGATCTCCTTGAGGCTCTTGCGGCCGAAGTTGCGATACTTGAGCATATCGCTCTCCGACTTCGTGACGAGCTCGCCGAGAGTCTTGAGATTGGCTGCCTTGAGACAGTTGGAGGACCTGACTGAAAGTTCGAGTTCCTCGACACTTCTATCGAGCAGCTCTTTCATCTTCTCGGATTCCTCGTTGACTTCCTCTTCGATTTCTTCGACCGGCTCTTCCTCGAAATGGATGAACAGAAGCATGTGATCCTTGAGGATCTTCGATGCGTACCCGAGGGCATCCTCGGGAGTAACGCTTCCATTCGTCGTTACATCAAGCTTGAGCGAATCGTAATCGGTTCTCTGTCCGACTCGCGTATTCTTCACCGTATAGTTGACCAGTGTCACGGGGCTGAAGTTCGAATCGATCGGTATGAGGCCGATCGCGTAGTCCTCGAGAACATGCGCCTCGGCGGGAACGTATCCCCGGCCGTGACCCACGAGGATCTCCATCTTCACCTTCACCTTTTCGGTGCACGTGCAGATCATCTGGTCCTTGTTCAGGATCTCGATCTCCGCGTCCTCTTTGATATCGGCCGCGGTGATCTCACCCTTCTTGTTCGTCTCGATGGTCAGGAATCTCGGATCGTCGCAGTGCATCACTGGAATGATCTGCTTGAGGTTGAGCACGATGTCGGTAACGTCTTCCTTGACGCCCTTTATCGTACTGAACTCATGCTGCACCTTGTCGATCTTGACTGCCGTCATGGCAGCGCCCTGGATCGATGACAGGAGCGTCCTGCGAAGGGCGTTCCCAATCGTATTTCCGAAACCGCGCTCGAGCGGCTCAACCCTGAAGCTGGCGAATTTCGGGCCGGACGAAGTCTCGTCCATAACAATTTCTTTGGGCATCAAAAGATTACGCCATTTCATCTAAGCAATCCTCCTGTTGCGGCTGGCGAGCCGCTTATGCCAGATTACTTGGAGTAAAGCTCCACGATCAGGTTTTCCTCGACGGGTACCGGTATGACGTCTCTCGTCGGTTCCTCGGCGTAGGTCCCTTCCTTCTTGCTGACATCGACAGAGATATAGGGAACCGTTCCACGGCTTCCGTATCCCTTGATAGTTTCTTCGATGACTAGAAGGTTTTTGCTCTTCTCCCTCGGAGCGACATGGTCGCCCACACTAAGCTGGTAAGAGGGGATATTGACCCTCTTGCCGTTTACTTCGAAATGATTGTGCAGAATTAACTGGCGCGCGGTCGCACGGGAGGGCGCGAAGCCCATCCTGTAGACCATGTTGTCCAGTCTCTGCTCGAGCAGCCTGAGCAGGTTCTCACCGGTTACACCGGTGCGTTTCTCTGCTTCCTTGAAGTAGTTGCGGAACTGACGCTCAAGCAGCTGATACATTCTCCGCAGCTTCTGCTTCTCTCTGAGCTGAATCCTGTAGTTACTCCTTCTGCTGAACCTTGCTCGCCCGTGCTCACCGGGAGGATAGTTCCTCTTCTCGATTGCGCAGCGGTCGGAGTAGCAACGGTCCCCTTTAAGGAACAGCTTGGTCCCCTCTCTTCTGCAGAGTTTGCATGCGGGACCTGTGTATCTCGCCATTTACAGTTACCTCCCCGGCCTTACATGGCCGATCGTCCTCTTGATTCTCATCTAACGGTCAGATTCTCCTGCGTTTCTTCTGCCTCACGCCATTATGAGGGATCGGAGTGCAGTCCTTGATCCCGGAAACCTCGAGACCGGCGGCGCGCAGCGAACGTATCGCGGCTTCCCTGCCCGGTCCGGGGCCCTTGATCCAGGCCTCTACCTTTTTCATCCCCATAGCGAGAACGTCCCGTGCGACGGCCTGCGCGGCCTGCTGCGCGGCGAAAGGCGTGCTCTTCCTCGAGCCCTTGTAACCAACCTTTCCCGGGCTGCACCACGCGACCACGGCGCCTTCACGGTCCGTTATCGTTATGATGGTGTTGTTGAACGTGGATTTTACGTGCGCAATACCATACGCATCCACTTTCTTCAATTTCTTCTTCTTCGACTTCTGCGGACGGGCCAATTTGTAACCTCCCTAATAAGTCCGTCAAAACCGGGGCAGAGCCCCAATATGCGTATTAGCCCTATTTTTTCCTCTTTGAACCCGGACGATTACGGGGACCCTTACGGGTGCGGGCGTTTGTATGCGTCCGCTGACCGTGACAGGGCAGCCCGTGCCTGTGCCTGAGACCACGATAACAGCCGATATCCATCAGCCGCTTTATATTCATCGTGCGTTCTGTCCTGAGTGATCCCTCGATCGTGTAATCACTCTCGATGATCTCCCTGATCCTCGCGGTCTGTTCGTCGGTCAGCGCCTTTGTCTTTGTCATCAAAGGTATCCTGGCCTTCTTGAGAATCTCGACAGCACTCGTACGACCTATTCCGAAGATATAAGTCAATGCGATCTCAACATGCTTGTTGTCGGGTATATCGACTCCGACTATTCGCGCCACAGGTGGTCTCCTTTCGTATTCACAGTTACTTCTGCAGCCCCTATCCCTGACGCTGCTTATGCTTCGGGTTCTTGCATATAACCCGAAGAACGCCTTTGCGCCTTAAAATCTTGCAGCTGGGGCACATCTTCTTTACTGAACTTCTGACCTTCATCTCTATTCTATCCTTTCCGGTCCATTGGCACGGTCCTCGCCGCGCCGATGGCGGGGGAATCTTCTACCGGCCATCCCGAAACCCGGGGTCATTTATACCGGTACGTGATCCTTCCTCTGCCAAGATCGTAGGGACTCAGTTCAAGTGCGACCCTGTCACCCGGGAGGATCCTGATGAAATGCATCCTCATCTTCCCGGAAACGTGAGCGAGCACGATATGTTTGTTCTCGAGCTCGACGCGGAACATCGCGTTAGGCAGCGCCTCGACGACCGTTCCCTCTACCGGTATGCCCTTCTGTTTGGCCATACAGCCTTTCTCGTTTACTCTCGGCCGCGGTCTGCGTGGCCGATGGTCACCGGGTCATTATCCGGGGACCGTTTTCGGTGACCGCCACCGTATCTTCGAAGTGACAGGATAGTTTCCCGTCTACCGTAACAAAGGTCCATTTATCCTCGAGCGTCAGGACGTCGTGTGTTCCGACATTGACCATCGGCTCGATCGCGAAAACCATCCCCGCCTGGAGTTCCGGGCCTTTTCCAGGAGGCCCGAAATTGGGGATCTGCGGCTCCTCGTGCATCCTCCGCCCTATCCCGTGACCGACGAGAGCCCTTACTATCGAATACCCCTGGCTCTCGGCATGCTTCTGAATCGCATGCGAAATATCGGAAAGATGATTGCCAGGTCTCGCCTGTTCGATGCCGCGGTCGAGTGACTCGCTCGTGACCCTTATCAGGCTGGCCGCTTCTTCCGATATCTCCCCGATGGGATACGTCCTCGTCGCGTCGGAGTAAAACTCCTCGAGGATAACTCCCATGTCGATCCCCACGATATCTCCCTCTTCGAGGGAACGCGGGCCGGGAATCCCGTGAACGACCTGCTCGTTGACCGAGGCGCATATCGTCGCCGGGTATCCCTGGTATCCCTTGAATGCCGGGACACCGCCCTTCGACCTTATGAAATCCTCTGCCGCCGCATCGAGCTCCGCGGTCGTCACGCCGGGCCGGATCATCTTCTCGAGTACGGAAAAGGTCTCCTTGAGGACTTCCCCGCTTCTTTTCATCTTCTCGAGTTCCGGCTCGGTCTTTATATTTATCATCTCATCAAGCGGATAATCTCCGCGGTGATCTCATCGATGTCGCCTGACCCTGCGACCGCCGTTATCCCGGGCACCTTGCGATAGAAATCCAGGACGGGAGTGGTCTGCTCCTCGTACACCTTCAGGCGCCTTCTTACCGTCTCTTCCCTATCGTCCGGCCTTGTCACGAGCTTTCCGCCGCACTTCTCGCAGACGCTCTCGTCTCCATCGGCCAGCATCGAAAGGTTGTAGACCGCCTTGCAGTCACCGCATACGCGGCGGCTCGTCAGCCGGCCCACGATCTCTTCGCTGTCGACGTTGATGAGAAGGACCATATCGACTGCCAGTCCCTTCCCTCCGAGCAGTTCCGTAAGGGCCTCTGCCTGTGGCAGGGTCCTGGGGAACCCGTCGAGCATCCAGCCGCCGCCCGCGAGGACGTCGAGCTGTTCCCTAATCAGGCCGAGCATGATCTCGTCAGGAACGAGCAGCCCCGCCTTCATGTACTCTTCGGCCTTCTTTCCAAGCTCCGTTCCCTCGGAGACCGCTTCCCTGAGCAGGTCGCCGGTGGAGAGATGCTTCAGATCAAGCTGATCGGCGACTCTCATCGCCTGTGTGCCTTTGCCTGATCCCGGAGGGCCGATTATTATTACATGCCTTGCGGCCATTACATTCACTTTCTTCTATCGGGTCCTTCTAGCGCCTTCCGCGCAGGCGGCCCTTCTTCATAAATCCATCATAATGCCTCATCAGAAGGTGCGTCTCGATCTGCTGAAGGGTATCGAGCATAACGCCGACAACGATCAGCAGGCCCGTTCCGCCGAAGTAGAACGGAAGACCGGCCTTCCTGTAGAGGATATCGGGCAGGACCGCTATAAACGCGAGGAACATAGCTCCAGGGAGCGTGACCCTCGAGAGGATCCTGTCGATGTAGTCACTTGTCTTCTTTCCCGGCCTTATGCCAGGGATAAATCCGCCGTACTTCTTCATGTTGTCGGCGAGATCGACCGGATTAAGGACGATCGCCGTGTAGAAGTACGTAAAGAATATGATGATCAACGAATAGATCGTCATATACATCACCGTGCCCGGTGACATGTAGAGCTGGAAGGTATCCATGAACCCCAGGTTAAAGAACGACGCGATCGTCGTCGGGAACACCATGATCGACTGGGCGAAGATGATGGGGATAACGCCTGCGGTATTTACCCTCAACGGGATATACTGGGAACGTCCCCCGTAGACCTTACGGCCCACGATCCTCTTGGCGTACTGGACAGGGATCCTCCTCTGGCCCTGCGTGATCAGGATCACACTGGCCACTACTCCCACGAGTACGACAACGAAGACAAGCAGCCTGAGCGGCGTGATCTGTCCGAGCTTAAGCGCTCTCCAGGAGCTGAGAAAGTAGGTCGGGTACTGAGCGACGATACCGATCATGATGATCAGCGAGATACCGTTTCCGATTCCCCGCTCCGATATCTGCTCCCCGAGCCACATCACGAAGATCGTTCCTGCCGTCATGGTAAGCATGGTGAGCAGCCTGAACGCCATCGGGTTCATCGTAACGACCTGAATCCCGCCCGGCTGCATGTTCATCAGGAACACCGTGATACCGACAGACTGCACGAGAGCCAGGATGACTGTCCCGTACCTCGTATACTGCGTGATCTTCTTGCGCCCTTCTTCTCCTTCTTTCGCCAGCTTCTCGAAGAACGGGATTACCGCCTGCAGAAGCTGCATGATGATCGACGCGCTGATGTACGGCATGATGCCGAGCGCGAAGATCGTCGCTCTTCTGAGGTTACCGCCGGCAAACAGATCGTAGAGCTGGAAGATCGTCCCGCGCTGGCTCTCGAAGAAATAGCTCAGCGCCAACGGGTTGACTCCCGGCGTCGTGATATGCCCACCGATCCGGTAAACCACAAGAAGGCCTATCGTAAAGAGAATGCGCCTCTTGAGCTCCGGAATACTGAATATATCCTGAAACTTCTTAAGCATTACTGGCGCTCCTCCTCTTCAGGAACGGAAACTGTCTTACCGGAAACGAGGGAAATGCTGCCCCCCGCGTCCAGAATCGCTTTAGCTGCGCTCTTGCTGACACCGTCGACCTCTATCTCCAGGGCGACTTTCAGCTCTCCGCGTCCGAGTATCTTTACAGGCTCTGTAGCCTTCTTGACAAGGCCGGCCTCGATGAGGACGCCCCTGTTTATCTTTGTGCCGCTCTCGAACCGTGCGAGATCGTCGAGATTGACTACCTGGTAGGCTATCCTGAAGAGATTGTGGAATCCCCTCTTGGGCAAGCGCCTCTGCAGGGGCATCTGTCCACCCTCGAACCAGGGAGGGACGCCTCCGCCGCTTCGCGAGTTCTGACCCTTGTGGCCCCGCGTAGCGGTCTTGCCGTGCCCGGAACCGGGACCGCACGCGATCCGTTTCCTTTTCTTGACGGCTCCCTTTGCCGGCCTGATCTCGTTAAGTTTCATCTCCGTCTGGCTCCTTTTTGCCTGTCGTCTTCGCTGCCTCTATAACCGTGTAACCCTTGGAAGGTTTTTCAACGGCTGCGGGCACGTCTTTTTCATCGATCTCTTCTACCTCGACCAGGTGCCGCACCTTGGCAAGCATGCCTCTGATCTGAGGATTGTCGTTCTTGTACAGGGTCGCGTAGTTCTTCGTAAATCCCAGGGAAGTCATCACGCGCTTGTGCTTCTTCTCCTGCGAATGGATGATACTGCGCACCTGTGTGATCTTCAGTTTCTTGGCCATCTAAATCCTCGTTCGTTTCTCCCGAAAGGAAGATCCGGTCGCCCGGACGGCTACGAAAGGCTCCGCCTCCCGCAAGGCTCGTCCTGTTACCGGAAGCCCGCTTTACTCGCCCTGCTGCGGTGCTTCCCCGGCGGCCTTATCTTCGATGACGGGTGCGGCCTCCGCGGCCGGCTTGTCCTCGACTTCAGCCTTCACCTCGGCGACAGGTTTTTCCCCGAGGGCAAAAAGCTGCCTGACCGATATATTTCGTCTCTTCGCGACATCTTTCGCGCTCGTGAGGCTCTTGATCCCGACCATCGTGGCTTTCACCATGTTGTGCGGGTTGTTGGAACCGAGCGACTTGGTGAGGATGTCCTTCACGCCAGCCACCTCGAGTACGCTGCGGACGCCTCCGCCCGCGATGACGCCTGTTCCCGGAGCTGCCGGTTTGAGCAGGACCCTCGACGCGCCGAACCGGCCGATCGTCTTGTAGGGGATCGTTCCCGCTACCATCGGAATCGTGGTCATGTTCCTGCGCGCGGCTTCGCCGGCCTTGCGGATGGCGTCACTGATCTCGTTCGCCTTACCCAGGCCGATGCCTACTTTGCCCATACCGTCGCCGACTGCGACAAGAGCGTTGAAGCTGAAACGGCGGCCGCCCTTGACTACCTTTGCCACACGGTTGATATGAACCGTCTGCTCAAGCATCTCCGGACCGCTGTCGTCGCGCCTGTCACGCCTGTTGTCCCTTCGGGAATCTCTTCTGTCTCTTGTGTTCAACTATCGCACCCCCGTGCGCGTTGACCCGCATTCATGCGGATCATCTCAATTAGAATTCCAGTCCGTTCTTTCTGGCCGCTTCTGCGAGAGCAGCGACCCTGCCGTGATATAGAAAGCCGCCTCTGTCGAATACGACCTTCTCAATACCGAGAGTCGTGCCCTTCTCGGCGATCGCTTTACCGACCGCGCGCGAGCGGCGCACCTTGAGACCCTCGGGCTTTTTCTCTTTCTTTTTCTTCTTCTTGTCCTTCTTCTTTCCCTCTTCTTCCGCCGGCGCGGCCTTTTCAGGCTCAACGGCCGGTATATCAAGGCGCAGGCTCGAGACCGAAGCGAGCGTTTTGCCCGAATCGTCGTCGATCAGCTGCGCATAGATATGACTGAGGGACCTGAAGACCGAGAGACGTGGTCTGTCAGCGGTGCCGCGCACTTTCTTGCGGACCCTGACCTTCCTGCTCAGTCTCTGCTGTCTCTTTTCGTATGCCTTGTTCATCTCTACGTCCAACTCCTGTCATCGGCCGGGGCGCACGGGCCGCTTCGCTTGGGCGACCCCGCCTCCGTCCATTTGCTGTGGCCAGGCTAGAAGCCTGAGCCTACCGCAGCCTTGCCGGCCTTGCGTCTTACCTGCTCGCCGACGTAGCGAATACCTTTGCCCTTGTAAGGCTCGGGAGGCCTGAAGCCGCGTATCTCGGCGGCGGCCTGTCCGACCTTCTGCTTGTCGATTCCCTTGACCGAGATCTTCTTAGGATCGGCAACCTCTATCACAACGCCCTCAGCGGGCTCGTATCGAACCGGATGCGAATAACCAAGAGCCATCACGAGCGCCTTGCCCTTGAGCTCGGCCCTGTACTCCACGCCTTCGATCTCGAGGTTGCGCACGAAGCCGTTCGAGACTCCCTCGACCATGTTGAAGATGAGGGTCCGGGTCAGGCCGTGAAGAGACTTGTGAGGCTTCGACTCGGTCGGTCTCTTGACGTTGACCACGCCAGCCTCTACCTCGATGATCATATCGGGGTGCAGCGTTCTCTCGAGCTCGCCCTTCGGTCCCTTGACCTTGATATAATTGTTTTTCAGATCGACCGTTACTCCGGCCGGAACCGGTATCGGATTCTTACCAACTCGTGACATTGCTCTCTAAACCTCCGTATGCGCGGCACTACCAGATGTGGCAGAGCACTTCGCCGCCCACGCCGTTCTTGCGGGCTTCCTTATCGGTCATAATTCCATGCGATGTCGAAATGATGGCTGTCCCGTAGCCGCCCATTACTCTGGGCAGCCTGTCTCTCGTGACATACACCCTGCGACTGGGTAGACTGATTCTGCGAATACCCTCTATGGCCGATTTGCGGCCTTCATTGTACTTGATGTACACGCGGAGCGAACCCTGCAGGCCGTCATCGATAAACTTGACGTTACCAATGTATCCACCCTCCAGCATTATCCGCGCGATCTGCGCCTTGATCTTCGACGCCGGAATGTCCACATGGTCCTTGTTGGACCTGTAGGCATTTCTGATCCGGGTCAGCATGTCAGCAATGGGATCGGTCATCATCTCTTCATTCACCTCGTCTGTTTCAATACAACGGCACTACCAGCTTGCCTTGGTTACGCCGGGGATCTTGCCATCTAGGGCCAGCTCCCTGAAGCATATGCGGCAGATTCCGTATCTCCTGATGTACGCTCTCGGACGCCCGCAACGGCCGCACCTGTTGTAGGCGCGGACCTTGAACTTGGGCGCCTTCTTAGCTTTCGCTATCAAACACTTCTTGGCCACGAAGCCTCCTTGGATCAGTTCTTACGTAGAGGCATACCGAGGAGCGTTATCAGCTCCCTGGCCTCTTCGTCAGAACCGGCACTTGTTACAATCGTAATATCCATTCCCAGGATCTTCAGGATCTTGTCATAGTCGATCTCGGGGAATATGATCTGCTCCCTGACGCCGAACGAGTAGTTACCACGTCCGTCGAAACTCTTCTGGCTCAGTCCGCGGAAATCCCTGATACGAGGAACCGCTACGTTGACGAGCCTGTCGAAGAACTCCCACATGCGCTCTCCCCTGAGAGTAACGAAGCAGCCCACGGGAACCCCTTCGCGGAGCTTGAAGCCCGCTATTGATTTGCGCGCCCTGGACACGACCGGGGCCTGCCCCGTGATCGCCGTCATGTCCTTGACGGCAGCTTCGAGGAGCTTCGCGTCATTCTGGGCCTCTCCGACGCCCATGTTGATCACGATCTTCTCGAAACGCGGGACCTGCATGATATTCTTGTACCCGAACTTCTTCATCATTTCGGGAACGGCCTTCTCTTCGTATAGCCGCCTGACATTCGGTTTGTTTTCAGCCATCTCTCTCACCGTTTAGATCGGTTAACGTTAATCCTCGTCGCTCAGCGTCTCATTGCACTTCTTGCAGCTGCGGACCTTGCGGCCGTCGGCAAGGCTCTTGTGCACCGTTCTCGTCGGCTTGCTGCACTTCGGGCATATGAGAATTACGTTGGAGGCGTTTATCGGCGCTTCCTTCTCAACGATGCCGCCCTGGTCGGCCTGGCTCGTCTGCCTCGTGTGCCGCTTGATCATATTGATCTTTTCGACGATGACACGATTCTTGTCGGGATAGACCTTGAGGACCTTTCCCTCGCTACCTTTCGCGTTTCCCGCGATCACTTTTACACTATCGTTTTTCTTTATCTTCATTCGAGTTTCCGCCCGGTATTCAGATAACCTCGGGTGCCAGAGAGACGATCTTCATGAACTTCTTCTCTCTTAGCTCCCTCGCCACCGGGCCGAAGATCCTCGTCCCGACTGGCTCTTTCTGTTCGTTAATAACTACAGCGGCATTCTGGTCGAATCTAATATAAGATCCGTCCTTCCGCCTGACTTCCTTCTTGGTGCGCACGATGACGCACTTGACAACTTCGCCCTTCTTGACGGTTCCACCCGGCATCGCTACCCTGACAGAAGCGCTGATAATATCCCCGATGGATGCGTAGCGCCTTCTCGAGCCTCCGAGAACCTTGATGCACCTGATGCTCTTGGCTCCAGAGTTGTCGGCGACAGCCAGATTTGTCTGCATCTTGATCATCGTCGTCTCCTACTGTGCCCTCTTAAGGATCTCGACTACGCGCCAGCGCTTCAGTTTGCTGAGCGGCCTTGTCGACATGACCCTTACCTTGTCTCCGGTCTTGCATTCGTTCTCAGCGTCGTGCGCCCAGATCTTCGACGTCTTCTTGACGATCTTCTTGTACATCGGGTGCTGGAAAGTGCGCTCGATGGATATCGTCACGGTCCTGTCCATCTTGTCGCTCACTACCCGCCCAACAAGATCTTTTCTGGGCTTTCTTTCTTCCATTTCAACTCCTCATTTTACAGGGCGCTACGGGAGGCTATCAGCCTTCCTAATTGCCCTCTTCAGCCGCCGTCTTCTCGGTGATAATCGTCTTCACCCTTGCGAGGTCACGCCTGACGACCCTCACCTGGAGGGGATTGTCAAGGCGCTTGATCGAGAGCTGTATACGCAGGCGCGTCAGCTCTTCGGTCAGTTCCTCTTCACGGCCGATCAGCTCATCCAGTGTCAATTCTTTCAGTTCTACAGATTTCATCTCTTAATCCATCCGGTTGTCTAGCCGGCGACCTTTCCCGTTGCGACACGGCGAACGAACTTCACCTTGATGGGAAGTTTCGCGGAGGCCAGCTCCATCGCTCTCTTTGCTTCACTCTGTTCAACACCCGCGAGCTCGAACATGATACGGCCTGGCTTTACGACCGCTACCCAGAACTCGGGGGAACCTTTGCCCTTGCCCATTCTCGTCTCCGCGGGCTTTACGGTGACAGGTTTGTCGGGGAAGATGCGGATCCACAGCTTTCCCTGTCTCTTGATGTGACGCATGATCGCGACACGGGCAGCTTCTATCTGCCTGTTCGTGATCCAGCCGGGCGCCTCGGCCTGCAGACCGTACTCGCCGAAGCTGATCTTCGAACCGCGGTAGGCTGCGCCTCGCATCCGACCCCGCTGCTGCTTGCGGAATTTTGTACGTTTCGGCATCAACATGGCTCAATAACCTCTCTCGTTCAGCGACGATCCTTCGCGGAATCGTCTATCGCACTCTCGGCCAGCTGGCGCTTGAAATCCTTGGGGAAGATCTCTCCAAGGTAGATCCAGATCTTAACGCCGACCGTTCCGTATGTTGTAAAAGCAGTAGCTCTGGCGTAATCGATTTCGGCGCGGAGGGTGTGTAGAGGCACGCGACCATCCATGTACCCTTCCGATCTCGACATCTCAGCTCCGCCGAGCCTTCCCGAACACTTCACCTTTATCCCGAGAGCTCCCATCCTCATCGCCGAACCGATCGCCTTCTTCATTGCCCGCCTGAAGGAAACCCTCTGCTCGAGCTGGCCAGCGATATGTTCGGCCACGAGCTGCGCGTTGAGCTCGGGCTTCTTTACTTCCTTGATATCGATATTGACTTCCTTGTCGGTGAGGTGGGCCAGCTCCTCACTGAGGAAATCCACTTCGGCGCCTTTTCGTCCGATGACCATACCGGGTCTGGCCGTATAGATATGGATCTTGACCTTGTCGCCGCGGCGCTCCACCTCGATCTTCGACACGCCCGCCCGCGCCAGACGCTTCTTGATGTAGCGCCTCAGCTTGAGATCTTCCTCCAGCCATTCGGCTGTATGTTTCGATGTAAACCACTTACTGTCCCACGACCGGTTGATTCCGAGCCTCAATCCGACGGGATTTGTCTTCTGACCCAAGATATCCTCCTCGTCTTTCCTTCTTACTTTCCGGCCTCGAGTTCGCCTTTGTAGTCGACGATCACGGTAATACTGCTGCTGCGCTTACGGATTCGGTAGGCGCGCCCCTGAGCTCTCGGCCTGATGCGGTACATTGTCCTGCCCTCGTTTACGAATATCTCCTTGATATTCATCTCGGCGGGCTCGATCGGATGCTCGAACTGCCCGGCCAGGTTGTGCATGGCCGAAACGACGACCTTTTCAATCGGACGCGCAACGGCCTTGCTCGAGAACTTCAAAGTCTCGATAGCCTTTTCGACCGACTGTCCCCTCACGAGATCGGCGACTATTCTCGCCTTCCTCGCTGAGACCCTTACGCTCCGCGCTTTTGCGCGTGCTTCCATCTCCGCCTACCTCCGTTTATCTGCTTACTGCTTTCTCTTTACTTTGCTCGTATGTCCCCGATAGGTCCTGGTCGACACGAACTCGCCGACCTTGTGCCCCACCATGTTCTCCGTGATGAACACGGGAACGAACTTGTTCCCGCTGTGGACCGCCAGTGTGTGACCCACGAACTCGGGAGAAATGGTCGATCGCCTGGCCCAGGTCTTGATGACCCTCTTCTCGCCAGTTTCGTTCATCCTCTCGATCTTGCGGAGAAGCTTGTAATCGAGAAAGGGACCTTTTTTCAATGATCTGGCCATCTATTACCTCTTCTTCTTGCGCCTGTGAACGATGTACTTGTCGGAGGCCTTCTTGCCCCTGGTCTTGTACCCCTTGGTCGGCAGGCCCCACGGGCTCACTGGATGCCCGCCGCCGCTCGTACGGCCCTCGCCGCCGCCATGGGGATGATCGACCGGGTTCATGGCAACGCCCCTGACCTTCGGCCTTTTGCCGAGCCAGCGGGATCTGCCTGCTTTTCCGATCGTAACGTTCTCGTGATCTATGTTGCTCACCTGGCCGAGTGTGGCATAACACTCCTTGCGGACCTGGCGGATCTCACCGCTGGGAAGCCGCAGGGATACGAGATTGCCTTCCTTGGCCATGAGCTGTGCGTACGAGCCGGCGCTGCGCACCATCTGCCCGCCTTTACCCGCGATCATCTCGACATTGTGCACGAATACACCCGTCGGAATCTTCTCCAGCGGCAGGGAGTTCCCCGGATGGATGTCGGTATCGGGACCCGATATGACCGAGTCACCTTCCTTCATCCCGTGAACCGCCAGAATGTAGCGTTTCTCTCCGTCCGCGTAGTGCAGCAGTGAGATGAAAGCCGAACGGTTAGGATCGTACTCTATCGAGGCGACCTTCGCGGGAACACCGTGCTTGTCGCGCTTGAAATCGATCCTGCGGTAGCGGCGCTTGTGGCCCCCACCCTTCCGGCGCATCGTGATGCGTCCCAGGTTGTTTCGTCCGCCGGTCTTATTGATCGGTTCGATAAGCGATTTCTCCGGAGCTTTCTTTGTAAGGCCGGAGTAATCTGTAACCGTCTTGTAACGCAGCGTTGACGTCGTCGGTTTAAACTTCTTAAGAGCCATCGATCGGTTCCTTGTCTTTCTTTTTCCCTTTTTCACTCCCCGCCCGGCGGGAAGCCCTCACTATTCTCTTAGCAGCCCCGTGGGAGGGGCTATACAACGAGGTGAGTTATACCTGGTCGAAAATATCGATATTCTCACCCTTGGCCAACGTTACGTAGGCCTTCTTGCGGTCGGAGCGCCTGCCGGTGAACCGGCCGGCCCTCATGAACGTCGTCTTCGTCTTGCCGCGCAGGATAGCCGTACGGACCTGCATGACAGTAACTCCGAAGATCTTCTCTACCGCTTCCTTGATCTCTCTCTTGTTCGCCCTGGGATCGACCTCGAAAACGAACTTGTTGTCCGCCGCCTTCATGATCGCTGACTGCTCAGTGATCACGGGCTTGAAGATGATCTTACGTATATCGATCATTACGCGAACACCTCCTCGACCTTTGCCAGTGCGTCCTTTGTGAAGAGCAGCGTGTCGGCCTTCAGGATCTGGAGCGCGTTCATATCACTTGCGAGTATGAAGTCGACACCCTTGAGATTCCTGGCTGACCTGAAGATGTTCTCGTCGAACCCGGCCGTAACGAAGAGCACTTTCCTGCCCGACAGTCCGGCAGCCTCGAGGAATCCGTTGAAGATCTTGGTCTTCGGCTCATCCATCGAGACGGTCTCTACGACTACTACTCCTTCAGCGCCGCCCTTGTCGGCCAGAGCCGACTTGAGAGCGAGTCTCTTGACCTTCTTGGGCAACGTCCAGCCGTAATCCCTCGGCTTCGGAGGGAAGACGACTCCGCCGCCACGCCAGATGGGAGACGAACGTCTTCCCGCTCTCGCACGGCCGGTGCCCTTCTGCCTATAAGGCTTGGCGTTGCTGAAACTGATCTCGCCGCGCTCCTTGGCGTTGGCAGATCCGATTCGCTTGTTGGCCTCGTACATGCGTACCGCATCGTACAGAACAGACTTGTTCACGGGACCGCCGAAGAGCGATTCGGGAAGGTCTACCTTGCCCTTCAGGTCACCGTTGAAATCATATAGATTCGCGCTTGCCATCACTTTTCCTCATACTCAGTCCTGCTTCGCGGACGGGGATGTCAGCCGGAGGATAGCATTCCTCGCACCTGGCACCGCGCCCCTGACGAGCAGGAGGTTGTTTTCAGTGTCGATTTCGACGACCTTGAGGTTCTTTACATGTTCATTGACGTTACCCATACGGCCAGGCATTTTCGTCCCCTTGAAGACGCGAGCCGGCCAGGCCGCCATTCCGATCGAACCGCCCGCCCTGTGCACCTTGTTAACACCATGGGAGGCCTTGCCGCCTCCGAATCCATAGCGCTTCACAACGCCCTGGAACCCTTTACCTTTCGACTTGCCGGTAACATCGACGGTAGCGGCATCCGCGAAGATGCTTACGTCGATCAGCTGGCCGGGTTCGAAGGCGGATGGATCGTCCACCCTGAATTCCTGGACGTAACGGTAAGGCGGAAGTCCGGCTTTCCGGAAATGTCCCATTTTTGGCAGGTTGGAACGAGTCTGCCTGACTTCTGTGAACGCGATCTGGACCGCGTTATAGCCGTCAGTCTTCTCGGTCTTGATCTGCACAATAGGACACGGGCCCGCCTCGATCACCGACACAGGGATTACTGTCCCTTTCTCGTCGAAGACCTGGCTCATCCCGATTTTCCTGCCGATCAACCCTATCATCTCATCCTCCGAATCAGACTTTGATCTCGATATCAACGCCGGCGGGGAGATCGAGCTTCTGGAGCGCATCGACGGCCTTAGGAGTAACGTTAGTTATCCATATCAGCCTTTTGTGCACCCTTATCTCGAACTGTTCCCGCGACTTCTTGTTTACATGCGGCGAGCGGAGAACGGTATAGACTGTCCGTTTCGTCGGAAGGGGGATCGGTCCGGAAACTTCCGAACCAGTCCTCCGCGCAGTCCTTACTATCTCCTCGGCGCATCGGTCCAGCATTGAATGCTCAAATGCTTTTAACTTGATCCTTATGTTCTGACCATCCACCGGGCGTACCTCCAACCCGCTATTCTACGATTTCGGTCACGACACCGGCGCCGACAGTCCTGCCGCCTTCACGGATCGCAAACCGGAGTTCCTTCTCCATAGCT
>RCNF010000503.1_pt1 | contig 19986 bp, 15 predicted proteins | sample 2041311 | NCBI WGS metagenome assembly RCNF01 (sample SAMN09708228, study PRJNA481090) | Marine sediment metagenome, whole genome shotgun sequencing project. | biome: marine sediment; feature: ocean; material: sediment; isolation source: Sewage treatment plant 2 marine sediment (STP2) ... | reverse complement strand
CAGAGAACATCGTTGTCCTCTCCGGGGACAATGTCATCGGGTATATCTCCTCGTGGTACGGTTACGAGGAGATGCATATCCTCTCGATCGCGGTCGCTCCGGAAGAGAGGGGAAGCAGAGCGGCGGAGATGCTTCTCGACGAGGCGATCAGCAAAAGCAGGGAAAAGGGGAGCCTCAAGGTCGTCCTCGAGGTCAGGGTGAGCAACCGCCGGGCTATCAGGTTCTACGAAAAGCACGGGTTCACTCAGGTCGGCAGGCGGAAGGGATACTATTCCGATTCGGGAGAGGATGCCCTGGTATTCGACAGGGAGATCCAGGAGCTGGGTGACAGGGAACAGGAAGATCGGGGTGAGGATTGAACCGCGGGAAGGTAACTGACACGGGCCGGTTTCCCGCGCAGCTGTGCGGCTCCGCGAGTACTGCTGTAGTGTTAGGTTCGGGGTTGTCCCCGAAGAGATGGCCCGGGAAAATAATAGCGGCGACAGAGTATTCAGATATCGAAGGTATGCCGGTTCCGGCAGTCGAGGGCCATCCGGGAAAGATCCTTCTTCTCGATACGGGAGGGGGAAGGCTTCTCATCTTCGCCGGCAGGACCCATTACTACGAAGAGCCTGTATGGGAGGGAGCGGGCGCCGCGGTGGCTGCCGCGGCGGAACTGGGTTGCCGCCGGATAGTCCTGACTCAGGCGGCCGGCAGCCTGAAGCGGTCCCTGCCCGTCGGGTCGTGGCTGCTCCCCTCTGGAATAGTCGCCCTGCCCTGGAAGCACTGTTTCCCCGGGAAATACATCTCCACATATGAGGCCGGAAGGCCGGCCATATCTTCACCTCTTCGCAGTCTTGTATCCTCCGCGGCAGAGAGGGTCGGGCTCGAGGCGCGGGACGGGATCCTCTACTGGACGGCCGGCCCGGTCTACGAAACGCCCGCCGAGGCGGCTGCTGCTGTACTTGCCGGGGCGGATGCCGCGACCATGTCGCCACTGCCCGAACTGGCCGCGGCGGCCCGGATTGGGCTCGATGCTGCATGTTTATCGTATATAACGAATTTCGCTCCTAATGTATCGAATGGCTCCACAGGTCATATGGAGGTGCTGGAGGCAGGTAAGAGAGGTGCAGAGGCCCTTTCAAGGCTGCTTCCCGAGCTGGCAAAGATATGAAAAAAACACTTTTTAACGCTCTGCGCAGGGTGTTAAATTAAGTGAACACCATGATTTCCCGCTTCGGACCCCTTATCGAGGCGGGAGGCAGCCCATCCCGGCAATCCGGGAGGAAATGATATGAACTGGTTAACAAAAGCAAAACAGGGGATCAGGACCTGGCGGAAGAAGGAAGTCCCTGATGGATTATGGGAGAAATGTCCTTCCTGCGGTGAGATCCTCTACAGGAAAGAACTACTCAGGCAGCGTTCGGTGTGCCAGAAGTGCGAGTATCACTTCCGCATCAATGCCTCGGCGTATATTGACATCCTTGTGGACGAGGGCACTTTCAGTGAGACCGAGGCCACTCTGACCTCGCTCGACCCGCTCGAGTTCAGGGACAGCAAGAAGTACAGCGACCGCCTGAAGAGCGCAACGAAGAAGACCGGACGCAAGTCCGCGATAATTACCGGTACAGCTGCGATCGAGGGGCAACCGGCCGCCCTGGCGATCCTCGACTTCAGCTTCCTCGGCGGGAGCATGGGGTCGGTCGTAGGAGAGAAGATAAAGAGGATAGCCGATGTCGCCATAGAGAGCCGGCTCCCGCTGATCATACTCTCCGCGTCAGGCGGAGCGCGTATGCAGGAATCGATCCTGTCGCTGATGCAGATGGCCAAGACATCCGCAGCCGTCGCCGCCGTATCGAGGGCGCGGCTTCCCTATATTTCGATACTTACCAATCCGACCACGGGCGGCGTGGCGGCTTCGTTCGCGTTCCAGGGTGACGTGATCATTGCGGAGCCGAAAGCCCTTGTCGGTTTCGCCGGTCCCAGGGTGATCCGCGAAACAGTCGGCGAGGAGCTTCCCGAGGGATTCCAGCGCTCCGAGTTCCTGCTCGAGCACGGGATGGTCGACATGATCAAGAACCGCCGCGAGCTCAAGACGGCCCTCGGTTTCGTTCTCGACTCGCTCATGGGCTCCGGGCTGGCAGGCGCGGAGGCGGAGCAGAGGGAGAATGGCCAGAACAAGATCACGCACATCAGGTAGGGAAATCTCCTTTCCCTCGATAGACTTCCTCTTCTCATTGAGACCGACGAAGATGCGGCTCGGCCTAGAGAATATTACCGCGCTTCTGCGTGCCCATGGTGATCCCCAGTGCGGTGTGCCATCGATCCTCGTCGCAGGTACGAACGGCAAGGGTTCGGTTACGACATTCGTGTCATCGATCCTCAGGGCTGCCGGCCTCAAGACAGGTACGTTCTATTCACCGCACCTTTTCAGGATAAACGAGAGGATCCGGGTCGACGGCGATGAGATACCCGGTCCGGAGCTCGACCGTATCATCGGTCAGCTCAGGAAAGGGTACGATGAGACGCCGTTTACTTTCTTCGAGGGAGTCACCGCAGCTGCGGCGATTTGGTTTCGCGAACAAAAAGTCGACGCAGCAGTGTATGAGGTCGGCCTCGGGGGACGTCTCGACGCGACGAGGCTCGTCGACGCCAGGGTGACCGCGATCACAAGCATCGCAATCGACCACAGCGAACACCTCGGAAGGACCAGGGCAAAGATACTCGACGAGAAACTCGGGATCACCAGGCCGGGAGCGCCTCTTGTCGCGAATCTTCCGACAGCAGGCCTGGAGAAGCGTGCTGCTGCGCACTGCATGCGAATGGGAATTCCCTTCTATCCGGTATCGAAAGAGACGGAGACCTCGGGTGGAAAGGCAGCCGCCGGCGGAATGACTTTTTCCCTGTCCACACCCCTTCGTGACTATGGAATTCTGAAGAGCGGGATGATCGGTCTGCACCAGGTACGAAATGCCGCGACGGCCGTCAGGGCTGCGGAGATCTTCCTGCCCGGCCGCCGTCCGGGCAAGGCTGTCGTACGGAAAGGACTCGCCAGGGCATCCTTCGCTGGCAGATTTCAGGTATTAAACGGGGAACCCCGGGTGATCCTCGACGTATCACATAATGAGGAGGCGCTCTGCGCCTCTCTCGATACGCTCCTCAGTCTCTCTCCCCCTGAAAGGAACGTCATCGTGTTCGGCGTGATGGCCCGGAAACAGCTCGGCAGGTTTCCGGAGAGAGCCATCCGTTCTGCACGTGAGATAATACTCGTGCCCCTCAAGGAGAAGGGCGCGGCCGGACGTGAAGAACTCGCCGCGAGATTCCAGGCAGGTGACGCTTCGTCTGTGTCCGGCGCTGTGATCAGGACCGTCGGTGGAATGGCCGGAGCGATAAAGCTCGCGGAGAAACTGACCGGCCCTCACGATACCATGCTGATACTTGGATCGCATCTCGCGGTCGAGGAGGCTGTCGCACATATGTAGGCGGCACGTTTGCTGAAAGGAACCGGGATGAAAAAGATACTCGGAGTCGATATCGGAGGCACGGATATCAAGCTTGGCATAGTCACTGCGGAGGGGCAGATCGTCGAGAGCGGGAAGATGCCGACGCTTGCCGGGGAAGGCCCTGACCAGGGCGCCGGGAGGGTGGCGGCCTGGCTGCGTGAGAACGATCCCGGCAAGAAAGTGACCGCGGCGGGCATCGACTGTGCGGGACTTATAGACGGTTCGAAGGGATACCTGTACTATTCACCGAATCTTCCCGGTTGGGAGGAGACAGATCTTTGCGGGCTGTTCTCCGATGCCCTCGGTATGCCCGTGACGGTAGACAACGACGTGAATTGCGCCGCATGGGGGGAGTTTGTCCTCGGTGCGGGCAGGGGAACGCGCCACTTTGTCTGTCTCACGCTGGGGACAGGTATCGGCGGTGGAGTGATCGCTGACGGGCGTCTCTACCGTGGATGGCAGGGTATGGCCGGAGAGGTCGGGCACCAGGTCATCGACCCGTCAGGGCCTGAGTGTACCTGCGGATCGCGAGGATGTCTTGAGATGATGGCAAACGCCTCATCGATAGTATTGAGGGTGAGAGAAGCGATCGCCGGCGGCAGCGGATCTGTTCTCGAAAACAGCGATGGCCTGACTGCCAGGGATGTCGCCCTGGCCGCGGCGGATGGTGACGCGGTCGCTATCGCGGCACTTGCCGAAGCGGGCCGCGTGCTCGGGACAGGGCTGGCGAACATCGTGCATCTGTTCAATCCCGAGGTGATCGCCGTCGGAGGCGGGGTCGCCGGAGCGGGTGACCTGATTCTGGAACCTGCGCGCGAATCGATGCGCTCGCAGCTGATGGACGACATACTGGCGAAGGTCAGGGTCGTTCCCACGGAACTGGGGAACAGCGCCTCGCTGGTCGGGGCCTCGATGATGGCGCTCGAAGCAGCGGAATGAGGCCGGCCGGGTCAGCCGGTATGAAAGGGTCGATTGAAAAGGGTCTTCGCAATAACGGCGGCGATCGTCGCGATATCTCTACTTGCCCTGGCCGGAGGCGTTGTGCCCCCGGCAGCGGCACAGCAGACCATTACGTCCCCGGGCGATACCTCTCTCTACCGCGTTCAGTTCAACACATTCAGATCGAGGGTAGAGGACGGGCTTCAGGTCTGGTACATGGAGGGCGATGTCCGGATCGACCATCAGAACGCCACGGTGACCAGCGAGCGCGGCCGACATTATCCCGAACTCAAGCATACGATACTCGAGGGGGACGTACGCGGTGTCGACGGTACGATGCGGATGTTCAGCGACCTCGGGGAATATTTTGCCACGACCAACGTTCTGTACATGATCGATAACGTGCGGCTGCTCGATGAAGGGATGGAGGTCACCTGCCGCAGGGCCGAGTACGACAGGGACAACGGAACCCTTATCCTGACCGGTAACGTCCGCCTCTCCGACAGCACGCGTGTGATGTATGCCGATTCGATCTTCTATGACAGGAACCTGGAGACCGCCGATGCGTGGAGGGACGTCGTGATCATAGATACATCGGAGGATTTCTCCGTATCCGGTATGCACGGGCGGTTCTTCAGAACGACCGGCGAGGCGATCATGTACGAGCGGCCCGTCCTCGTCTTCGACGACCACGCCGAAGAGGAAGGGCGCGTGACGAGCGAGTGGATGAGCTACAACATGGAGAAGGACGCGGGTATAGCGGTCGGCGCCGTCAACATGCTGAAAGGACGGACGAGGGCGACCTGCGATTCAGCGGCGATCTTCAACGACGAAGGATTCATCGAACTCTTCGGCAATCCGGTCGCGAGGAGCGGCCCGTCGGGGATGACGGGAGAACGCTTGCTCCTCTACTACAACGATAAGGGTGTGGAGAGGATCGTGCTTCCCGAGAAGGGCCGTCTCACCGAGGCGCCGAGCCCTGAATCCCCGTGGACCGAGGACTCGTGGATCGAGGGAGACTCGATCGTGATACACATGTCGGATGACCAGGTAGACTCCGTGCAGATATTCGGGAACGCCAGGGCTATGTACTATCCGTTCGAGGGGACGGAAAACAAGGTCTCGAACAACTACTCGATGGGCGATTCGATGTTTTTCAGGTTCGACGGGTCCGATCTCCGGTACGTGAAGATCTCGGGTAATTCCACAGGGTCGTATAATTATCTCAACCTCGGTCCCGGAGAATCGATAGATTCTCTCGCGGCGATGGTCGACAGTTCGATCATATTCGTAGAGTTCTCGAAAGAGGCGGAGAAAATATCCTACGAGGCGAACGAGATCGAGTACTTCGCGACTTCCGAGGATATCGTTATGCACAACGGAGCGAAGGTGAACTACCAGAACAAGGCGCTTACCGCTGAATTCATAAACTTCAGCTCGAGGCTCAATATCCTCGACGCGCACGGCGATCCCGCGCTCGATGAGAACGGGCAGATGATGTACGGGTACGGGATGGGATATGACATGGAGACCGAAGGCGGCCTGGTGATGGACGGGTCGACGAAGTACGACCAGGGTTACTATCTCGGCAAACGGATATTCAAGCAGGGCGACGATGTGCTCAAGGTCTACAGTTCAAAATACACGACATGCGATTACAGGACCTCGCATTACTCGATGCGCGCCGGAAGGATGAAGGTCTACCTCGACGACAAGATAGTCTCCGGGCCGATAACGCTCTATATCGGCGAGATCCCATGTTTCTGGCTCCCCTACATGGTCAATTCGATCCGCCGCGGCCGCCAGTCGGGATTACTCCGGCCCAACTTCGATGTCGGTATCAACAGTCGCGACGGCCGGTTTATCAGGGGATTCGGGTACTACTGGGCAACCAACGATTACACCGATTTCATCCTTACCACTGATTTCAACGAGAACAGCAGTTTCAGGATCCATCTGACGAACAGGTACAAGAAGCGGTATGTCCTCGGAGGAAACGTCAATCTCGATTTCTTCAGGGATTTCAATAAAAGTTCTTACGAATGGACATTAAAATCGAGTCATAACCAGACCTTCGGAAAGACGGCTTCACTTCGCGCAAACCTCAGTTTCGTCAGCAGCGATGAGGCGCCCTCTTCCGTCTACCGGGCGGATGATGTGGCCCGCGTGGTCGACAGGCGTATCTATTCGACTGCGAGCTTCAACAAGAACTGGGGTGGAACGCGTCTCGGCCTTTCGGCGAGCAGGAACCAGAAACTCAACGTCAGCACCGATAGTCCGAACGAGGTGAGCCTCTCAGGGACGCTTCCGTCACTGTCGTTCAACCTGCCGAGGATGTCGATGTGGTTCGGCGAGAAGCATACCGGTTCGGAAAAGGGGCTCTGGGAGGGGATCCTCAGGGAGGTGACCTGGGCGCCCAACCTGAAGGCTACGCGCTCTACGACACAGAGCCACGCGAGAAAAACTGAAGAAGTGACGGCGAATTCCAGCGCGTCACTGAGCAAGCAGAACAAGTTCCTCGGCCTGAACATATCGCCGTCGGTCGGATTGAACTGGGCCTATGCGAAGACACTGAAGGACGAGATCAACCCGCAATATGTCACGCCTCCCCAGCCTGCGGTGATGACGGGCGACACCGTCATGGTGCCGATCACGATAGATCCGTCGAACAATATGCTGAGGATAATCCTCAACGGCTGGCCGAGCAGCCCCATCCTCATAACGGAGGGTGAATACAACGCCGGCGCAGCGCTTGCGTTCGAGCTGGAAAGTTCGATCAACACATGGGACGGATGGGGGTCGGACCAGGTCACAGTCGACTGGCTCGAGAACGAGGACGGCTCGGGCAGTTTCAGGTTCACGTCGAATCTGGAGGGATCGGAATCCTCCCTGGAATTCGTCGATATCCCGAGCTCTATCTATTCAACCATCGGAATCACTCCGGGGATACCGGTATACGGGACCAACTATTCGGGCGCGACCCCGAACAAGAAGTACAAGAACGAGGTATCGATGCGTTTCTCGCTCGGTGTCGGAACGACACTTTACGGGGTCTTCTATCCGAATATCGGTTCACTCGTCGGTATCCGTCACACCTTCAATCCGTCCGTCTCGTGGTCTTATGTCCCCGCGCTTACCGATAACCAGAGAGAATCGCAGGGGTACAGCTGGTCCCTCAGGAACATCATCGATCTGAAATATCTCAAGGACGGCCAGGAGGCGAAGAAAAACAACGCGTTCACCTGGAACATGAGCGGCTCTTTCAGCCCGGAGCTGAAAGAGAGGCAGTTCTCCAATATCCGTTCGAGCATAAGGACATCGGTCGGAAGGCTCGCCTCGATTTCGTTGAACAACACTCTCGATCCATACGAACGGGAGATCCTCTCCTCGAGTTTCTCCGCCAACATGAGTTTCGGCAGCGGGTTTACGTGGCCGGGATCATGGACGCTGCCCGAGCGCGAGAAGATAAGGGTCGCGAAGGAACTGGGCTCCGATCATGAGCAGGAGCTCGAAGATGAGGAAGAGGATGAACTCGATACTTACGATGGGTTCGTCTCCGACTACGAAGAACAGGAAGATATATGGTCGGACCAGACGAGCGGGGGAAGGCGTCCCGGCGCGCCGGGCAGGGGAACGAGCTGGTCTCTGAATCTCGGCTACAGCTATTCGGGATTCGGCGGAGCCAGCACTTCGAAGCCGACAAGCAAGGTCGACATGAGGGGCAGCCTCAACCTGACGAACAACTGGAAGGTGACTTTCAGCAATTACTTCGATATCCAGAGACGCGTGTTTACATCGCAGCAGTACAGCCTCACACGCGATCTTCATTGCTGGCAGGCGGGATTCGTCCACCGGCGTTTCGGCGACGAATACTCCTTCTACTTTCAGATACAGATCAAGGCTCACCGCGATCTCAAGTACGAGCAGGGCAAGAGAGGGCTCAGCGGGACGGTGCCTGGATTCCTCAACTGACAATCCGGCCGTAATCATAGTTGGACCAGTATACGTTCTCCCTGTACCGTTGCACTCTGCGGGCGGCGTACCCCTGAAAAAAGTGATGAGAACAGTAAAAAACAGGCATAAAAGTCTTGACACCCCTGTCGGGCCGCGATAATCTGGCGCCAGTTGAATCACGAAAGCGAAGGAGGTGATACGAAATGAACAAGACTGATCTCATCGAGAAGGTCGCAAAGAAGACCGGCATGACGAAGAAGGATTCGGCCATGGTAGTCGACGCGATTTTCAGCACGGCTCCGAAGGAAGGCATTATCGCGACAGAGCTCGCGGCGAACAGAAGAGTGCAGATCACAGGATTTGGCACCTTCCAGACCCGCAAGCGCAAGAAGCGTAAAGGCCGCAATCCCCAGACGGGCGAGACCATCACGATCCCGGCAACCAAGTTCCCCGCCTTTTCGGCAGGCAAGGCTCTCAAGGGCCGCGTAGCCAAGTAACAGGGGTTTGCATTATACAGGGGCAGAGAGAATTTTTTCACTTTGCCCCTTTCTCTATTCACGTTACTATCTATACATGACACGTTTTCTCCCGATATTGAAGCTGGCGCTGCCGGCTATTATCTTCTTCGCCCTTCTGGCGGGATGCACCCGGAAGGAACCGGTGACGATAATATTCACCGGCGACACCCAGGGACGACTCGTTCCCGCCGGGTGAGGCGAGTCCGCCTCAGGCGGAGTGGCCCGGCGGGCCGCGGAGCTAAAAAGGTTGAGAACGGAGGCCCCGGGCCTGCTGCTTCTCTCCGCCGGTGATTTCTATGCCGAAAAGGGTATCCTCGAGATGTACAGGAGCCGGTTCCTCGCGAACATGATGGTGCTGGCCCGCTATGACGCCGTCGCTGTCGGCGAAAACGAATTATCCTACGAACTCAAGGCAATAAAAGAGGAGGCTCAGACGGGACTTCCCGTGATCTGCGCGAATCTCTATTTCGAGGATGAGCGGCTCTTTTCTCCTTATATCATAAGGGAAACGGGCGGTTCCAGGATCGGGATATTCTCCCTGCTCGGTGAGGATCCTCCAGAGATGGATGGGATCGAATTGAGAGATCCTGTAATAGAGGGGATCGATGTCGTCGCTGAACTGAAAGATGAGGGATGCGACATGGTGATCCTGCTCGCACACTTCAGGCGCGAGGAGCTCGAGTCGCTTCTCATGGGTATTGAAGGGATAGATCTCGTAGTCCGCGGGCACACCGAACGGGGCGAGAAGGTATCGAGTGATTGCGCCGATACTATCGGTGGATCGTTCCAGGATCTCGGAGTTCCGGTTCTCTACTCGGGCGACAAGGGCCGCGCCCTCGGCCGTGCAGTGATGACCCCCGACGGAGACGGCTGGGTTCTGACAGACACTACGCTCGTCAGCCTTCCGAAAGATGCTCCGATCGACACGATGGTTGCCTCGATGCTGAACGATTTCTTCGTCGAAGAGGGCAAAAGGCGCAAGAAGATGCAGGTCACGCAGTTCGTCTCGCGTGATCCTCTCACGGGGAAGATGAGGGAGAAGTACATAGGAATGGAGACCTGCGCCCGCTGTCACGACCAGACCGCGACTGACTTCATGGTCAGTCCTCACTTCCGCACGTTCAAGCGCATGACCGAATCGGGAAACGAGAAGAACGCCGAGTGCCTCGCCTGCCATACGACCGGATATGGCCGTTTCAGCGGATACAATTCCGAATCTGACGAGAAAGGCGGGACAAACCTCAGGGGCGTCCAGTGTGAAGCCTGCCACGGCCCCGGAACTAAACACACGCGGGATGGTAAATATAAAGCGAAGGCGAGGAAGAGCTGCAGGGACTGTCATGACGCGAGGCAAAGCCCTCATTTCAACTTCCAGACCTTCTGGGCGAAGGTTGGCCACAAGGCGCTGGCAGACAGCGCAGGGGCTGTCGAGGCTCACAGATAGGTCCCGGAAAAGATCTTATGAAGAGTATTCTGATATCTCTCGGTATTACCGCCAGTATGCTTGTTACGGCGGGACCCGCTTCAGCGGACGTTGACTTTCTCGTCCCCGGTGTCTCGCTGCACTCGATAGATTTCACCGCGGGGACATCGGTTTCCTACCTGATCGTATCCGAGGCTCACGGGATAAAGGACACCTCACTTGTGACCCTCGAGGTGACAGGGAGGGAGGCCGGGGGAGCCGGCCTCGAGATATCCTCCACTTCATGGCCCCCGGTCGACCTGGAGACTATCACGGTCCGGCTTACACTGTGTCCCGGCGCTGGAGAGATAGATACCCCCGAGGAGTTCTACGCCTGTATCAGTGATATCCTCGTTCGTGACGGTACGGAACCGTTCAGGGAACCGTCCCTGGAGGAACTCGAGGAATTCGATATCGGGAGGCTTTTCCTCAAGCGCAACGAGGGGCTTCAGCGCCAGGAACTCGAACCGGAGAGTGTCGAGGTGCCTGCCGGCACTTTCAGCTGCGATGTCTACGAGTATTTCAGGAGTGAGAGGCGCGATGTAGCCATGGGCGGGATTACGGCGGAGAGGTTCGAGGAGGAGCGGAGCATCCTGAGGATATCGGATGAGGTGCCGTTCTGGGGTCTTGTAAGGAGCCGGGTCAAGCGTACATCGAAGACGAATTACCCCGGCGGCAGGAACCAGCGAGAGGCGAGGCCCAAGGTAACGGTCACCGAATCGATCCTGATCGATTACTCCACTCCGGGCAGGGATACGGAAAACTGATCCCTGAGGCTCCGCACACCTGATTCACGGCAAATCCCTCATTCTGCATAACACTAACGGATTTCGGTATTTTCGTTTGATTGTGTCCGCCTGACGCCTTATTTTTAGTGAGTAAAATTGATTATTCTCAAGCGAGGTGGAAAGTGAAGAGGATCGCGGTTACCATCATATGTTTCCTCAGCGTTTTAAGCATACTTCCAGCGGGTGTGTCAGCGGACGTGTTCGAGACGATATACGGCCTGAGGCAGGCCGTTGTCATCGTCAGGGACGGGGACGAAGAGACATTCGCCAGAGCGATCGAGGTCGCCAGGAAATCGGGTGCGAAAGGAATACTCAGCCTTCCCCCGACTATGATATTCGGAAGGTTCCCCGCCGAGGTGGGCGCGGCCGATTTCATGGGGCTCGATGTTTTATTCGCGACAGATTCAGAAGAGATCGATCCCGGGCTGGTGGACCTTGTCACGTTGAAGTCGGCAAGGGGGCTGCTCGACCAGGATGAGATACTCAGTATGTCGAGGCCGATGACGATGGGGCCGTTCGACGACGTACTTCTCAGGATCCCCAGAGAGCTCCAGGAAAAGACCGCTCCGAAGGCAGGAAGCCCCCGGCAGGGCTCTCCCGCGGAGATTCAGGAGAGGGGTATCAGCCAGAACTCCGAGTTTCTCCTTGGCACTGTTCTCGTAAACCTCGTCCTGCCCGAGAGCGCCGGAGCGACCCAGAGCGAAAACTGGACAGAGGACGAGATTGCCAATGTGATCCGTGACGCTCAGCTCGGACTTTCTCAGTACCAGAACGCCACTCACTGGGCGCCTCTCGAGTTCGCGGTAAACTGCCCCACTGTTCATCGCGGTGTGCCTGTCTACATGGAGCCTATAGAGGGCAGCATGGGCACCGATCCTTTCTGGATCTCGGAAGCGCTGGATTATCTCGCCGAGGTCTACGATATCGGGTTTCCACCCGATATATGGGCGAGGGAGAAGGCGCATTATTTCAATAATGTCATGAGGAACCGGGACGCGAATTTCGATGGTGCTCCCGACTATGACTGGGTATTCACCGCCTTCGTGGCAGATGCAAGCGTCAACGAGTGCTGGGTCGGGGGATCTGGTTATGCCGCGTATTCGTATCTTGGCGGACCGTACCTCGTATGCTGCTATCCGGCATGCGGGTTTGGGACAGGAATAGATTTCGCCCATGTCTTTATTCATGAGATGGGACACACATTCTGGGCTCTCGACGAATACGCAAGCGCCGGTGCGGCATGCACCGAGAGGTCGGGCTACCTCAATTATGTCAATGCCAACTCATACTTCCAGGGCTGCGGCGCCGGTCATTCATGCATCATGAATAACGCCCCGTTGACAGAACCTCTGCCGATATGCCAGTGGACGATGGGGCAGATAGGGCTGGCAGACGACAATAACCCGCCCAACTCGATACCTGATATCTACGAGGTCTATCCTCTCGTAGAAGTCACCGCGCTGAGAGGCGACACGACATATTTCGGGGATATAGTCATAGATCTCGATATTTTGCAGACGCCGGTACCGAACGAGAATACGGCCTTCGGTCCTGGAGAGGCCATAGATTACGCACCTGAGCTTATCGGTGTCGATATGAGGATAAATGATAATCCCGCCTGGGAAGAGGTCCCTGGAGACTGGGAAGGTAGATCGAACTGGAGCAAGGGTATCATCCTGCAGGAGGGACTTGATCCCGGCGATAATACGATCTACTTCAAAGTGAAAAACCTCGTGGGTATGGTCGACACGGGCAGCGTCGATGTCTTCTTTGTCGGTATCCGTTACTATTCGACGACGGCGATGGCGGAAGAGGAGAATATCGAGATACGCTGGCAGACCGCTGACGAGATCTTCGGAGCTGATTTCGAGGTATTCCGGGAGGATATGACGGAAAGAACGCCGAAGACACGCATAGCGGTGGTCGACGGTGGAGACTTGTGCGCAGGGGCCGGTACGTCGACCGGCGACAGAAACAGATACTGCTATATCGACGAATCGATTATGCCCGGGCACAAGTACATGTATCAGGTTGTCGGCAGTATAGATGTTGTCCTTAACAGCCAGCCACAGACTTTTGTCTACGAATCGAACGAGATGACCGAGACGGCGATCGTGCCGCTCGCTGGAAACTTTGTCTCTCCAACGATACCCAACCCCACTGACGACAGAGGAAGCACTTTCAGTGTCGATGTACCGAGGAGCTATTACGATCCTTCGGGGACGACCTCGAGGGAGATCATGCGCGCTCCGATGGCCGAGACGAAGACGCCGGTCATCGTAAACATCTACGATGTAGCGGGCCGCCAGGTAAGGGAACTTTACAACCTGGAAGTCTTCGGCGGTCAGATCATCACATTGACCTGGGATGGTATAAACGACTGGGGCCAGCATGTCGCAACAGGGGTCTACTTCATGAAGGTCACCGCGGGTGAGAGTGAGCAGGTGCAGAAGGTGATCATTATCCGCTGAGCGTCGGCGGTGAGGCCAGGGTTCGAAAAGCAATCATTCTCAGGTATGTACATCTGCCTACTGTCATGCAAGGTATTTTATGACATTATCTTGCGGCGACACACTTGCAATGTCGCTCTTTCCGTGATATATTCCAAACTGCAGCTGAGGAAAATGCACAATATTGATGATAAGTGTTGACGGCTGCGGCATATAGTGCTATAAGGGCACCATATATTGTGCAAATATGACTGCGGTACCACAGCATGGAGTGGTACGAGTCTTTCATGTCCAGGGACGGGAGGAGAAGTCATGAAGCCGGAAGGACACGAAGGGACAATACTTCAGAAGAGCAAGAACTACGTGAAGTTCCACAGATTACTCGCCAAGGCCGAAGCGGACGGGAGACTGGACGGCAAACACAGATGTCCGGTCTGCGGGATGAGATATCTTGCCGCAAGCGAGGCGGATGACTGCTGCAGGATAGAGGATTGATACTCAGCATCTCTTAAGGTGGAGGTAAACAGCTTTGGCTACCGGCAAGGCCGCTAAGAAGCGGATGATCAATCAGCATTGCACACCCTGTAATAAAGACTTCGATATGGAAGTCGTTGAGGGTGGCGAGAACAAAGACGACGTTATCTGGCTCAAGTGCCCGGGCTGCCAGGGATTTCTTCCATACATGGTAGATGACGACGCTGCCGCCAAGGAAAAGGCGGAACCGGCCGAGCTCGCACCTGAGGATCTCGGCGATGATGAAAAGGCGCAAGCCAGGGAATACGTCGAGTCGGAAGAGTACGAGCTGGACGAGATCATCTATCACAGATCATGGCACGATCACGGCAAGGTCGTATCCAAGGAAGAGCTCCCCGGAAACAGGAAGACGATAACCGTGAGTTTCATCAATCAGGGTACGATCCGTCTTCTCGAGGGAGTGACCCGAAAGGCCTGATCTTGAAGACCGGGTTTCTTAGCTTCTGCATCACAGCAGCCGTCTTAATCATTTCGGCCCCGGAGCCAGCGATGGCCACGGGGCCTTTTCTAAACCTGCCGACATATTACGGTCGAGTCGATACGGCACGCGCCGTGATCGATGTGGGGCAGTCGTTCGTCGAGGGAGAGTACGAGAACTCCACGGCGCTATCGTTCGAGACAGCCTTCCAGAGCGGAGAACGGACCCGTGTCAGGATGCAGATCCTCTATCCGATAATCCGGCGCGACGGATATTACGTCCATGGCTTCGGTGACCTGATGCTCAACGCCGAGATCAGGATCGTAGGAGATACCCTGAGGATAAACGGGCTCTTCCTCAGGGGCGAGATGCGCATACCGACAGGTTCGAAGAGCCGCTGGCCGTATGCGGGGGAGAGCCTGAATGGCGGCGGAGGGCTTGAATACAGAAGATTGTCGGAGACATTCGATTTCCGCTGCTCCGCTACATACATACTCTGCGGCTTGAAGGTCGAGGAGGAGTACTACAGGTCAGAGAACTACGGCTTGGCCGGGATCCTTGTCGGAGTCAAGCCGTTCAGCGCCATTTCCCTGGATTTTTCAGCCTTCGCGCAATTCTTCAGGAACGGCGACTACAGGGAGGTATACCTGATCGGGGCAGGTACACGTCTCAAGGGGGGGCTCGATCTCCGTGTCTCGGGAGGTGTCGATAACGGCGAGCCATACGAACGTGTATGGAACTCGATGATCCAGATCGGGATCACGTGGCGTTTCCCCGGTGGATGGAAAAGAAAGACCGATACTGAAGAACCGGTTCCCAGCCTCACTCCGCAGGGCGGTATGCCGCCTGAAAAAACAACACCCTGAATGCATTCTGCAAAATGACGATGTTCCTATTGTTCCTTGTTGTGGAGCAGAGTCCGCAGCCTTTCCGCAATGTTGCCCCATGTATAAGGCACATACCTTGCGTTGCCTGAAGTACGTCAAGACAGACTCTGGCTGCGAGGAATACATCAATGGCAACGCATCATGTCGGAACAATACCTGAGATGGAGACAAATGGGGACGCTGTTCCCGATAAGGCGGACAGCGGAAGCTCCCGGTCACCATCTGTCATGGAGAACCTTCTCGAACCTGTCGAGCAGGGTGTGGTCATACTGGATCACTCCCGCAGGCCGATCTACGCCAACCGCTGCGCGAAAGGTATACTTTCCGCCTCGGATGAGAAAGAGATCGCCGGTATCATCGACCGCAGCTGTCCAGACAGTCTTTTTGAAAAATGTATATCAAGCGGGTCCGCCGTCACCTACGTCGACGTCACTCTTCCCGATCATGAGACACGCAAGCTTCTCGGGCTGGAGGTAAGGTCGATCGGTATCCCCGGCGAGAACGCCGCGTTTTACGTGCTGATACATGACTTCTCGCGATGGAAGAAGCTCGACGAGCTAAGGTCGCGCTTTGCCACCTCTCTCTCCCACAGGATGAGGACGCCTCTCACCTCGATCAGGAACGCCGTCAAGATCCTCAGCGATCAGCCGCTCGAGGGGGAGGACAGGGAAAAGCTCCTCGATATCGGCTGGAGGAACGTGGAGAAACTGATCTCGAACCTCGATGAACTCCAGAAGATATTCATGATCGAGTCGGAGGAAACGAAGGTCTGCCGTGTTCTGACCAGGGCGCGCCATGACCTGAAACCTGTCTTCGAGAAACTCCAGAATGAGGGCAAGCTCCGCGGGTACAAGGTCGGAATGCCGGAAGTGACCGTATTCACCGGCAGGGGAAGTCTCAGGGATTTCATCGTTACAGCTATCGAGGCTTATAACACCTGGCTCGGAGAGGCTCCGTTCATAGAGTGCAGCTCATCGATCAAGGAAGAGCTCGCCTACCACGGCGGAGTAGAGAAGAGCCTGAAGATCTATCTGAGGCCGAGGACCAGCGGGTGGCTCCGCTCTGTCAGAGAAGGCCTCAGGGACTACCTTTCTTTCCACGAGGCTCACAGGGGACTGGTGCTCGGCAGACTGGCCGACGCACTCGATGCCGAACTGGAGATCAGTTCCGGGAACACAATAAGCATCAAGCTGCCCCTCGAACCATCGTTCGACAGGGAGAAGGATCTTGTCAGCCCTCTTCACATGATGATCGAACGGGCCGATTTCACCGGCAGCGAGTTCTGTCTCATCGACATGAGAATGGCGGGAGCCGATGATGTGGGCCTGGGAGTTACGTCCACGCTGGAGAGCGTGATGTGCTCGGTCCTGACTGAAGAACATGTCATCTCCAAGGGAGAGGACGGTTCCTCATGGGCGCACTTCATCGTAGGCAAGTGCCCGGACGATATCGAGAATGTCATGAGAAGCGTTCACGACAAGTTCCTGGAAGCATGCCGCAGGAGCGGTGAGCAGATGATCCCGTCGCTGAGATGGGAGGTCCGGTACAGCCGTGTAGCGGGCGAGTGCATACCCGAGTCCGAGATACTCGAAATATAATCAGTTAAAGATCTCTTCCTTCTGCCTGGAAGTATTTGAAGCGGGCTTCTTCTTCTCGGGATTCTGTGATCTCATCGAGAGCAGAAGAAGACTGAGGGGTTCGGTGATCGTGTGGCGCACGCTGGGCAGATGATTGCTGAAGATATAGCGGCCGCTGCGCAGCGCCATTATCTTGTGAAATGCCGACTTGCCGTCCCAACTCTTGAGGCGCGCGTGGACGATCTCACCTTTCTCGAAGAAGACCTCTCCACGTCCCGACTGTGAGACTATCATCAGTTTACCCGACTTGAGGTTGCTGTTGAGCAGCGAGACTATGTCGAGAACCGGAATAAGCGACAGGCTTCCCTGGAGCGGATAGCTGCGCGACTTTGTCTTGCGCCTCAGGTTCAGCGCCAGAAGACCGGCAATAATGACAAGCACTACGATCAGCACATTCGACCTGAGAGCGGAGATAACTTTCGAAGCGGGCTCTTCGAGCGTCTTGATCGCCTCGACGCCTTTCTCTACGCTCTTCACACCCTTCGCGACGGCTTCCTCGGCGGGAGGAAGCTTCTTCTCGTCTTCATCGAGCAGAGCGATCTCCCGGAGTTTCTCTCGGGCCCAGGTATTCTCGGGATCGAGCGCCAGCACGTCGCTCAGCGCTCTCTCAGCCTGGCCTTTCGTCTCAGCGGTGTATGAGGCGAGTACGGACCTTGCACGCTTGAGGGCAGATTCGACCTCAGCCCTGTCGAAACGCCTCTCGATCTCATCGAGAAGAGACATCACATCTGTATTGGAGGGATCGCGCTCCGAAGCCTGTACGAGGTATTCTTTCGCCGATTCAAGGTTGTCCATGGCGAGGTGGCACCTGGCGATCTGTACGAGTGGAACGGGATCATAAGGCCTGATTCCGAGGTAGAGCGAAAGCTTGGGTATCGCCTCGTCATACCGGCCGCTGCTCATGAGGCGCTCGGCCTCGTTGAGGAGCTTGCCGGTCAGTGTCTTTTCCATCCTGGTGAGCTTGTCCCGGGCCCATGTCGCGCCCGGTTCCTGCTGCAGCCCCCTGAGAATGAGTTCACGTGCATACTCGAGCTGTCCGCGTTTCTCATAGATCTGTGAGAGCTGCCAGACAGCCGACGTGAACGAATCGTCGTACTTCAGGGCCTTCATCAGGTAGTCTTCGGCCTTTACGTCATCCCCCCGGGCGAGGGATTTCTGAGCCTCCACGAAGAGACGCTCCGCCTCGACCCTGGATGAGGACTGGGCATTAAGACAGGGGGCGAGCAAGCCCGCCGCCAGAAAAACGGCCGAAATCAGTACAAAAACCTTCATTTATCACACTCCGGTGGTGATTTTCGCAAAAACCGTTCCATACCTTCCAGAGGCCCTTAACTATCTGTTGATTTTGGCCCTCAGCATCTGATAGACTTCCGGAACTTGTAGCAATTTCAAGGGTTAAGATAGGATATCGGGTTATTTTTCAAGCCGTTCTGAGCGGCCATCGGGAGGAAGAGATGGATTTCGAGCTGACCAGCGAACAGAAGGACATCCAGGAAGCGGCGACCAGCTTTGCAAAAGGTGAATTTTCAAGGGAATTAGCCCTAAAACATGAGGAAGAGCACTCATTTCCCCGTGAACTCTGGCAGAAAGCCAGTGAGCTCGGCTTCATCGGGCTTCATTTTCCCGTCGAAGCGGGCGGCTCCGGCCTCGGTGTGATGGAGAACGTTCTCATCGTAGAAGCGTTCTGCAGGCGCGATTCGGGTCTCGGAACGGCCCTCGCCCTCTCCGATTTTGCCGCCGAGATCGTCATGAGGCACGGCACCGATGAGCAGAAGCAGAAATACCTCGCTCCGGTCGCCCAGGGCAAGATGATCTCCGCGGGCGCCTTCACTGAAGCGAACCATGGCAGCGACATCACGAGGATGGATACCAGGGCGGTCAAGGACGGCGACTCCTGGGTGATCAACGGAAACAAGATGTTCATCACGAACGGACAGATAGCGGACTACTACATCACCCTCGTACAGACCGATGATGCCGCCGAACCCTCTTACAGGGGGATGGCGACGATACTGGTCGAAAAGGATGCCGAGGGGCTCTCGACCGAGGATGTCGGCTCGAAGATGGGGATCAAGATGACGTCGACCGCCGAAGTCATATACGACAATGTCCGCGTGCCTGAAAGCAACATCATCGGCAAGGACGGCAAGGGCTTCTACCAGGTCCTCGAGTTCTTTGACGAGAGCCGCGTCGAGATCGCCGCGACCGCGCTGGGAATAGCCCAGGGAGCCTTCGACAGGGCGATCGACTACTCGCTCGAGCGCGAGCAGTTCGGCAAGCCGCTGGCGAAACTGCAGATCACGCAGCACAAGCTCGCCGACATGGCCACTGCGATCGAGTACGCGAGGCTGCTCACATACAAGGCCGCTTGGAACTTCGACAAGGGACGGATCGATCCCAAGCTTACCTCGATGGCGAAGTACGTCGCGGCAAAGACTGCCGTCATGGTCGCCGATGAGGCGATACAGATCCTCGGCGGATACGGTTACATGACCGAGTACGAGGTGGAGCGTTACTATCGCGACGCCAAGATCGCCGAGATCTACGAAGGCACCAAGGAGATACAGAAGAATACGATAGCCAGCCACCTGATCAAGGAGCGCTGATGATATCGTCCGGATCGTTTAACAGAAAGTTCACCGCTGCGGCAGGAGCCGCGGCGGTGGCTTTGCTTCTGCTCTCATGTTCGGGAGGCGGCGAGAGCGGGGATAAAGGCGGGGAAACGACCCCTGAGAATGTTAATGCCGATCAGGGCCAGGCCGTAGATGAGGCCGTGTTCAAGGGGAGCGTCTCGGACGTCACCTTCAAGACCCTTGAAGGCGGAGAGATCAGGATATCCGATTACGGCCGGAAGATCCTTTACATCAATTATCTGGCCACCTGGAACGCTGACTGTAAGAAGATCATACCGATAATG
>RCNF010000502.1_pt1 | contig 19989 bp, 21 predicted proteins | sample 2041311 | NCBI WGS metagenome assembly RCNF01 (sample SAMN09708228, study PRJNA481090) | Marine sediment metagenome, whole genome shotgun sequencing project. | biome: marine sediment; feature: ocean; material: sediment; isolation source: Sewage treatment plant 2 marine sediment (STP2) ... | reverse complement strand
AAGACCGGTAACGGTCATGTACGGCGTATCCTGATTGAAGCGGCCTGGTGTTATCGCTATCCGGCCAAAGTCAGCCGGGAGATGCAGTTACGACAAGCGTGTTTACCGTTATCTATCCGTGACATTGCCTGGCGAGCCCAATTACGTTTAACGCAACGGTATCAACATATGCAGCGTAAAGGCAAACCGCACAATGTCACGGTGGTGGCATTGGCGCGTGAACTGGCCGGCTTTATGAAGTATTACTGGCGCTCCGAAGAAATGACCTTTCATGGAAGCAAACGCAGACTGCAGGGCTGGGAGACTCTTAATTCGATGTACATCGAGACATACTCGGGAGCACAGCGGGGTATCCTCGAGTTCTCCGGCATCGAGATAAACGCGCTTTCAGCCGAATCAGCATATGTGCTGGGTGACTGGAAGGTCGAGCTGCCCGATACGGTCAAGCAGGGCAAGTTCACACTTATCTGGAAAAGGATGGATGAGGGCTGGAGGATCGTGCACGATCACTCCTCCTGAAAGGAACAGCATCATGATATCATCGAAAACGTACCGTTTCCTGCTGTTGGCAATCGCACTGATGGTGATATCCGGTTCTGCGTCCGGTGCGGAAAGGCCGAAGAATATCATACTCATGGTCGGAGACGGGATGGGAGTCGCTCATCTCACACTTGGGCACCTGGCGACCGGTGGATTGAACGCGGAAAGGATGCCGGTCGGTGGATTCATCAAGACATTTCCGTTCGGCTCGCTGGTCACTGAGTCGGCCGCAGCCGGTACTGCCATGGCGACAGGCCGCAAGACACGAAACGGAATGATCTCGATTTCGCCGGAAGGGGATACCCTCAGGACCGTTTTCGAATATGCTGAAGAGAACGGTCTATCGACAGGCCTCGTTGTTACCAGTTCGATAACGCATGCCACTCCTGCTGTATTCGTTTCACATGTGATGGAACGCGGGATGCAGGAGGAGATAGCGCGGCAGATGACCGGCAGTGGTGTAGATCTGCTGATAGGCGGGGGCTGGGCATATTTTGTTCCGAGCACTGTCGAGGGGAGCAAGCGGACAGATGGACTCGATCTGATATCGATACTGAAAGAGAAAATGACGGTCGTGAGATCGATCGGTGAGTTGAACGACCTGGACGGAGTTACGTCAGCGGCCGCTTTTCTCGCGCCAAGAGAGTGTCCCCCGGCGGCGGAGAGAGAGTACTCGCTGGCCGATATGACAGCGAAGGGGATCGAGATACTTGCTGCCGGCGAAAAAGGATTTATCCTCATGGTCGAAGGCTCGCAGATAGACTGGTCCGGCCACGACAATGACAGCGAAGGGATCCGCCACGAGATGATCGATTTCGATGGCGCCGTCGGAGCTGCCCTCGATTTCGCTGAGAAAGACGGGAACACCCTGGTTATAATGACATCGGATCATGAGACCGGCGGGCTCTCTCTTATCACGAGCCCCGCGTACTCGGGCAACACAGCATTGTACGAGTTCGCTACAGGTGACCACTCGATGGAGATGGTGCCTATCTTCGCTTTCGGTCCGGGAGCCGAGGTATTCGGCGGGATCCATGACAATACCTTCATCGGAATCACACTGATAGAATATGTGAAGAAGTAAGCAGTTGAGATAGACATCTTATGTCTATTCTTCGCACATAGATGTATGAAATACTTGACAAGAAGAATGAATATACATACAATATGTACGAAAACACTTACTACTCAGAGGGAGGAAAAGAGATGACTCAATCGATATACAGGGCTGCGGGGAAGGCGATCATCTGGAGCATAGTCCTTGCGGCCTTTGTCGCCATCTTCTTTGGATGGGGAGGGCCTGGTTCCTTCGCTCATGACAAGGGGCGGATAGTAGCTGTGGCGATACTCTTCGGAGCGGGGTTTGCGGCCTTCTTTACTATGATGGGTTTGTCGGGAAAGAAGAAGGGCGGCGCCCTCGCCAGGGATGAGCGGGACGAGAGACTCGAAAGCAGGGCCGGAGGTATCGCCCTGACCGTGGTCCTCGTCTACGTCTACATCCTCAGCATCACATTGTGGGCGATATTCCAGGAATCCGGGAGCGTGCCCGCCGGATGGATGTGGTTCATGGGCTACTCGACGGTCTTCATCGGAATGATATCGCACGGGCTCTTTACACTTCTCCTTGCATCTGGGAAGGTTGGTAATGGCGAAGGCTGAGATTAAAAACAGTGTGCGTCGCCAGCGTTTCGAGCATGGCGAGATGACCCAGCAGGAACTTGCCGACCTGGCCGGCTGTACTAGACAGACGATTCTTGCCCTCGAGCAGGGGAAGTATGTGCCCTCTCTCTCCCTGGCGTTCAGGATAGCCAGGGTGTTTGACAGCACGATCGAGGATGTCTTCGAATTCGGCGTAGACTGAAAAAAGTGCTGAATGAAGCGGCAAGATGTAGTGTACTCATTACAACAGCGGTTCATTAACAGGGAGGATCCTCATAATGGGTTTCAGATCTAAGAAAGCTGCACTGTCCGCGGTGATACTTCTCTTTACAATTCTTCTTCCACTTGCCGCACATCCGGCTGATCAGGCTGACATCCTTGGCGACTGGGCAGGAACTCTCAGCGTATCCGGCATGAAAGTAAGGTTGATCTTTCATATCACTGAAAGTAGTGAAGGAACGCTTTCGGCGACGATGGACAGTCCCGACCAGGGAGCGGCAGGGATACCGGCGAGCGAGGTCACGTTCGACGGTGACTCTCTAGCCATAATGATCGGAGTGGCTCAGGCTGGCTATCACGCGAAATACGATCCAGACAGCCTCGTCATCGAGGGCGAATGGAGGCAGGCAGGATACGTGCTTCCGCTCAGGCTTGAGAGGGCAGGTGATATCGAACCGTTATCAAGACCCCAGGAGCCCAAGCGGCCCCTTCCATATAAAGAAGAGAATGTCGAGTTCATAAATAATGAAGCCGGGATCACGCTGGCTGGAACGCTGACCATCCCCGAGGGAGCGGGGCCGTTTCCGGCAGTTGTTCTGATCACCGGATCGGGGCCGCAGGACAGGGATGAATCACTCCTGGGACATAAGCCCTTCTTTGTCCTGTCGGATCATTTGACCAGAAACGGGATCGCAGTGTTGAGGTACGACGACAGGGGGATCGGAGAATCGGGAGGCGATCACGGAAGTGCGACTACGGCCGATTTTGCCACCGATGCCGGTGCGGCATTTGATTTCCTCGCGGCGAGAGAAGATACCGATCCGAAGATGATCGGGCTGGCCGGACACAGTGAGGGAGGGATAGTCGCCGCGATGGTAGCCGCCGGCAATGAGGGGACAGGTTTCATTGTGCTGCTGGCGGGACCCGGAGTCAGCGGGGCCGATATTCTACTCAAACAGAACCTGGAGCTGTTGAGGTATATGGGTGCGCCTGAGGAAGTCATCAGCAAGAGAAGAGACCAGCTCGAGCTGGAGTACGGATTCCTCGATGAGCACTGGCCCGACGATGATACGGAAAAGGCTATAATAACTGTATCGACTGCGTTTCTTGAAAAATATACTATTGAGGAAAGAGAGACTTACGGATTTTCGGAATCCGCGGTGAGGCAGAGGGCCGAGCAACTCGTGACGCCGTGGTTGAGGTTCTTCATGCTGTATGATCCCGCATCGGCGCTCAGGCAGGTCGAGTGTCCTGTCCTTGCGATGATCGGGGAAAAGGATATACAGGTCGATCCGGGAGAAAATCTCCCCGCGATCGAAAAGGCGCTGAAGGATGGAGGAAACAAGGCGTATACTGTCAAGATGATGCCGGGGCTGAATCATCTCTTCCAGACAGCGGAGACAGGTAGCCCGACGGAATATGCCGAGATCGAGGAGACGATGTCTCCGGCTGCGCTCGATATGGTCAGCGGCTGGATATTGTCGCTTAAGACAGGAGGAAAGTGATGAGTGAAATGTCTGAACAGGGAGGGCTCGCCGTTCCAGAGGCGACTGTGGGAGGAAGCTACGGCCACGGACTCGACGCCTTGAAGAAGTACTTTCTTGAGGTTCTCCTGATCACGCTGGTGGTCGCGGTCCTTGTCTCCCCCTTTTATATCGCAAGGGAGGCAGTGAACGAATGGGATTCGGCCCTGGATCTGATCATACAACTCTTCGCCCTCGGTTTCTGGCTGTTGATACTCGGCCCGGTCGAATGGGGGGCGAACTTCGCTATGCTGAAAGCGGTACGCGGAGAGAAACCTGAACTTCTCGACATCTTCATCTTTCAGAAGAACTATCTCAACATCGTCCTCGCTCACCTGCTGGTCTCCCTGATAATAGCGATCGGATTTTTGTTCCTCATCGTTCCGGGTGTGATCTTTGCCTGCAAGCTCGCATTCGTTCCATACCTGGTGACTGACAGGAAGATGGAGGCTACAGAGGCGATAAGGGAGAGCTGGAGGATGACGACCGGCCACAGCACGACGATCTTCCTGATGGGCCTTCTCACCATACCGCTGGCCATCGCCGGACTTATCCTGCTCGGTGTAGGGATAGTAATTGCATCTATGTGGATAGGTCTTGCATTCGCGGCGATCTACTCGACCGTAGCGGCGAAGGATATCCCCGCGGACAAGGCATAGGCCTGCATGTACGGAACGAGACAGAGGATCGGGCTCGCCCTCGGTCCCACCCTGTTCATCCTGATCCTGATAATGCCGCTTCCGGATGGTATGAGTCCGGCGGCGAGGAAGGTCGCGGCAGTCGCCGCCCTGATGGCGATCTGGTGGATTACCGAAGCGGCTCCGCTGGCAGCCACAGCTCTTCTCCCGATAGCGCTCTTTCCCACGATGGGAGTGATGAGGGCATCCGAGGCGACTGCTCCCTATGCCAACCACCTGATATTCCTCTTTCTCGGCGGCTTCTTTATAGCTGTGACGATGGAAAAGTGGAACCTGCACAAACGTATCGCTCTTTTCACGATCAGACTGGTCGGTACCGGAACGGACCGGATCATCCTCGGATTCATGATCGCCACAGCCTTCCTCTCGATGTGGATCAGCAACACCGCAACGGCGATGATGATGGTACCGATCGGGATGGCGGTTATAAGACAAGTCAAATCAGGTGAGGATGGATGCGAAGCGGCCGCCCCGGGATTCGGTTCGGCGCTGATGCTCTCGATAGCGTACTCGGCCTCGATAGGAGGGGTTGCCACCCTGATAGGCACTCCGCCGAACGTGATATTTGCCGGTTTCATCGAGAGTACGTTCGACAAGCCGGTGAGCTTTCTGTCGTGGATGGCGATCGGCCTGCCGCTGGCAGTGGTGATGCTCTCGTTTACCTGGTTCTACCTGACCAGATTCGCCTTCCGCCTCGGTTCCGGAGAGCTGCCGGGGGGTATGGCCTGCATTAAGGAAGAGACTCGTGAACTTGGACCGGTCTCTCCGGCAGAGAAGAAGATACTCGCCGTATTTATTCTAGTAGCGACAGCGTGGATATTGCGCGGATTCTTCAAGGTCGGAATGATCGCCGATTCGACGATAGCGATAATCGGAGCTCTCCTGCTCTTTCTCCTTCCCGCTGATCTGAAAAGGGGAGAGTTTCTGCTCGACTGGAAGACGGCATCGAAGGTCCCGTGGGATGTGATCATTCTCTTCGGCGGGGGACTGTCCCTGGCAGCTGGATTCAGGGTGTCTGGCCTCGATGAATGGATCGGTTCCAGCGTCACGATCCTGCACGGCGCTAATTTCATGGTGCTGATAGGGGCGATCGCATTGTTGACGATCTTCCTGACTGAGGTCACGTCGAACACCGCGACCTCGGCGATGCTGATACCGATTATATCGGGTGTGGCGATATCGATGTCGATACATCCGTACGGACCGATAGTGGCCGTCTGTATCGCGGCATCGTACGCTTTCATGCTGCCGGTGGCTACGCCGCCGAACGCAGTCGTCTTCGGAAGCAGGCAGGTGACGATAACCCAGATGGTAAGGGCCGGACTGGTCCTGAACATCTTCGGATGGATTCTTATAACCCTCTTCGTCTCACTGCTTCTGCCGCTCGTGTGGGGGATAGACCCCCGGGGCTGAAAATAATCATGAAAATAATGTAAAGCAGGCTTGACATATAGGCGGACCGGGTTATATTTAGAATGTAAAGCAAGCTTGACATAGTCAGACGGCGAGAGGAGAGGGATTCATGACGAAAAGGGAAAAGATGCTGCTGCCCGCGGGGATGGGATGCCTCTTTGCAGGACTAATGATCAAGCGGTTCGGCGGAGACAGTTATCCGATGATTGCGCTTCAGATCATTCTGTTCGGTGCCTCGATAGTCCTGAATATCAGGCATATGCTGAAGCTCAGGGCGGAGAGGTCACGTGCCGCCGGGGACGGTCGATGTGGAAGATAAAGTGACCAACAGGATAAGGGAGTTCAGAAAAGAATCGAACCTGACCCAGGAGGATCTGGCGAGAGAGATGAAGGTCTCGCGCCAGACAATTATCTCGATAGAGAAGGGGAAATATGTGCCAAGCCTTCAACTGGCACTGAGGATAGCGAGATTTTTCGGATGCCCTACCGATGAGATGTTCGGCATCAGAGAGGAGTAGAGAATGGATGAGAGGTTTCTGAAACACCAGATGAAATCTATGAAGCTTGCCACCAGAGTAGGGGCCGTACTTATCGGAGCGCTGCTTATGTACAGGCTCTACGTGAAGGGTTATTTTGACTGGCAGCTTTGCGCCATCGTATTTGTGATGGCTGTAGTAAAGGTGGCGACAATGATCTACCTGCGCAGAACGAACTGAAGCGGATTGTGTGTGCGGTCCCTGTATTGTATATTGATTAAGTAAGGATATATACCCCGCCGTATTCTTCCCGATGCGTGATGGCAAGTATCCATCGCGTTATGCCCTGTTCAAGAAGGAAGTCGCCGATATGGGATTTACGACCGAGACGGTTTGCGCCGAGGGCCCCGGGGACAGGTTCCATTTCAGCCGCAAGGGGGACGGGACGGTAGTCGTCTCGATGCAGGACTGACAGAGGACCATGATAACAGCTAATTTGAAGGGGGCGGTACCATCCGCCCCTTTCTTGTTGTAGCGGTAACTCGATCAAATCTGCTATAATACAGGGAGACAACAACCTTCAAAGGAGTATTGCATGAGCCCCGTCAGATCATCGCTTGTTGCCGTTACCCTCCTCGCCATCTTTCTTTCGATAGTCCTTCCGGTTCCCCTGTCCGCTGATCCGGGGAGCGACCCGGAGATCGAATCTCTCCAGAGATCGATCGATTCTATGGGGTATAACTGGATCGCGAAAAGGACCTGGCTGACCGACCTTTCTCAGGATGAACGGAGCTGCATGGTGGGTGTCCGGATCCCGCCCGAGGTCGAGAAGAGATTCGAGACTTTGCAGAAGCGCTTTGACGAGGGCGATCGTCCCTTCGGCATGATGCCTCTCGCTCCGTCCAGCTGGGACTGGCGGACAATGGGCGGGGTATCCGCAGTAACGAGCCAGGGAGCGTGCGGCAGCTGCGCGATATTCGCCGGAACGGCGGCGCTTGAATCAGTCATATTGATAAACGCGGCGATCGAGTACGATCTTGCCGAGCAGCAGATACTGTCCTGCAGGACCTGGGGAACAGGGTGCGAAGGAACGTGGTATTCCTGGGCGTGGGACTATGTCCGCAATAACGGCGCGGTACTTGAGCCATGCATGCCGTACCAGGCCAACGATTCGATTCCGTGCGCCGACGATCCATGCGATATATACGCGACCAACGGAGGATGGATAGACATACCCAACGACGTCGATGCTATCAAGCAGCAGGTGATGATATCGCCGGTAGCGACGACATTTACCGTTTACGATGATTTCTATTCGTACGGCGGGGGATGCTATGAGCATGTAGACTCCCTTCCGATAAACCACGCCGTTCTAATCATCGGGTGGGACGACGATTACTGTGGAAGCGGGGATGGAGCATGGCTGTGCAAGAACAGCTGGGGCACCGGTTTCGGTCTCGACGGTTTCTTCTGGATCAAGTACGGGACGTGCAAGATCGGGTATGCTACCCAGCGGGTGCTCTATAACTCCGGACTCGATATCTGGTATCGGGACCACACCATCCTTGACGCGGGCGGAGACGGAGACGGGAGAGCTGATCCAGGCGAGAGCGTTTCGATGTCTGTGACCCTCTGGTGCGATATTCTCTCGCCGGACAGGACCAGCGTCTCTGTGACCCTTTCCACGTCCGGCGGTCTGGCCGATGTGACTCAGCCGACAGTGTCCTACGGTACGCTGCCTGCGGATGGCAGTTCGTCCGGTTCAGGAGATTTTCAGTTCGATGTCGACCAGTTCGCGGCTCCGGGCGATAAGCTGGAATTTGTACTTGCCATTACCGCGGATGGAGGATACTCGCGACTCGATACGTTCGAGGTCACTATCGGCGACTGCCCCGTCCTGCTTGTCGATGATGACGACGGAGCGCAGGTCGAGCAGTTCTTCGAGGCATCGCTGAATAACACGGGATATATTTACGAAGTCTGGGATGAGATCGCTGACGGCTATATCGGGGCCGCGGATTTGTCAGGGTACACTACTGTCATCTGGATGACCGGTGTTTCCGGCGATATTGAGCCGCAGAATATCACTGCTATCGAGGCCCTCCTCGATGCAGGCGGAGCCCTGCTGATGACAGGGCAGGATGTCGGCTGGCAGCTGAATTATTACGGTGATCCGGCTGATCTCACTTTTTACATTAACTACCTTCATGCCGACTATGTCCAGGATAACTCGGGATTCCGTTCTCTGACCGGGATACCGGGTGATCCGGTAGGTGACGGGTTGACATTCGATATAGGAGGCGGTGACGGGAGCGGGAACCAGGACTGGCCAAGCGAGATCGAACTCCGCGCCGGAGCATCATCTGTTCTGGAATACTCTCCGGGAGCTGAAGGCGGGATCAGGTACGATACGGGGCACAGGCTCGTCTACCTCGCTTTCGGATTCGAGGCCGTAAACACAGCAGCCGACAGGGACACCCTTATGACGAGATGTCTCGATTGGCTCGCGAACGGTAACTGGCCCGATACTGATCCTCCTGTCGTAGCGGCTGTAGTTCCGAACGGCGGGGAGGAATTCTCCACCGGTGAGAATGTCACGATAACATGGACGGCTGACGACAATGAAGGTGTCGCATTGGTGGATATCCTTCTTTCTGTCGACGGCGGGCTGACGTATGACGAGGTTATCGTGGAAGGGACAGCGAACTCGGGTGTTTATACCTGGCCCGCGACGTCTGGAGCATCGACCGAATGCAGGGTACGTGTGATTGCCCGTGACGCGGCGGGACTGGCAGGATTTGATGATTCCGATGCTGATTTCTCGAAAGGGACCTCTACCGACGGGCCCGACTCTCCGGACATCAGGGATTTCTATCTCGCCCAGAATGTGCCAAACCCGTTCAATCCCGTTACTACTGTGAGATTCGGGTTGCCTGTCTCTTCACCTGTCTCGCTTCGTATCTATGATACCGCGGGACGGCTGGTACGCGTGCTTATCGACGGCCACCGCGAAGCGGGGCATCATGAGATGACCTGGGACGGTCTTGACGGATCCGGCAGGCCTGTCGCGAGCGGAGTATATTTCTACAGGCTTGCAATCGGTACTTTCGTCGAAGACAGAAAAATGGTACTTTTGAGGTGACAGCGAGTTCCCCTGTGTGAATGCCCCTGTATGACCACCCCTGACTGAAACGAGGAGGGGTCGAATCATGCAGGACCTATCGGGGATCTCACGGAACTGCCATTTCAGGAGAGTCATTCCGGCCTTACTTGCTCTGCTTCTCACGCGGGGCTGCCTTACCTATTCCTCCTACCAGTCAGCGCGAATCGTCGAGCGTGGGAAGCCTCATGCTACCGTAGGTGTTACCAGAACTCTCTTTCCAGGTGACGAGATAAACTGCTGGACCATCGACGGAGATATGCGCTTCGGTGTAGCAAGGCGTGTCGACGCGCTGGTCAGGGTCTCCGTCTATGAGTTCCTGCCGGAAGGGGTGGGAGGGGGCCAGGTCACCTTGGGGCTTCGCTGTGGAATAATCAAGGACCGCTTCGCTCTGACCTTGCCCGCCACTGTTTCCATCGGCGATTTCTACTTTTATTCACTGCGGATGCAGCCCGGATTCATCAGCACGATCCCACTAAGTAAACACCTGGAGGTCAACGGGTCGGCGAGGGGCCACATCTATGTCCGTGTGATGGAACTGTTTGGAATCGGCTATAGCGTCGGGTTAGGAATCACATCTCCGAGTGGGGAATGGACGATACGCCCTGAAGTCGGCTGGCTGCAGCTCACTGGAACCAGCTCTGCCACTTATTTCCAGTACGGAGTCGGATGCGAGCACAATTTTGTCGTGGAGCAGGAAGGTGTAATTGATTGATTCTATCAGGCGATGCCTGTAGAATCCTCTCTAATACATTGAAACTGGGAGGCTGTCGCAACGTATGAGAGTAGTATGGTGCGGTCCGGCCTTTTATCTTCGTGGAGGTGCAATATGCGCTGGGAGCGCTTCTGTCTGACCATTCTCGTCATCCTCATCGTATCCGCCGGGACAGTATCTACTGCTCATGCCGGGGATGAGGAAGCGGCTGTAAAAGAGACGATCGTCAACGCTTACGTGAAGGGCATCCATATCGACAGGGATATCCCCGCTATCAGGAAGGGATTCCATCCCTCGTTCACCATGTTCATCAGGAACAGCGAAGAAGTCAGGACCCTGTCTATAGACGACTGGGTCAAGTCGATAGAGAAGAGCAAGGAAAAGAACCCCGATCCCCCGGCATACAAGGTGACCAGCGATATTCCCATGGTCAGCGTGTCGGGCGACGCGGCGGTCGCCAAGGTTATGATCTACAGGGACGGCAAGCTGATCTACAGCGACTACATGTCGTTGTACAAATTTGAGGACGGTTGGAAGATAGTCGCCAAGATCTACTACAGTCACAAGGATCAGTAACATCAGACGAACAGCATTTCTTATAGCAGCTGCTTTGATCCTGCTCGCGATCCCGGTCTACGGGGCCCTTGGTCCCGACGATCTCGAGAGGGAGCGGGAGAAGATCAAGCCGAAGGAACTGATGGAGATGGTCGATCTCCCGTCGAGGACGGTCCACTACGGCGGATTGATGATCGCCGCGGGTGAGAAGGTCCCGGGGCCAGTCATCGTGATAAAGGGATCACTCGACATCCAGGACGGCGGTATCCTCGAGGGCGATGCCTGGGTGATAAACGGTGACATGATCCTGACAGGCACAGCCGCGATAGAGGGCAGGGCCATGCTCGTAAACGGTTCCGACTACCTGTCCCGCAGCGCGATTGTCGGCGGAGGTATAGTCTACTACCTCTGCGAGTGCAGGCTCGACGACAAGAAGTACGAGGACTCCGAAGAGGTCGCGTTTGTCAAACAGGAGGATCCCCGGGTAGTTCGGACGAAGTTCGCCTTCAGGCCCGGCCGGCCGACGAGGGTCGATTACGAGATAATCCGCCTCGGATTCGCGCGCGAAAACGACAAGGCCAGGAAGCCCTATACGAAGGCATTCGGGTTCCTGCAGGTGCCGATATGGAAGGATTCAGGTGGTTTCCTCGGATTCGATGCCGGCATCTCCTTTCCCCTTTCCGGTGATGAGCTGAGGCTCGAAGTAAACGGATTCAAGAGAACCGAATCGAATGATACCTGGCAGATAGGGAGACTCGAGAACGGCTTTATCGTGATGATGACAGCCGATGACTATCTCGATTACTGGGAGCGCAGGGGAGGCGAACTCGGGCTGAAATGGAAGGTCTCCGAGTACACGACGCTGGGCGGATTTGTGTCGATGCAGGAGGATGTGTCACTCGAGGCGATGAAAATACCGTCGCTTCTGAGGAGCACGGACCGCTATCGTGAAAATCCGGCCATCGATGACGGCGAGAGGCTCGCAGCCGATCTCAGATTCTGCTACGACGGACGTGAAGATGAGAGCTGGAGAAGGAGCGCCTGGCGTTTCGATCTATGGTTCGAGAAAGGCTTCAGGACAGGCGCGGCAGATTTCTCGTATGAGGCGTTCGACATCGATATCGCCCGGTACCAGTACGTGGGCCGGCGGTCCGAGATCGGCCTGAGGGGCAAGGTCTTCTCGACGTTCAGTCCCATCCCGGGCCAGATAAGGCGCACCCTTACCGGCTATGCCGGGGTAAGGGGTGCCCGGGATATTCCGTTCCCCGTCGAGAAGGGGGACAGGCTGGCTCTTTTCTCCATAGAAGCAAGGACCAGGCTGCCTGACGTCTGGGGATTCAGGTGGCTCTTTTCATACTGGGACCTGCTCGTTTTCTCCGACATCGGCCTTCTTGCCGATGCGAAAAACAAGGAATCGCCTTTCGGATTCTTTAATACACCTTTCGAAGAGTGGGTAAAGACCGTAGGGGCCGGATTCTCGGGGCAGTCCTTTCTGCCTTATGTAGGATTCTACATTGCAGCGGATATAGACAGGGACAAGTTCGAACCGAGAGCGATACTGAGGTTCGAACAATCGTTCTGATGCTTTAGATAAACAAAGGTTTTCAGGTAATGAGTGACAACAACAGTACAATACTGAAAGTCGAGAAGCTCGAGAAGCGGTTCGGCAAGGTGCACGCCCTCAAGGGTATCGATATCCTGCTGGACAAGCCCGGTGTATACGGGTTCCTCGGTCCGAACGGCGCGGGGAAGACCACGACGTTCAAGTTGATCGGTGGACTTCTCAGGCCGACGAGCGGGACAGTGCTGATCGGAGGCGTCGATGTCAGGACGGATACAGCGAAAGCGGTATCGAGGCTTGGTATCCTGTTCGATCAGCCGGCCTACTATCCCTTTCTTTCAGGGAGGGAGAACCTCTCCGTCTTTAACAGGTGGATGGGGCTCGATGACACGAACCGTGCCGACCGGCTTCTTGAAATGGTGGGACTTGGAGGCGCCGGAGGAAGGAAGGCAGGAGGATATTCATGGGGTATGAAGAGAAGGCTCGGGATCGCCGCTGCGCTGCTCGGTGACCCTGCGATATTGCTCCTCGATGAGCCGACAAACGGACTCGATCCGGCCGGGATAGCCGATATGAGAAAACTTCTGCCCAGCCTCGCGTGGGAAGAGAAAAGGACGGTGCTCCTTTCATCGCACAGGATGGAGGAGGTGGCGCAGATCTGCGACCATGTGACGATCATAAACAGGGGAGAGATCGCCGCGTCCGGTACACCATCCGAGCTGTCCACCGGTGTTCCATGGATAGAGATCGAATCCCCCGACGCAGACAGCGCCGTAAGAATTCTCGAGGAATCGGTGGCGGGTATCGAAATAAGACGCAAGAGCGCGGTTGTCCTGGAAATTCTTGCATCGGGAAAGACAGCTTCGTCGATAAACGCACTGCTTGTCGGGAAGGATCTCGAAGTCACGGGGGTCCGGGAAAAAAGAGAATCACTGGAGGATATCTTCTTCCGGCTGACGGAAGGAGGCGATGATGACAGGTGAGATAAGAAAGGTACTGCTTGCCGAGAAGGTCAAGCTGCGAAGAAAGCGGACGACCTGGTCCATTCCTTCCGCGATAGCCGTGATGACATTCCTCGTCTTCCTTGCGATTACTTATGCCACGTCGAGGGACTGGACCGGTATTCCAAGCGGATTCTATCTGGCATCGTCCACGACCGGATGGATGATAAATGTCACCGGGCTTCTTGCGATGATAATCACGTGTTTCCAGATATCCGGCGAGTTTGCTCTCGGCACGGTAAAGCCGGCCTGGGTAAGAGGACTTTCGAGACACGGCTGGCTTTCTGGAAAGGTCGTATCGGCTGCGATGGCCGTCACCATACTATTCCTGATAGTGATCATATTCTCCCTGATAAGCGCCGGTTTGAAGTACGGATTCACTGACCTGAAGGAGAAGGATTTCGTTATTCATACATCGGCCGCTCTCTGGAAGGGCTACCTTATCAGCGCAGCCCTGACTCTCTTCTCCCTCTGGGCAGTGGTCACAGTGACATCGATGCTGGCAGCGCATTTTAACAGGCCGGGTTCAGCGATCGCAGCCGTGGTCCTTATCGCCGTGGCGCTGACAATCGTGGCTGTATTCAAGCCCGCCAGGCCCTTCATGCTCACATCAGCGATAAGCACACCGTTCGAACAGATGACGGCGATGTCCAAGGGACTGCCTCTTCCTTTCGAATGGGGAGAACTCATATGGAAAACTCTTGCATGCGCGGGCAGCTGGCTCGCTGCTTCCTGCATAGCGGGCCATGCGATAATCGCGAGAAAGGAGATCACCTTCTAGAAGGTCATCATGAAGCGCATAACACAAATAAATGTAATACTCGTATTAGTATTACTGACGGCATTACCCACTCATGCTGAGGAAGAAGCCTTCAAGCTGTCGGTCCTGAGCGTTGCTGACAATCTTCTCAGTGTCGACGAAGAAGACCTCAACATGGACGGCCTGAAAGATATCCTCATCGTGCACCGCAAGGGGCTGCGCCCGGATGAGACAAGGTGGATCTCGATCTTCTGGCAGATGGAGGACGGAGGCTTCTCTACAGCTGCCGATCAGTCCTGGGAGATCGATTCGCTCGCGATATCGCTTGATATCGGAAACGTCGCCGACGACGGGCGGATGGAGATCTGCATTCTTACTCCAACCGGAGTCAGTTATTACCCGATCAACGGCGGCGAATACGTGATCGAGCCGAGGGTGCTTCTCGAGACAGAGGGACTCGTCGGTGTTTTCCCTTCGAAAAGGGCTATCCCGCTGATAGATTTTGTGAGGGACTGGAACGGTGACGGGCGTGACGAGATCGCAGTCTTCAAGTTCAGGGGGCTGTGTATATTCCATCCGGACTCCGCGGGTTCATATACGATCGAGAACGGACTGAATATGGAGCTGCGAACGGGTGTCGGCAAGGTGACATCCGCGGGAGAGGTGGATCACACTGGCGGCCTGTGGATGTCATATTCATTTCCCGCGATGCGGCTGCTCGATTTTGACGGAGACGGCTTCGCCGACCTCTGTTCGACGCGGCAGGGGTGGTTGAGGGTATACAAACGGAAAGAGGACGGATACTTCGAATTGGAGCCGGCAATAGACAGGTACTTCGATGTCCTGACCAAGACGGAGAAGATCGAGGGGATAGCGAACGTGCAGACCCTCGTATACGACCTGAATAACGACGGCTTCGGTGATGCGATCGTGACGAAGCAGACGGCCAAGGGCCTCTCAAATTTCAGGGGAGTGATCAACGTCTTCAACGGAAGTGCGGAAGGATTCTCCGAAACGCCGCAGCAGGTCATCATATCGGAAGGAACAGCGTCGGCACTATCTCTGATAAGGGATGTGAACGGGGACGAGCGACTCGATCTGATCCTTCCCTCGGTGAAGATCAGCATCAGCGCGATCATCCGTTTCCTCGTAACACGCTCGATACCGATAAACTTCAACATATTTCTGCTCCAGGAGGACAGCCGGTTTTCCGAGCGACCCGACTTCACCAAGGAAGTAAAGTTCAAGATCGATTTCTCGGGCGACTCCGACACCCAGGCGATGGATCTCGATGGAGACTACAACGGGGACAAACGCAAGGATTTCGTCTTCGGAACGGGTGAGACCGAACTTTCAATATTTCTCGGAGAGTCGGGACACGACGACAGGCTTTTCTCCAAGAAACCGGTCACGAAGGTAGAGGCCGAAGCATACGGAGAGATGGAGGCCCTCGACCTGAATAACGACGGATACTCGGATATGATCATCTATTATCCCAACAGCAAGGACAAGAAAGGGATGGTCCAGATCCTGATGAACCTCAGAAAGCTCTAGCGTGGAGGAATGAGTGATGATCGAGGAAAACGATGATCTGGAAACCTGCGACGAACAGGCTGCGCCAGACGAACCTCTTCCCGCGCCCTGCCCCGCTTCAGGAAGCGAGAGACTGGCCTCGATCGACACGCTCAGGGGTGTAGCGATCCTCGGTATCCTCACGATGAATATATACGCATACTCCCTTCCGTACATGGCTTACGATAATCCCACCGTCATGGGAGGATTCGCCGGCCTGGACCGTATGGCCTGGTGGATCACATACATGTTCTTCAACTTCAAGATGATGCCCGTCTTCTCGATGCTGTTCGGCGCCGGACTCATGCTGATGCATGAGAGGTACACTCCAAAGGGAATCTCCTTCAGGAGATTCTGGTACAGGCGGATCCTTCTTCTCATGCTGTTCGGGGCGATACACGGTTATCTCATCTGGAACGGAGACATACTCTTCCTCTACTCGTTCTGCGGATTGTTCCTTTATCTTTTCAGAAAGAAAACGGCCAGAAAGCTGTTTATTGCCGCATCGATCTTCTTTGTGATCGGATTCCTGCCCAACCTCGCGGGCGGATACTACTTCGGAATGATACGGGACGACATCCTTCCCGAGGTGGAAAGAAAGGTCGAGGCCGGTGAAAAGCTGACCGCAGCCGAACAAGCCCATAAGAATGCGTGGGAAGAGACTATAAAGCATTTTGATCCAACAGAGGAAGTCATCGAAGAGGATGTAGAGACATACAGAGGCGGATATCCCGGAATACTCAGGTACAGGGCTCCTCTTTACCTGGCCATGACGAGCTACCTTCTTGTCTTCGGGTCGTTCTGGCCGGCAATGGGTCTGATGCTCTTCGGGATGGCCCTGATGAAACTGGGTGTCTTCTCCGCGTCCCGCTCGAAGCAGTTCTACCTTGTCCTCGCTGTGATCGGTTACGGAGCCGGGCTTCCTCTGGCGTATCTGTCAGCGAGATCCGCAATAGCCAACGATTTCGCTTTTGTCGAGAGCATGGCGATACGTGGACCGCTCAACACGCTCGCTGGGCCTCTTGTCGCAATGGGACATATCGGACTCGTGATGCTCGCCTGCAGGACCGGAATCCTCACCGGCCTGAGAAAAATGCTGGCTGCGGCGGGGAGGATGGCGCTCAGCAACTACATCGGGCAGTCACTGATATGTACGACGATCTTCTACGGCTACGGGATGGGTCTGTACGCGTCATACAACAGGGCTACCCTGATGATCCTTGTTCTCAGCATATGGATCGTTCAGCTTGTCGTAAGCACGATACGGCTGGGCAGATTCAGGTACGGGCCGCTGGAATGGCTATGGCGCACTATGACTTACAGCAGCGTGCAGCCGATGCGGAAATAGGTGTTCAATAAGGCTGGAAATTCAGCAAAGGGTTGATATATTTAATATATACCAGGGGGTGAATGATGAAGGTCAAGTTTCTGCTTGCCGCCCCTCTAATCGCCGCCATTGCCTTAAGTCTCGCCTGCAGCGATGAGCCTGCCGACCCTGTCGGCCAGGACTCACTGCGGGATATTACCGTCCCCGATCTTTCGGACAATATTCGGATCTCCTATGAACAGACGGTATTTGTGGAGTCGGAAGGTCTTTCTGTCACATTCAGGGAGTTCTCTGAGAGCCGCTGTCCAAGAGGAGCAGTATGTGTCTGGGAAGGAGAGGGGATCGTTGAACTCGTGGTTGAAAACGCCGATGGAGATGTAGTCAGCGCCGTGCCGGTCATAAGGCCGGGCCGGGATCCTGAAAGGCTCACCTGGCTAAAGGCGTATGCGCTGGATTACAGTATCACGTTGCTCGAGCTCGAGCCTTATCCAGACCTTGATGATCCTTCCAGACCGGAAGAATATACCGCTCTTCTCGCTATCGAGAAGCTGCCGGATCCTACGGGGTGTGATCACGTGATGTTCACTCAGGGTGACCCGGCCGTAATGTGCAGGGATGAACTGGAGATTAAGGGAGGAGCGATCGACGGAATCGTTCTCGAGGTATATGTCAGTTACGGAGGCGGCTGCGGCGATCATGAGTTCATTCTTCTCGGCAGGCCGAATTTCATGGAGTCGTTTCCCGTGCAGATCGACCTGTACGTGCATCACCGCAACATCGACGATTATTGCGACGCGATAGTCAGCGATACGCTCTGTTTTGACATGCGGAGGGTGTCTGAATTGTACGAGGGGACGTACCAGTCCTGCGACGATATCCTTGTCAATGTGCTGGACTGCAATATGAACGATCCGCAGGAGAGATTCCAGGTACTGCTCAGGCCGTAGGGATTAACGGTCAGTTTTCGAATCCATCGAAGCTGACCCCCGCATAGGCGTCGCATCGAGAGCACAGCTCGATCTTCTCGCGTTCGCCTTTCTCGAGGTACTCGGCGTACTCAAGCCTTTTGGCCCCGTTCCATATGTCGAGGACGCTTTCCTTGTTGACGTTTCCTATCACGGCTCTTCCGGCGATATCCCAGCAGCAGAGGACGGCACGTCCGTCCGTGTAGAAGAACATCTCATCGCGCATCTTTATGCAGGGCTTGCGGATCATCTCGACGCCCTCTGTCCATGGCCAGTTATACAGCGGAACGATGAGGGCCTTGTCCACGCGTTCGCTCCAGTACCTGATATAGTCGTCCTGTTCATGGCGGTTTGAGTCCATGTCGATCATCCGGACCTCGGTGACGATATTCTTTCCCGACTCCCTGACCATTCGCGCGAATCTCTCGATGTTTTTGACGACATGGTTATAGTCGAGCCCTACGCGGTCCTTTTCATATGTTTCTGCCGAGAAGGCATCGATGCTGAATCTTACGATATCGATTCCGGCATCGATGAGCGAAGCTGCGTTCTTTTCGGTGAGAGCATTTCCATTCGTGTTGATCTCAGCGTGGGCAGTATCGTCCTGCTTGATATATGTCACGATCTCCGGGAGCCTGTTGTCGATAAGCGCTTCGTTTTGAAGGAAGGGCCTGTATGTGACGCCGAGTCCACGGGTGTCGTCTATGATCTTTTTCCAGGTCTCATCGGGCATACGGCGGGGGGTCCTGTCAATGTCCCTCTGCGGGCAGAAGGGGCACTGGGCGTCGCATCCGATGATCGATTCTATCTGTATGAACTTTGGTTTCTGAGGGAATCTGTGTTTGTCGGTCACTTCAAACCTTTCCGATATCGATGTATTTCTCTATAAGGTCTAGGCAGCGCGGCGCGGCGCCGCAGCTTCCTCTTATGAATTCCGATGCCTTTTCTCCGAGAGACTCCAGCATGGTCCTGTCAGCGAGAAGTCGTTCCGTTTCCTGCGCGAACTCTTCAGGCGACTGTACCACACAGCCGGCACCGAGCCGGACCAGCATACCAGCTTCCCATGAATTGTCAATCTTCGGCCCGAAGAAGACAGGCAGGCCGAGAATGGCCGGTTCCATGACGTTATGCACCCCGGTCGTCCAGCTTCCTCCTACGTAAGCGATATCGCCTGCCCTGTAAAGCTCCGCGAGGTAGCCGACCCCGTCAGCCACAATGACGGGAATCCCGGGATCCCAGGTCTCCAGGGCCGAAAGGCGCACACTTTGAAGCCCGTTTTCTTCCAGGGCTCTCTCGATTTCCGCCAGTCTCGAATCGGTAGGCTCATGAGGAGCCACTATCATGGCGGTTCCCGGTCGTGCGGCATGTACAGCCGCAAAACCTGGAATTACGATTGCTTCATCCCTGGGCCAGCTGCTGCCAGCGATGATGAGGTCGCGTTTCTCGCCAAGGACCGCGTCGGATATTTTCACAGATGAAGTGTCGATCCTCTGGCAGACCTGGTCGAATCTTGTGTCGCCTGCTGTCACGATCTCGGTATTGCCGCCGAGGTGTCTCGAAAACCTCTCCGCGTCCTCATCCGAGATTGCCGCGATAGCGTCGAGTGTAGAATAGAGAGATCCGTATAACCGCCTTGCCGGCCCCGACAGTCTTTTCGACGAGGGGGAGAGGGTGCCGGAGACGAGTACTTGAGGTATCCCCGATCTTCCAGCTTCAATGATGAGGTTCGGCCAGAGATCGAACTTCACATAGACGATCATCGAGGGCCTGAGAGAGTCGAGGCAGAAGCGTACATTCGAGACAGTATCGAGGGGAAGATAATCGACGAAGACTATCGCTGGAATT